>Ga0070707_100001528_pt1 | contig 22520 bp, 20 predicted proteins | sample KBSK5502metaG_FD_65468 | JGI IMG/M metagenome (GOLD analysis project Ga0070707, IMG submission 65468) | Corn, switchgrass and miscanthus rhizosphere microbial communities from Kellogg Biological Station, Michigan, USA - KBS K5-50-2 metaG | ecosystem: Host-associated > Plants > Roots >...
AGTCCCGAATCGCCCGTTGGCGCGCCGCCGGATCGCCGAGCCGCTCGAGAAGCTTGGCGATCCCGCCATCGTGCATCCAGCCGGGCAGGAGACTGTCCATCTTGGTGCTCCCGGCCGGGTAGGGGTAGACGTCGCCCGTCACGTCATCCCCGCGCGCCCGCGCCGCGTCGATCATTCGCAGCACGCGGTCCATCTTCCCCCAGTTCTCGCGTCCGGACGCCTTGACATGGGAAATCTGAATCGGCACGCCGCCCTCCGCGCCGATCCGGATCGCTTCCTCGACGGCGTCTTCGAGCGTGGCGGCCTCGCCGCGGATATGGGAGAAGTAGAGCCCGCCGCGCGAGGCCATACTCCGGGCGAGCGCGATCAGCTCGTCCGTCGAGCCGTACACGCTCGGGGCATATACGAGCCCGGTGGAGAACCCGAACGCGCCGGCCTCGAGCGCCTCGACGAGTAGCCGCTCCATGGCGGCCTGCTCGTCCTCGGTGGCGACGCGGTTCTCGGGGCCGACGGTGGCGAGGCGGAGCGCGCCGTGGCCCACGAACTGGACGATGTTGACGGACGGTCCGAGGCGCCGGAGATGCTCCAGGTACTCTGGGAACGTCTCCCACTCGATGGGAATACGGCCGCCGATCCCTCCCGCCCACTCCTGCACCACCTCCGCGCGGCCGGGCGCTACCGGCGCCGGGGAGAAGCTGCACATCCCGACGACCTCGGTGGTGACGCCCTGGCGAACCTTGGATTCGGCCGATGGGCACTTGTCGTAGACCAGGTCCGAGTGGGAGTGGATGTCGATGAAGCCAGGGGCGACCATGAGCCCGCGGGCGTCGAGGGTCCGAGCGGCCTCGCCGGAGAGGTTGCCCCCCACGGCGACGATGCGGTCGCCCTCGACCGCGACGTCGGCGGCCATCGCGGGGGCGCCGCTGCCGTCGACGACGGTGCCGTTCTTGATCAGCAGCGACCAGGCCATGCGATCACCGGGCGGCCTCGATGATCTTCACCGACTTCATCTTGTCGCCCTTCTGGATCTTGTCCACCACGTCCATCCCCGAGGTGACCTTGCCGAACACGGTGTACTGGCCGTCGAGGAAATGGGCGGGGGCGAGCGTGATGTAGAACTGGCTCCCGGCGGAATCGGGACTCTGGCTTCGCGCCATGGCGAGCGCGCCCCGCACGTGCTTCTGCTTGTTGAACTCCGCCTTGATCGAATAGCCCGGGCCGCCCATGCCGGTGCCCTTGGGATCGCCGCCCTGGACGACGAAGCCGGGCTCCACCCGGTGGAAGGTGAGGCCGTCGTAGAAGCCCTTCTTGGCCAGCGTGACGAAGTTTTCCACCGTCTTGGGCGCATCCTCCGGGAAGAACTCGACGGCGATCTCCCCGCCCTTGTCCATCGTGATGACCGCGGTCTGTGTCACCTTCTTGCCTCCTTGGGGTATGGGTTGCTGGGCCAGGGCCGGGCTCACGAACCCCGAAGGCTCACGCAACGGGCCGGCGAGCAGGGCGATCGCGCACGTCATGACGATAAGCAGGACAGTCCTCACGGGTGTCTCTCCTTGGCAGGCCGTTCCCAAATGCCCACCTGCTTCGTTGGCGCCCTCGAGCCGCACGCTCAACGTGAGTTTTTCAGCATCCTGCTCGGAGCAGGTGAGTTGGCCTCGCCATTATGCCTCAGCCACCGACGGACGGGCAAGGCTCTGGTGCCAGCCGCGTCGGGGATCCATGCTACAGTGACGTCATGCAAGAGCGTCCGGACATCAGAAACGTCGCCATCATCGCGCACGTCGACCATGGCAAGACCACCTTGGTCGACGCCATGCTCTGGCAGTCCGGCATCTTCCGCGCCAATGAGCACGTGGTCGAGCGGGTCATGGACTCCATCGACCTGGAGCGGGAGAAGGGCATCACCATCATGGCCAAGAACACGGCCATCCACTACAAGGGCGTGAAGATCAACATCGTGGACACCCCCGGCCATGCCGACTTCGGCGGCGAGGTGGAGCGCACCTTGACCCTCGTCGACGGCGTGCTGCTCCTCGTGGACGCGGCGGAGGGTCCGCTCCCGCAGACGCGCTTCGTCCTGAAGAAAGCGCTCGAGGCGGGCCTCACCCCGGTCGTGGTCATCAACAAGATCGACCGCCAGGACGCCCGCCCCGCGGAGGTGCTGGACGAGGTCTACGATCTCTTCATCGACCTGGACGCCGCCGCCGACCAGCTCGATTTTCCCGTCCTCTACACCGACGCGCGCCGCGGCATCGCCACGCGCGAGCTCGGCGACGACTCGCGGACCCTGGCGGCGCTCTTTGACACGCTGCTCGACACCATTCCGCCGCCCCGCTTCGACCCCGGCATGGCGCTGCAGCTCCGGGCCGCCTCGCTCGACTGGGACGACTATGTCGGCCGTCTCATCATCGGGCGGATCGTCAACGGCCGGGTGCGCCAGTACGACCGCGTGGCGGTGATGCACCGGGACGGGAGCGTGGAGCACGCCAAGGTGACGGTGCTCTACAGCTACGAGGGGCTCAAGCGCGTCGAGGTCCCCGAGGCGACGGCCGGCGAGCTGGTCGCCGTGGCGGGCATCGAGAGCATGGAGATCGGCGAGACCATCGCGGATCCCGAGCAGCCCGTCGCCCTCGACGTGATGCACATCGACGAGCCCACCGTCGCCATGCTGTTCTACTCGACCGTCTCGCCCTTCGCCGGCCGCGAGGGGCGGTTCGTCACGTCCACGCAGCTCCGCGATCGGCTCTGGAGGGAGCGCCGGAGCAATGTCGGGATCCGCGTCGAGGAGACGGACTCGCCGGACACGTACCGCGTGTCGGGGCGGGGGGAGCTGCAGCTCGCGATCCTGATCGAGATGATGCGGCGCGAGGGCTTCGAGCTCGAGGTGGGCAAGCCCCAGATCATCACCCGACAGGAGAACGGCCAGACCCTCGAGCCCATGGAGCACCTGGTCATCGACATCCCCGAGGAGTTCATCGGTGCCGTGACCCAGAAGCTCGGGCCGCGCAAGGCGCAGATGCTGAAGATGGTGAACCACGGGACGGGCCGCGTGCGCCTCGAGTACCGCATCCCCTCCCGCGGCCTCATCGGCTACCGCTCCGAGTTCCTCACCGATACGCGGGGGACGGGCCTCCTCAATCACCTCTTCGACGGCCATGCCGAGTGGCAGGGGGACATCCCCCACCGGGCCAACGGCGCCCTCGTCGCCGACCGCGCGGGCCGGACCACCGCCTACGCCATCAATCACCTGGAGCCGCGCGGCGTGCTCTTCCTCGGCCCCGGCGAGGCGGTCTACGAGGGGCAGATCGTGGGCGAGCACGCCCGCGACAACGACCTCGACGTCAACATCACCAAGGAAAAGAAGCTCACCAACGTCCGCTCCTCGACCTCCGATGAAGCGGTCCGCCTGACCCCGCCCCGCACCATGAATCTGGAACAATCGCTCGAGTGGATCCGCGAGGACGAGATCCTGGAAATCACGCCCAAGGCGATTCGCCTCCGCAAGAAGACCCTGGGCGGCCGCCGGCGCTTCTAGGGCCCGGCGGGCTCCCAAGGGCCCATCTGCTTCATTGCCGCCCTCGGCCGCTCGCTCAACCTGGCTCGCTGTTCGGCGTCAGACGCCTATCCATGCTTGTTTGTGCGCGCGCTCTCCTGTGGCTGGCGTCACCGTGTCCCAATCTCCTACCGTCCAGCGCTCCGGATCGGGCGCGGCGGGCAGCCACCAAGCTGTAAGGGCAGAAATCGTAGATGCGTCGGCCACGCTTGCCCGGCGAACAATCATCGACTCACCGCCTCTATCGGTGTTCATCGCCGCCTTGTCTCGCCCATCCGGGTCGGCCTCACAGCTCCGGTGAGTGGCCGCGGTGAGCGCATGCGCGCCAGCGGTCCGCTCGACTGGAAGGCTAGACGTTGTCCTGCCTCTTCCCCAGCCGATGGTACGCCCCGTCCTGCAGGACTGGTACGCCTTCACTGACATTCAGTTCCACGGCAAGGCGCACGTCTTCTCCAGACCCACGGTCGACAAGTTCCTGGCCAGACGTGCAGTCACGAAGCATCCGTGGCAGGACGGCGCCGATGGTACGAAAGGCGGCCCGCGCGGCCTCGGCCTCCGGGGAGAATGTTCCCGAGAGGGCTTCCAGGATGGCCCCGGCACCCAACCAGTCTTCTAAGCCGGCCGCAGGGAGCCGTCGGACCATTGTTCTCCGGCGGGAATCACCAACACCCGCTTGCCGACCGCCTGGGCTGCCCGTGCCACGGCCGCCGCGTTGCGTAGACAGCCCGTCAACACCAGCCCCTGGCCCGCTGCCCCAAGGGAGAGGGTGGCACCGTTCGGCGATGGCAGCACAACGCGCGTCCCCGGCGAGACGTGCAGAAACGAAGCCGGCGACAGGGAGAACGTGGCCTGTCCGCGTGGCCCCGCTAACTCCGCCCCGATGTCTCTGGCGAACGCGGCGGCCCGCGCGTCTTTCCACACAAACGGGAAGACTACCGCCCCACGGGACACGGCAATCTCCACGCACGTCGAAAAGGAGAGGACATCCACAAGGATCACGACGTCGGACACGGAGGCGAGGGCCACGAGTCCACGTTGTCCCCATTCACAGCGGATGTCCCAACGAGTCTGAGAGACTGTATTCACAGAACTCTTTCTTCTTCAGACTTCTAACGCTCGGCTAGGCGGCCGGTGTCTTTGCGGGTTCGCGCTACCGCGACGGTTACGGATTCGCGGCCAGGAATGCGCGGGCCTTGGCCAGTTTCGGCCGCCCGGCTCCCTGGCCGCCGACCTCCACGAGCCTCGCAACATTGCGCTTCGCTTTGGCGAGGTCGCCGCTTTGCGCGGCCGCCAGCGCCGCGCCGTAGATGCCTCGGAAGCGGTCGGGCTCACGCCGCTGGGAGATCACACTCGCTCACTCACTTGTCCTGTCGTGTCCGCATCATGACGGTCAGGAAGGCGATGTCCTTGACCAGTTGCGCGAATGTCTTCACGGGCCACGGTGTAGATGCTGCGTCATCTGGCGTTGATTTCTCGTTACTTAGGTCGAGCGACGTCCGCGCGGAGCGTTCCCATGCGTCAAAGGCTTTCCGTCCGTACGCTTCACCAATCCGCAACATGATGCAATGTGGAATAGGGTCTAACGGTCGCGGTGAGCGGCCGCGGGGAGCGGTTGCACACGGCCAGCGGTCCGGCCGACTGCGCTGTTATGCACCATGCTCACGATACTGACGCAACATACTGGCATCAGTACGGCGATCACTCATATGAGTTCACCTCTGCGGGCATGACTTCCTATTCGCCACAACGGCCGCCGGCGGTTCTAGAGGGGCTCGATCTCGATCTCGATCTGAAACGGGTCGTTGCGGTCGCCGTAGCCCAGCAACTCCTTCACCGTCGCCCCCGGTGTCTCGGGCACCGCCGGATCCAGAATTGCGCGGTAGAGCCCGACCGCGGGGAGAAACGCCGACTGCTCCGAAATCTCGGGCGCCGCCAGCAGGAGGCTCTCCTGTCCGCCCGCGCCCGTGAGGGCGAGCCCGCGATCGGCCACCCAGGCAAAGGCCCCGTCCCCCGATCCTCCCGTCACGCGCTCACGAATCAGCCGCACTCGCTCCACGCGCTCGAGTCGCGGCCCGAGGGGCGGGCCATCATAGCTCCACCCCTTCCGATCCGGCGGGCGCGCCACTCCGCCCTTTCGGTCAGGGGACATGGCGTAGACGACGCCGCGGCGGCTCGGCTCGAAGAAGGAGCCCAGATTCTCGAGCCGGAAGCTCACGAGAGGCTCGAGGCGGAGACGGCACAGCTCCGTGCCAAAAGCGGGGACGACGAAGGAGGACACGCGAACGGCGGGGCCGTCGGCGGGGACGATCGCGAAGCTCGACCGGTAGAGCCCGGCGTCGAGGGGAGACGAGAAGCCCGGTCCCGGGACATAGAGCAAGTCCCGCCAGCGCGCGGCGAGCCCCGCGGCGCGCCGGCGCTCGGGCTCGGGAAGCCGCAGCTCGAACGTGTGTGTCACCGGCCGCGGCCTGGCTGCGGCCGCGAGCCACCCCCGCGGGCCCCGGCCCGGCCCTCGGGTCGCCCGCGGCCGCGCCCGTCGCTGCCTGCACCGCCCCGCCGCGGGCCACCGCCGCGGGCCGCCATGCGCTGGCGCTTCTCCTCCGCGTAGCGGCGCCGCTCCTCGCTCGTCGGCTTGATCTCCGACAGGTACAGCTCGTCGCCGGCCCACTCCACGCGGATCTTCTGGCTGATGAACTTCTCGATGGGCTCGATGAGAAGCGCGCTCGACTCGTCGGCGAAGCTGATGGCCTTGCCGGCGGCGCCGGCGCGCGCCGTCCTGCCGATGCGGTGCACGTAGTCCTCGGCGTCCTGGGGCAGGTCCCAGTTGATCACGTGGCTCACGCCTTCGATGTGCAGCCCGCGCGACGCCACATCCGTCGCGACGAGGACGGGCAGCGCGCCTTCCTTGAAGTCGTTCAGGATCTTGAGTCGCTTCTTCTGATCCACGTCCCCGGTCAGGGCCCGCGCTTGCCAGCCGTTGCGCGTGAGGCGATCCTCGAGGCGCCGGGCCTCCTCGCGCGTGTTGGAGAAGATCAGGATGCGGCTGCCGCCCTCGCGCTTGAGGAGGCCGAGGAGGAGGTTGAACTTTTCCTCCCGTCCGACGTGGTAGAGCATCTGCTCGGCCTTCTCCACCGTCTTCTGCCCGGGCGTGATGGTGATCTGGGTGGGGTTGTTCATGAACTCCCAGGTCAGCTCCAGCACCCGGAACGACAGCGTCGCCGAGAAGAGGAACGACTGGCGCTTCTCCGGTTTGGGCAGGCGCCGCAGGATGAAACGCAGGTCGGCGATGAAGCCCATGTCGAACATCCGGTCGGCTTCGTCGATGACGAGGACCTCCACCCGGCTCGGCGACCATACATGCTGCTTGAGATAGTCGATGAGCCGGCCGGGCGTGCCGACCAGGATGTCGCAGCTCTCGCGCAGGGCGTCCCGCTGCTTGTTGTAGTCGATGCCGCCGTAGACGGCCAGCGTGCGCAGTCCCGTGTGCGCGCCGAGCAGATGGGCATCCGCCTCGATCTGCACCACGAGCTCGCGCGTGGGCGCGATGATGAGGACCCGCGGGGCGGTCGGGCCGCCCTTGCCCGGCGCCGGGCGCGTGAGGCACTTGGTGAACGCGGCGATCAGGAAGGCGGCGGTCTTGCCGGTGCCGGTCTGGGACTGGCCCGCGACGTCTTTGCCGCGGAGCGCCAGCGGCAGGGCGGCTTCCTGGATCGGCGTGGTCGCGACGAAACCCGCGTCGCGGATACCTCGCGTGACGGCCTCGGGCAGATCGAGCGAGGTAAAGTCCATCGGCGCCATCAGGCCGCGCCCTCGCCGCCGAGGCGGCGCGTCGGAAGATCGGCCGTGTTCACGCGGAGCCCCCTCCGTCGGCAGCGGTCGGCTCGGGGGCGGGCTCCGGCTGGGGTGTGCGCTTGCCGAAGATGCGCGCCGAGATGATCCCGACCTCGTACAGGATGATGAGCGGCCCCGCCATCAGCGACTGGTTGAGCGCGTCGGGGGTCGGCGTCAGGATGGCGGCGATGATGAAGTTGATCAGGATGGCGTACTTGCGGTTCCTCGAGAGGAACTGGGGCGTCACGACGCCGAGCATGGACAGGAGCGTGATGATCACCGGCAGCTCGAAGACGAGACCGAACGCGAGCGTGAACTTGAGGATGAAATCCGTATAGCTGGCGATGGAGATCATCGGTTGCGCGCCCTTCTCCATGCCAAAGGTCACGAGGAACTGGATGGCGAAGGGAATCACGACGAGCAGGGCAAAGGCGCCGCCCAGCAGGAAGAGCAGCGAGCCGATGATGACGAACGGCGCCGCGTACTTCCGCTCGTGCTTGTGGAGCCCGGGCGCCACGAAGGCCCACACGTTCCACAGCACCACCGGCATGGCGATGAACAGGCCCGTGATCATGGCGACCTTCATGTAGGTCCAGAAGTACTCGGTGGGAGCCAGGAACACCGGCGCCGTCTTGAGCTTGGCGAGCGGCCCCTGGAGGAACACCATGATGCGATCGGTGAAGTACAGCGCGATCACGAGGCCGATGCCAGCGGGGATGAGGCTCCAGATGATCCGGTTGCGGAGTTCGCTGAGATGGTCGAAGAAGGACATCTTGCCGTCGTCGGACTCGGCCATCACCACTCCGTCAGGAAGTGCCGGAGCTGGCCGACCCCGCGCCCCAGCGTGAAACCCTCCCGTATCGCCTTCGTGACATAGGCCTTGGCGTCCCTGATCGCGTCGCCGAGGGCCTGACCGCGGCTCAAGCCCGCGGTGATGGCCGCGGAGAACGTGCACCCGGTGCCATGGGTATTGGGCGACTCGATGCGCGGCGCCGAAAACGCCGTCATCTCGCGGCCGTTCCAGAGGAGATCGACCGCCTCCCCCTTCAGGTGGCCACCCTTGACGAGGACGTAGCGGGGCCCGAGCCCAAGGATGCGCCGCGCCGCTTCCTCCATGTCGGCGCGCGTCTTTACCGGCATGCCCGCGAGCACCTCCGCCTCAGGCAGATTGGGCGTGACCACCAGCGCCAGCGGCAGGATGCGGCCCGTGAGCGCCTCGCGCGCGTCGGGACGCAGGAGCGCATCGCCGGACTTGGCCACCATGACGGGATCCACGACCAGCTTCGCGATGGAATGCTCGTCGAGCGTCGCGGCCACCGCCTCGATGATGGGGGCGGTCGAGAGCATCCCGCACTTGGCGGCATCGGCGCCGAAGTCCCCGAGGACGGAGCGGAGCTGTTGCGCCACGAAGGCGGGCGCCAGGTCCGCCACCTCCTGGACGCCGACGGAGTTCTGGGCCGTTACCGCGGTGATCACCGACATGCCGAACACGCGGAAGGCGGAGAACGTCTTGAGATCGGCCTGGATGCCTGCCCCGCCGCCCGAGTCCGATCCGGCGATGGTCAAGGCCTTGGCGATCAGCATGGGTCTTTAGTATACGGGATGACGAGGGTGAATTCTCCCCTCACCTGCCCCCGGGCGAAATGCTCGCGCAGGCGCGCGGGCGTTCCCGCGACGATCTCCTCGAACTGCTTCGTCATCTCGCGGGCTACGACGATCTCCACGTCCGGGAAGACCTGCGCGATCGCCTCGAGCGAGGCGAGGATCCGATGCGGCGATTCGTGGCAGACCACGGTCATCTCGATCGCCCGCAGCGCTTCCAGGCGGTGGAGGCGCCGGCCGGGCTTGACGGGCAAGAAGCCGTCGAAGACGAACCGGTCGGCGGGCACGCCCGCGGCCGAGAGCGCGGCGACGACGGCGGCGGGCCCCGGCACCGGCACGACCGGTATGCCCCCGTCCCGGGCCGCCCGGACGAGCAGGAAGCCCGGATCCGAGATACCCGGCGTCCCCGCGTCGGTGACGAGCGCGACCGACTTGCCCGCCTGGAGCGCGCGCAGCAAGACCTCGCCCTTGGCGAGCGTGTTGTGCTCGAAGTAGCTCGTGACGGGCACGTGGATGCCGAAGTGGGTGAGCAAGCCGCGGGTGCGCCGCGTGTCCTCGCAGGCGACCAGGTCGACCTCCTTGAGCACGCGAAGCGCGCGAAGCGTCAGGTCCTCGAGATTGCCGATGGGCGTCGCGACCACGTAGAGAATCCCCGGAGTCACAGCCGCACCGCCCGATCAGTGGTGATCCGCGTGAACCCGGCCGACCAGACTAGGCGGACTGCTCCTTCTGCTCGGAGATGAGGATGGGGCGCTCTTTGTTGAGGATGACCTCGCGCGTGACGATGCACTCCTTGAGCCCCGGCATGGACGGCAGCTCGTACATCATCTCCAGCATGACTTCTTCGAGCACGGCGCGGAGGCCCCGCGCGCCCGTCCCGCGCTTCATCGCCTCGCGGGCGACGGCGGCGATGGCGTCGTCGGTAAACTTGAGCCGCACCTGCTCCAGCTCGAAGTACTTCTGATACTGCTTGACGATGGCATTCTTGGGCTCTCTCAGGATGCGCACGAGGGCCGGCTCGTCGAGATCGTGGAGCGTGGCCACCACCGGGAGACGGCCGACGAACTCGGGGATCAACCCGTACTTGAGCAGGTCCTCGGGCTGGGCCAGGATCAGGAGGTCGCCGATCCGACGGTCCTCGCGGCTCTTGATCTCGGCGCCGAAGCCCATGGCGGTCTTGCCGATCCGGCTCTCCACGATCCGATCGAGCCCCACGAAGGCGCCGCCGCAGAGGAACAGCACGTTGGTGGTGTCGACCTGGATGAACTCCTGATGCGGGTGCTTCCGCCCGCCTTGCGGCGGGACATTGGCGACGGTGCCCTCGAGGATCTTGAGGAGCGCTTGCTGGACCCCCTCGCCCGAGACGTCGCGCGTGATGGACGGGTTCTCCGACTTCCGCGCGATCTTGTCGATCTCGTCGATGTAGACGATCCCCCGCTGCGCGCGCTCGACGTCATAGTCGGCCGCCTGCAGGAGCCGCAGAATGATGTTCTCCACGTCCTCACCCACGTAGCCCGCCTCGGTGAGCGTCGTCGCGTCGGCGATCGTGAAGGGCACGTGGAGCATCTTGGCCAGCGTCTGGGCGAGCAGGGTCTTGCCGGAGCCGGTGGGGCCGATGAGGAGAATGTTGGCCTTCTGCAGCTCGACGTCACCCGTCTCGGAGACCGCCTCGATCCGCTTGTAGTGGTTGTGGACGGCGACGGCCAGGATCTTCTTGGCCCGATCCTGACCGATCACGTACTGGTCGAGGACGTTCTTGATCTCGGCGGGCTTGGGGAGGCTCCGCAGCTCGCGGCTCTTCTCCTCCTCCCACTCCTCGGCGATGATGTCATTGCACAGCTCGATGCACTCGTCGCAGATGTAGACGGTGGGGCCGGCGATCAGCTTGCGCACGTCGTTCTGGCTCTTGCCGCAGAACGAGCACTTGAGCGTCCCCCCGCCTTCCCGCGTCCGCGCCATCGGGTCGTCCCCCTACCGGTCCGCCGTCACGGCCCCATCGGGGACAGGTCGCGGAGTCGGCTTGGAGGCGATGACTTCGTCGACGATGTGATACTCCTTGGCCTGCTCGGCCGTCATGAAGAAGTCGCGGTCCGTGTCCCGCTGGATCTTCTCCATGGACAACCCGGTGTGGTGGACGAGGATGCGGTTCAGCTCCTCGCGCATCCGGAGGATCTCCCGGGCCTGGATGTCGATGTCGGTCGCCTGCCCCTGCACGCCGCCGAGGGGCTGGTGGATCATGATCCGCGCATGCGGCAGCGCGAAGCGCTTGCCCCGCGAGCCGGCCGCGAGCAGGAGCGCGCCCATGCTGGCCGCCTGCCCCATGCAGATCGTCGAGATCGCGGGCTTGACGTACTGCATGGTGTCGTAGATCGCCATGCCGGCGGTGACGGAGCCGCCGGGCGAGTTGATGTAGAGGTTGATGTCCTTGTCGGGGTCGTCGGCCTCCAGGAACAGCATCTGCGCGATCACGAGATTGGCCAGCTCATCCTCGATGTACGTGGGGAGGAAGATGATCCGCTCCTTGAGGAGCCGGGAGAAGATGTCGAAGGCCCGCTCGCCGCGAGGCGTCTGCTCGACCACCATCGGAACCAAGCCCATCGGGCGCCTCCTTGCCATGTCGATAGTGTACCTCAGGGCGTGATCGCCGCCCGCTCGATTAGGAAATCGACCGTCCGCTTCTCCATGAGGGAGATCCGGATACGCTCCAGATCGCCGTTCTGCTCGAGCATGGACCGCACGGCGGGCACCGGCCGCTGGCGGGACCCGGCGATCCGCGCGACCTCGGCGTCCACCAGCGCGTCGTCGGGCAGGAGCCCCTCTTTTTCCGCGATGGCCTCGATCAAAAGCGCGCGCTGCACGGCCCGCCCCGCCGCCGGCCGCAGCTCTGCGAGCAGCTTCGCGTAGTCCCAGGGCACGCGGTCGGGGTCCACGCCCTGCCGCCGCATGTGCTCCCGCATGTGCTCGACCTGGTAGCCCACCTGGCGCGTGACCAGCGCGTCCGGCACCTCGAAGGGATGCTCGGCGAGGGCGGCCTCCAGCACGGCGTGCTCCAGCGCCGCGCGGTTCTCCTGCTCGCGCCGGCTCATGAGCCCCGTGCGCACCTCGACGCGGAGCGCGTCCAGCGTCTCGAAGGCGCCCAGGCTCCGGGCGAAATCATCGTCGAGGGGGGACAGCACCTTCTCCTTGACCTCGCTGACCTTCACCGCGGCCTCTCCCGACTTGCCGCGAAGCGCCTCGGTGCGATGGTCGTCCGGGAACCTGACCCGCGTCGTGCGCGAGCCGCCGGGGCCGAGGCCGATCACGGCTTCCTCGATCTCGGGCATGACGGCGCCGCTCCCGATGGTGAACGCGTAGCCCGTCTCCGCCCGCGGTTCCGTCCCGTCGGGGGCAAGCGTGTAGTCCATGATCACGAGATCGCCCACGTCGGCGGGGCGCTCGACGGCCCGAAAGAGCGCGTGCTGCTCCTGCAGGGTCGCGAGCGCCTCGTCCACCTCGGTCTCCACGAAGGGCTTGGGCGCGTGCTTGACGTCGAGGCCGACGTATTTCCCGAGCGTGACGGTGGGCTTGATCTCCACGACGGCCGAGAACTTGAGGGGCGCGCTCTCCTCGAGCGTCACGTCCTGGAGATCGGGCTCTTCCACGGGCCGAAGCTTCGTCTCCTCGAGCGCCTGGCGATACACCTCCGGGATCAGGTGGCGGGCGACCTCCTGCTTCACGTCGCCGGAGAAGTGGAGCTTGACCATGCTCCGCGGCACCTTGCCCTTGCGGAAGCCGGGGAGGCGCGCTTCCTTCTGCACGCGCACGAAGGCCTGCTCCCACGCTTGCTCAACGACCTCGCGGGTCTCTTCCACCTGGAGCCGGCGCTTGCAGGCTCCCAGTTCCTCGACATCGACCTTCATCGCGACTCCTGAGTCTGGTGCGAGAGGGGGGAGTCGAACCCCCACGGGGGTGACCCTCTGGATCCTAAGTCCAGCGCGTCTGCCAGTTCCGCCACTCTCGCAGTTGGTTCGAAAGAACACGCCACCGGTGAAGCTCCTCACTCGCCTGGGGGTCGCCAGAAGACATCCACGGTGCGGCGATCTCAGGATAGCACACGCACGGCCGGCGCATCAGTAGAGGAACGGAGTCGGGAGCGGTGGGCGGCCGAACGGTCGGCCCCCGCGCACGGTGAGCACGGGCACCAGCTTCCTGGTGCCGCTCCGCTTGTTGTTGCGCGTGTCCACGAACTCCACCGGCCCGTCGATGAGATCGAAGATGGCGATGTCGGCCGGCGCCCCGACCTGCAGCGTGCCGAGCCCCGGCACCTTCCCGATGATCTTGCCGGGCTCGACGGTGGCCTTGGCAACCACGTCTTCGAGGGAGAGCCCCAGGCTCAGGAACTTCGACATCACCCACGGCAAGGTCGGATAGCCCGGCGTGTTGATGCTCACCGAATGGATGTCGCTCGAGATGGTGTCCGGCATGCACCCTTGCGCCATGGCCGGCTCCGCCACCGTGAAATCGAAGCTCCCGCCGCCATGCCCCACGTCGATGATCACGCCCCGCTGCTTGGCGGCGAGGGCGGCGGGCAGCAGCCGGCCGTTCTGGACGGTATTGTTCCCGGCACCGCTATAGGAGTGGGTCAGGATATCGCCGGGGCGGAGGAGATCGAGGAGGTCGGAGAGCGAGCCCGGCGCCGCCCCGATATGGCACATCACGCGAAACGATTTGCCCGCCTGCTCCGCCGCCTTGATCGCGCGCCGGAGCGGCTCGAGCCCGTTCTGTCCCACCACCGAGTCGGTGATGCGCACCTTCACGCCCAGCACCAGATCCGCGTTCTCGGCCACGGCCTTGGCGCAGACGTCCACGTTGGCATAGTCGATGTTGAGCATCTCGCCCGGCGCGAGGCCGCCCGCGAGCCCGATCGACGCGATGTGGATGAAGCCGAAGAGCCGCGTGCGCGACTGGGCGACCACGCCATGGCGGAAATTCCCGAAGGTGTGTGCCCCGGCATCCCCCGCCGACACCGCGGTGGTGGTGGCCGTGATGCCGACCAGCTCGTCGGCCGGGAGCCCGAGACCGAGATGCGGGCAGAGATGCGTGTGCAGGTCGATCAGACCGGGCGTGACGAGCTTGCCGGTGGCGTCGATGCGCTGTACGGCGCGCGCGGCGGGAATGCCGGCCATCACGGCCGCGATCTGGCCGTGCTTGATCCCGATGTCGCCCTTGCCCCGCATCTTCTGGCTCGGGTCCAGCACCTCGCCGCCGGCGATGACCAGATCGTACTTGAGCGCGGGATCAGCGGGATTGAAGCCCATGGGCATGGGCCCCGCCTGCGCCAGCAGCACCGGTGCCGCCTCGGCGCCGGCCGACTGCGCGGCCAGAGTCCCACCCGTCACCGCCGCGCTCGTCGAGAGCTTGATGAAATCGCGCCGCGACACGTCCATACGCGTGTTCCTCCTCGCCTACCGCGTGCTCGCCTACTGCGTGCGGCCGCGCATCGAGGCGGGCTGACCGGGGAGCTTGAGCGTCTTGCCCGTATTCGTGATCGTGGTGCCGTCCACCTTGAGGATGGACACGTTACTGTCGGTGTAGTTGCCGACGTAGAGGTACTTGCCATCGGGGCTAAAGACCACGCCCTCGGGCAGGCCGCCCACCTCGACCTCGCCCACCTTGGTCACCTTCTTGCCGTCGATCTTGAGCACGGCGAGGCTGCCGTTCCGCTTCGTGTTGAACCACATGCCCTTGGCCACGCTGGCGCCCCCGAGGAGCACCGCCACCGCGACGTCGCCGCGGGGACTGATGGCGAAGCCCTCGGGCGCGTCCCCGACCACGACGCGGTCGATGACCCGGGGGGGCGCGCTCTCGAGATCGATGATGCTGACGGTGTCGACGTGGCCGTCGGGGGAGCCCGCGTTGCCGTTGTCCGCGCTGATCGCGATCCGGCCGTTGGGCGTGATGTCGATGTTGTAGGGCCAGAGCCCCACCGGCATGTCGTGCTTGGTGTAGGTCACCTTCTGCCCGTTGATCTCGAGGAGCGCGATCTTGTGCGCGGGGAACTTGGTGGCGAGCGCGCGCTTGCCGTCAGGCGTGATGGCGACGGAGGCGACCTCGTCCCCCATCGCCACCGTGTCGATCAGCTTGACCTCGTTGCCCTGGATGGACAGCACGCTGATGGACTTGTCGTTGCGGTTGGCGACGAGGGCCAGATTCCCGGCCCGGTTGATCGCGAGCCCCGAGGGCTGCTTGCCCACCTCGACGGTGGCGATGTGGCTGGGCGGGCTCGTCTTGAGATTGAAGACGTAGAGCTTGGTGTCGGGCACGGCTTTCCAGGTGGCGCCATCCTTCACCCAGTCGACCGAGTTGGCCACGATGGCGAGGCGCTCGTCGGGGGTGATCGCCAGATTGGTGGGCGGGCCGAAGATGGAGTTCATCAAGGGGAAGTTGGCGACGATCACGGGCGCCTCGCGGGTGCTGATGTCGACGATCGAGATGATGTCCTTGCCGGGCTCGACGAACTGCCGATTGCCCTCGGCGTCCCAGACGACCTTCTGGTCGTTGCCGATGACCATCATGTCGGCGCCGGCCAAGAGCGGGAATGCCGGGGGCGCGACCACCACGAGAAGCAGCAGGAGGCGGGCGAGGACGACGATCGGACGGCGATGAGGCGTCATGACAGGCTCCTCCTTGAGCGTCACTCGGCTCCGAGCATGATCGGCGGCGTTCCCGCAGCCGGGGGCGATGGTGGCACAGGCGCCGCTCGTCCGCAACCGACCCACGTCGCGTCCGCCGCTGACGGATCGATCACCGCGACCCTCCGGATGGTATAGTGAACGACGTCACATCTTTCGCCTCGAAGGAGCCGGGACGGCATGAGCGTTTGGGAGCGCAAGAAGACGGTGACGGTCGACGTGGGGGGGGTGAAGGTCGGCGGCCCCCACCCCATCGTCGTGCAGTCGATGACCAATACCGACACCGCCGATGTCCAGGCCACCGTCGCCCAGGTCCGTGCCCTCCACGCCGCCGGCAGCGAGCTGGTCCGCGTCACGGTGAACACCGAGGCGGCGGCCCGCGCCGTGCCCGCGATCGTCGAGCAGGTCGACGTCCCCGTCATCGGCGACTTCCACTACAACGGCCACGTGCTCCTCATCAAGTACCCCGACTGCGCGCGGGCGCTCGCGAAGTACCGGATCAACCCGGGCAATGTCGGCGGCAAGCACCACGACGAGAACTTCAGCACCATCGTCCGGGTCGCCGTCGAGCGCGGCAAGCCGGTGCGCATTGGCGTGAACTGGGGCAGCCTCGACCAGCAGCTCCTGACGGAGCTGATGGACGCCAATGCCCGCCTCCGCGAGCCGCTCGATGCGCGGGACGTCACCATGAACGCCATGGTCGAGAGCGCGATCCGCTCGGCGGAGCTGGCGGAGGAGACCGGGCTCGCCCACGACCGCATCATCCTCTCGGCCAAGGTCTCGGGCGTCCAGGATCTCGTCGACGTCTACCGGAAGCTCGCGCCCCGCTCCGACTATCCCCTGCACCTCGGCCTCACCGAGGCCGGTATGGGCGCCAAGGGCATCGTCGCGAGCACGGCAGGGCTCTCGATCCTGCTGCAGGAGGGGATCGGGGACACGATCCGCGTCTCGCTGACGCCGAAGCCCAACGGGGACCGCACCGAGGAGGTCCACGTCGCCCAGCAAATCTTGCAGTCCATGGGCCTGCGGAGCTTCACCCCTCAGGTCACGGCCTGCCCGGGCTGCGGGCGCACCACCTCCACGTTCTTCCAGGAGATGGCGGAGCAGATCCAGGCGTACTTGCGGGACCAGATGCCCGTGTGGAAGGCGCGCTACCCCGGGGTCGCGGATTTGCGCGTGGCCGTCATGGGGTGCGTCGTCAACGGCCCCGGCGAGAGCAAGCACGCCGACATCGGCATCTCGCTGCCGGGCACCTTCGAGGAGCCGAAAGCCCCCGTCTACGTCGACGGCGCGCTCCGGCTCACGCTCAAGGGCGACACCATCGTCGCCGACTTCCTCACGCTGCTCGACGACTACGTGGAGCGGCGGTACGCGGGGACGCGCAACTCGGCCTGACGGGTGCGAGCCAGCGCTCGCTCCGCGCGAGACCGGACGCCCTTACATCCCCCCGCCGCCGCGCGGGCGGAGTTCCGCTACGGGCTCGGGCAGAACGGGTCCCCCCTTCGCCGCGCGAGACAGGCAGTCGAGCGTCTCCTGTCGCGATCCGCCCCCCTCGTACCAGAAGAAAATCCGGCCGTCGAGCAGAACCCGGTTGAGCTGCGTGTCGATGGTCTCGCAGGCTTTCCATCGGCTCAAGGCCGCGTCTTGCTCGGGTGTATTGGCCAGCGAAGCGCAGCCTGTCGCACAGACCGGAAGGACGGCGAGGGCCGCCACCACCAGGCCGAGCTTGCTGTTTCTCATAGGCGCCTTCAGCGCCGGGAGTCGCGGATAGCCTCGGCCAGGAGCCGGGCGCCGTCGTAGCAACGCTCGGGCGACTCGTAGCTGTACGCGAGACGGATGAAGTTCTCGCCCCCGCCGTTCACGAAGAAGGCGTGCCCCGGCGTGAACTGAACACGCGCGCGGCCCGCGCGCTCGGCGAGCCGGGCGGGGACGGTGCCGGTCGGCAGCTTGATCCAGATGAAGAACCCGCCCTCCGGCTTGCTGATCTCGACGTCGGTGCCGCCGAGCACCTCCCACAGGCCCTTGAGCATGGCGTCGCGCTTGGTGCGGTACACGTCGACGAGCAAGGCGACGTGCGGGGCCATGTGCTCGCGGAGGTAGTAGGTCGCCACGCGCGAGGCGAACGGGTTCACGCCGCCGCCGAAGAGGAAGCCCTGGAAGAGCGGGATCATGTCGGGCGGCGCGCAGAGCCAGCCCAGCCTGAAGCCGGCGCCGAGGATCTTGGACACCGTGCCCGCCCGGATCACGCGCGTCGGATCGAGCGCGTACAGCGACGGGAGCGGCGCGCCCTCGAAGCGCAGCTCCCCGTAGGCGTCGTCCTCGAGGATCAGCGTGTCGTACTCCTGCGCCAGCTCGATCAGCTCGTGGCGCCGCCGGAGCGACAGCGTCGGCCCCGCCGGGTTCTGGAAGTTCACGATCGTGTAGATCAGCTTGCAGCGCCGGCCCGCGCCCCGCAGCCGTTTGAGCTGCGCGCGCGCGACGTCGGTGACCATCCCCTCGGCGTCCACGGGCACGTCGAGCACCTGGGGGCCGTGACGGCGGAGGGTGGCGAGCGTGCCGGAGAAGGTCGGCGCCTCCGAGAGCATCGGATCGCCCACGTCGAGGAAGGCGCTGAACGCCAGCGACAGCCCGTGCCCCGAACCGTTCGAGATGATCAGGTTCTCCGGCGTGATCTTGAGCCCCTCGAAGAGCTCGTACTTGTGGCAGACCAGCTCGCGGAGCCCTCGGTAGCCCTGGTGCTCTCCGTAGGTCAGCGCCTCGGCCCCCTCGACTTTCATCATCGTGGCGGTGGCCTCGACGAGGCCGTCGTAGGGGAAGGACGCGGGATCCGGGAAACCGCCGCCGAAGTCATACAGCGCGCTCTGGACCGGCCGGGTCGGCGCCGCCGGGCCACCCCGGCCGATGCGGCCGCGGGTCGAGAGCAGATCGTCGAAGCGAGCGATGGGCTTGGTAGTCATGGAGGGCAGCATACCGACCGGCGCGGGCCCCGTCAAATCGCGCCCCGTGCCAAACGCACCCGCTACGTCAGATCACGCCAGGCCAGGAACTCGGCGACAATCCTGTCCGCGATCAGGCGCGCGGCGGCGGGCCCCGGCCGGCCTTGATAGAGATCGTGGCGGGCGCCGTCGAGCGCCAGCAGGCCGGTCGCCGCGGGGATCAGCGCCCGCGCCGCCTCGATCTCCGTGAGGGTGCCGAAGACATCCGTGGAGCCGTGGACGAAGAACGTGGGCGTCTGCAGCTCGCCGAAGTGCGCAGTCCGGAACTCCGCCCGCCCGGGCGGGCGCAACGGATACGAGAGCAGGAGCAGCGCGTCCACGAGGCCTCGCTCGGCAGCAACGAGCATGCTCGCCTGGCGCCCGCCATAGGAATGCCCGCCGAGGCACACCGTGCCCGGGGTCATGCGGCGGAGGGCGCGGACGGCATGCGTGAGGCCCTGCCGGTCGAGCGCGGCGCCGCGCGGGGACGGGGGCCCTTTGGCACGGGCCTGCCGGAAGGGAAGGTCGCAGCGCAGCGTGGCGACCCCGCGCGCCGCGAAGGCGCCCGCGAGCGCGACCAGGAGCGGCACCTTGCAGTTGCCGCCGGCGCCATGGGTCAGGACGAGGGCGTCACCCGAGGGGGCCGCAGGGCGATGGAGGAACCCGCGAACGGCGGGGGGGCCGAGCGAGAGATCCTCGAATGGCTCGCCGGCACCGCGCTCTTCGCTCATCCGCTGGTCCCCCCGGGCAGTCTATCGTACCCGGCGAGCGCCCGCCCACCGGCGTGGTTGACTCCGATCCCCGACCGGTCGCATAGTGGCGTCATGGCTAGACCACTCACCGTCGCGGAGCTACGTCAGAGCGGCTACACGTCCCGGTCGGTCAAGCAGGAACTGCGAGACAACCTGATCGGCCGCCTCAAGCGCGGGGACCCGCTCTTCTCGGGGATCGTCGGCTACGAGGAGAGCGTGCTGCCGCAGATCGAGAACGCCCTCCTGAGCGGCCAGGACATCGTCTTCCTGGGCGAGCGGGGCCAGGCGAAGACGCGCATGGCGCGCTTCCTCGTCGGGCTCCTGGACGACGAGGTGCCCGCGCTGGCGGGCTGCGAGATCAACGACGAGCCGCTCGCGCCCATCTGCCAGGCCTGCCGGCTCCGTCTCGCCGACAAGGGCGACGCGGCCCCCATTACCTGGATCCCGCGCGACCGCCGGTACGGCGAGAAGCTCGCCACGCCCGACATCACCATCGCCGATCTCATCGGCGAGGTCGATCCGATCAAGGTCGCCGAGGGACGCTACCTGGCCGACGAGCTGACCATCCACTACGGCCTCCTGCCCCGGACCAACCGGGGCATCTTCACGATCAACGAGCTGCCCGACCTCGCCGAGCGCATCCAGGTGGGGCTGCTCAACATCATGGAGGAGCGCGACGTCCAGATCCGCGGCTACAAGGTGCGGCTGCCGCTGGATCTCTTCGTGGTGGCGAGCGCCAACCCCGAGGACTACACGAACCGCGGGCGGATCATCACGCCGCTCAAGGACCGCTTCGGCTCGCAGATCCGCACCCACTACCCACGCCGCCTCGAGGACGAGATGGCCATCATGGAGGCCGAGCGGACGCGCTTCCCCGCCGACGGCTTCCAAACGATCACCCCCGAGTACATGAAGCGGGTCGTCGCCGAGCTGACGCATCTCGCGCGGCGGTCGACCGAGATCAGCCAGCGCTCGGGCGTGTCGGTGCGCGTGAGCATCTGCAACTACGAGAACCTCCTGTCCAACGCGCTCAAGCGCGGCATCCGCCTGGGCGAGGCCCAGGTGGCGCCACGGCTCAGCGATCTCGGCGCCATCATCGCCTCCACCAGCGGCAAGATCGAGCTGGAGAGCATGGGCGAGGTGAGCGAGGAGAAGGTGCTCGGCAAGCTCGCCCAGCGCGCCGTGCTCAACGTCTTCAACAAGAGCTTCGCGACAGGCGAGCTCGACGAGGTCGTGGCGGCGTTCCAGGGCGGCCTCAAGATGGAGGTCGCCGACAACATGCCCGCCGCCGAGTACATGCGCCAGCTCGGCGACGTGCGCCCGCTCCACGCCGCCGCGCGCCGGCTCGGCGCGACGGACCCCGCCTCTATGGCGGCGGCGCTCGAGTTCGTGCTCGAGGGGCTGCATCTGAACAAGAAGCTCAACAAGGACATGCAGGCGGGCCACGCCCGCTACCGGGTCTGAGCGATGCGTATCCGCTACTCGCGCTGGGACGGCTCGCAGAAGATCGATGACCTCGACGCCGACGATCTGCTGAACGCGATGGCCGACGACCTCACCGCCGACGGCGATCTCTGGAACGCGCTCCGCCGTCTCTTCCAGCGCGGCCTGCACGACCCGAACGGCCCGCAGATGTCCGGCCTCCAGGACCTCCTCCAGCAGCTCAAGAAGCGCCGCCAGCAGCAGCTCGACCGCTACGACCTCGGCTCCGCCCTCGAGGACATCAAGAAGAAGCTCGAGGACATCGTCAAGACAGAGCGTGAGGGGATCAAGCGCATGCCCGAGGGGGGCGAGCGCGCGCAGCACGAGCAACAGCTCGCCCAGCTCCCGCCCGATCCCGCGGGGAAGATCAAGCAGCTCCAGGACTACGACTTCGTCGATCCCGAGGCGGAGCGGCTCTTCCAGGAGCTCATGAAGTCCCTCCAGGAGCAGATGCTCAAGCCGTTCATGCAGGGCATGCAACAGGCCCTCTCGAACATGACACCCCAGGACATGCAGCGCATGCGCGAGATGCTCCGCGACCTCAACCGCATGCTCCGCGAGAAGGCCGACGGCGGGGAGCCCGACTTCCAGGGCTTCAAGGACAAGTGGGGGGAGCAGTTCCCCGGCGCCGAGAGCTTCGATCAGCTCATGGAGCAGATCGGCCGCCAGATGGCGCAGATGGAGTCGCTGCTCCAGAGCATGTCGCCCGCGCAGCGGCGCGAGCTCGAGGACATGATGCGCAATCTGTTCCTCAAGGACGAGCGCCTCGAGGCCGAGCTGCGCCAGCTCGGCATGAATCTCGCCGAGGCGCTCGATCTGGACGAGATGGCCCGCCAGTACAAGTTCCGCGGCGACGACGAGCTCACCATGCGCGAGGCGCGGCGGCTCATGGAGGAGCTGTCCCAGATGGAGCAGCTCGAGCAGCAGATCCGCGGCGCGAAGAACGCGAAGGACCTCGACAAGATCGACCCCGCCGAGGTGGAGAAGCTCCTCGGCGCCGAGGCCGCCCGTGACCTCGAGCGCCTCCGCGAGATCGCCAAGAAGCTCGAGGAAGCCGGCTACCTCGAGCGCGACGGCGACAAGATGCGCCTGACCGCCCGCGCCATCCGGAAGATCGCCGACAAGGCGCTGCACGACATCTTCGCGCATCTGAAACGCGACCGCTTCGGCCGCCACGCCGTCGAGCACCGCGGCGCCGGCGGCGACCGCACCGACGACGCCAAGCGCTACGAGTTCGGCGATCCCTTCCTGCTCGACCTGAAGGAGACCCTGATGAACGCGGTCGAGCGGAACGGGCCCGGCACGCCGGTGCAGCTCTCCCCCGACGACTTCGAGGTCTTCCGCACCGAGCTACAGACCCGGGCGGCCACCGTTGTCATGCTCGACATGAGCCGGTCGATGCTGAACAACGGGTTGTTCCTGCCCGCCAAGAAGGTCGCCCTCGCGCTCCACGCGCTGCTCCGCAGTCAGTTCCCGCGCGACACGCTCCACATCGTGGGCTTCTCCCTCTACGCGCGCGAGTTCAAGCCCGAGCAGCTTCCCGGCCTCTCGTGGAGCGAGTGGAACATCGGCACGAACATGCACCATGGCTTCCAGGTCGCGCGCCAGCTCCTCGCGCGGCACAAGGGCGGCAACAAACAGGTCATCATGGTCACCG
>Ga0070707_100001529_pt1 | contig 22508 bp, 21 predicted proteins | sample KBSK5502metaG_FD_65468 | JGI IMG/M metagenome (GOLD analysis project Ga0070707, IMG submission 65468) | Corn, switchgrass and miscanthus rhizosphere microbial communities from Kellogg Biological Station, Michigan, USA - KBS K5-50-2 metaG | ecosystem: Host-associated > Plants > Roots >...
AGCCGGTCCGTGCCGCTGCCCGGCTTGTCGACCGCCCCGTAGCGCCAGACGATTCGCTTCGACGCGACGTCAACCATGCTCACGACGTCGACGTCCTCCTCCGTGACGACGATCCGGCGGCCGTTCGGCGTAAAGAACGCGTCGTCGGGAAGCAGGAGGCTTCGGCTCCCGGGCCGCGGAAAGCGCCAGACGATGCGACCACGCGGGTCAACCACGAGCAGCCTGTTGTTCGAGCGGTCGGCGATGAGCACGTCCCCGGGGAGGACGGACGGGTCGGAGCCAGGCACGAGGTGAGCCCTCCCGAGAGGCTGCGCAAACGGCCCAGTCGGGTTGTCCTTCACCTTCGCCCGCGGCGGATCGTGCGAGGTGGAGTGAGCCCCCGAGGAATCGGTGGGGTGGGTCGCGCCGCCGCAGCCGACCGTTGCGGCCGCCAACGCTGCGAGCAGCAAGAGAAGAGAGCGACGCACTCAGAACCTTTCCCCCCTGAGTGTCGCGGCTGAACCATGAGCAGCCAGTGAGCGGGCCGGGGTGCGCTGAGGCACCCCGGCCGCTTACGGACTACGCCGACGGAGCGACGTTCTGGTTGAGCCGGAACACGTTCGTCGGGTCGTACTCGTCCTTCAGCGCGACGAGCCGACGGTAGGTCTCCTCTCCGTAGGCCGACTCCGCCTCGCCCGCGTCGCCCAGGAAGTTGACGTACGCGCGGCCGGTCTGGTCGGCCTCCGTCGAGGCGATCACGGTGCGCGCCCACTCGGTGTGCGCGCCGAGCAGCTCGGCCTCGGGCGTGCCGGTCACTGCGTTCACGACGAACGGCATCGACCGCTCCGGGAAGGCCGTGTCTGCCTGCCCCACGCGGGCCACCGCTCCGCCCATCTGATGAACGTGGATCTCGCACTGCGGCCCGGGCGTGTCCTGGTGGAGCCGCACCAACGAGTCGATCGTCTCGTCCGACAGACGGGCGAGGTTCGCCGCCTTGAAGTACGCGTTGATCCCCTTCGGCCAGAGCGGATCGAGCAGGCTCTGGATGAACGTGTACGGCATCGGATGGATCAGGTCGGCGACCGGCTCGGCGACCGTGCGGAGGTCGCGGACGAGCGCCTCCCCGTCCTCAACCGGACCTGCGTTGAGCGCGATCACGATCGCGACCTTCTTGCCGTGCCACTCCTCCGGGATCACCGGCAGCGGCGGCGCGGTCGCAAGGCTGATCGCAGTCGTCAGCGCGTCCGGAGTATCGGGCGCCCAGTCGCGGTAGAAGCGCAGCAGATCGCCTGCGGCGTCCGCCGGTAGGAACAGCGGGCCGGCATAGACCTCCGGGCCGACCGGGTGAAGCGCCAGCTCGAACGACGTGACGATCCCGAAGTTGCCGCCGCCTCCTCGAAGCCCCCAGAAGAGCTCGGGATTCTCGGTCTCGCTCGCGTGCACGAACCGGCCGTCGGCGGTGACCACGTCGGCGCCGACGAGATTGTCGGCGGCGAGCCCGTACCGCCGCATGAGCCAGCCGATCCCACCGCCGAGCGTGAACCCTGCAACGCCGGTGGTCGAGACGAGCCCGCCGGTAGTCGCGAGGCCGAACTGCTGCGACTCGTGGTCGACGTCGCCCCAGACAGCACCCGGGCCGACGAAGGCGCGGCGCGCTGCGGGGTCGACGCGGACGTTCCGCATCGGACCCAGGTCGATCACCATCCCTCCGTCAGTCGTCGAGAGGCCGGCGACGCTGTGACCTCCGCCGCGCACCGCGACCGCAAGGTCATGAGCGCGAGCGAAGCCGAGCGCTGCGATCACGTCGGCCGTGCCGGTACAGCGCGCGATCACCGCAGGCTCCTTACCGTTGTGAGCGCCGTTCCAGAGGCCTTTCGCCTCGGTGTAGCCGTCGTCGCCGGGCAGCAGCACGTCGCCGCGCAACGCGTCGCGCAGCTCCTGCACCGTCGCCTCGCCGAGGACGGGCGCGAGCATCTCTGTCATGAGTTCCTCCTTCTCGTCGAGCATGTCCGCGCCGTTCTAGCGAGAGGCGCTTAGCGCCCGATTTGCGCCGCATTTGCAGCGCCGAGGCGAGCGCGAACGTGCTCGACCCACTGTGAGTCGCCGCGAGCTTCGAAGCCTGCCAGCGCGCTCTCGAGCAACTCCCGAGCGCGAGCCTCGTCGCCGCGCAGCAGCGCGAGCTCCGCGAGGTTGGCACACGTCACGGCTTTCCACCGCACGCGCAGCGTCTCGCCGACGATCGCGAGCGCCTCCTCGAGCCGTTCCTCGGCCGCAGCCGGTCGGTCGCGTGCCTGCTCGAGCTCCGCGATCCGCCAGAGAGTCGACGTGAGCCCCCAGCGGTCGCCGGCACGGCGGAAAGTGTCGGCGGCCTCCTGAAGCAGGTCGGCGGCTCGATCATGCTCTCCCCGGCGCGTGGCCACCTGTCCGAGCCCTACGAGCGCGAGCGCGCCGCCGCGGCGATCGCCCAGCTGCTCCCGCACCCGCCGCGCTCGCTCGAAAAGGTTCGCCGCCTCGTCCAAGCGCTCGTCGGCGAGCTCGAGGTTGGCGATGCGCGCCCACGTGTCCGCCCGCCCCTGGTCGCTGCCGATCCGCTCGAAGTAAACGAGCCCGTCCTCGAGAAGCGCGCGGGCCCGTTGGTGGTCGCCCGCCGAGCGGACGACGTACGCCCAGTTGATCAGGACGTATCCCGCGGCGACCCGGCAGGAGATGTCCGAGAACGGCTGGAGAGTTTCCTCGAACGCGAGCCGCAGCCCGGGAGCGGTGGGATCGCGGCGGACCGTCTCGGCGACGTTGATGAGCGCCGGGACCGACTTGGAGGAATCCTCGAGAGCGCCGAACAGCGCGAAGCTCTCCGCACAGCGCCGTTCCGCCTCCGCGATGTCACCGGCGACCCAGGCCGCGGCGCCGAGCGAGTACGCGGTGACCGCTTCGGCCGGCGCGAGCCCATGCTCGCGCGCCAGAAGAAGCGCGGGCTCGTAGAAGCTCGCGGCGCGCACCCCGTCGTCGACGGCGATCTCGACCGCGGCCCGGAAGTGGCGCGTTCGCCATTCGAGCGCCGGATCGCCGAGCTGTCGTGCGAGCGAGAGTGCCTCCTCGACCTTTGGCTGGCCGAGGCCGGGGTCTCCGGAGCGGAACTCGATCGCAGCGTGCCCGAGCAGCACCGTGATGCGCTCGGGCGACAGATCCGGGGCTCGCTCGAGCGATTCCCCTAGCCAGTGGCGAGCCTCCCGCAGCTCCATCCGGCGCAGCCAGAACGGCCAGACCACCGCACAGAGTCGCAGCGCTTCCTGCGGGTCCGCGTCGAGCCACGTCTCGAGCGCGACCCTGAGATTGCCCTGTTCCGCGTCGAGCCCCGCGAGCTGCTCGTCGAGTCCCTGCACGAACTTCACGACCCAGGCGGCGTGCCGTGAAGCGACCGTTTCCCTTTCTCCCGCTTCATCCAGTCGGGTCGCGGCATAGCTGCGGATCGTCTCGAGCAGCCGGTAGCGCCGCAGCCCGTCGCGGTCCTCGCTCGCAACCAGCGACTTGTCGACGAGATCGGCGAGCAAGAGCGTGACCTGGAGAGGCTCGAGCATGTCGCCGGAACACACCTCCTCGACCGCCTCCAACACGAAGCTGCCGGAGAAGACTGCGAGCCGCCGCAGAAGAATTGCCTCGTCCTGGGAGAGCAGATCGTGGCTCCAGTCGAGCGTCGCCTCGAGAGTCTGCTGGCGCGTCGGTGCTGTGCGGCTTCCTGCTCGGAGGAGACGGAACCGATCGTCGAGACGGTCCGCGAGCGCCGCCGTGGTAAGCGCGTCGACTCGCGCGGCCGCGAGCTCGAGTGCCAGTGGAAGCCCGTCGAGGCGGTGACAGATCCGGGCGACGGACGGCGCCGTGTCGGCATCGAGCGCGAAGCCCGGCGCCACTGCTCCGGCTCGCTCGACGAAAAGGCGCACCGCCTCGTAGCGAAGCAGGGCGTCCGGCTCTTCCTCGCGCGCTGGATCTGGAATCCCGAGCGACGGAACCCGGAAGACGACCTCCCCGGGCACCCGCAGCGGCTCGCGGCTCGTGGCGAGAACGGTGAGCCGCGGCGCACCTCGGAGCAGCGCATCGACGAGGCTGGCGGCCGCGCCGATCAGGTGCTCGCAGTTGTCGAGGACGAGCAGCAGCGCGAGCGGCTCGAGCTCGGCGAGGAGCGCGTCGACGACGGCACCGCCCCGCAAGGCGCGCAGATCCAGCGCGTCGGCAAGCGCGCCGGGGACAAGAGTCCCATCGTCGAGAGCATCGAGCTCGACGAACAGCACGCCGTCGGGATAGGTGCTCCCGCGCTCACGGGCAAGCTCGAGGGCGAGCCGGGTCTTCCCGACACCGCCTGCGCCGGTCAGGGTCAAGAGACGAGTGCGCGCCAGCACGGCTGAGAGCTCCACGAGCTCGTGCTCGCGGCCCACGAACGTCGAGGTCTCGACCGGGAACGTACGCAGGGCAGGCCGCGCACCGCCGAGCTCGGCCAGCATTTCCTCGAGCTCCGTATGGAGCGCTGCGAGCCGCTCTCGCTCCAGGGATGCCCAGTCGTCGTATCGGTTCTCGGGCAGCAGCTCGCCGCCGTAGAGGGCCAGAGCCCGTCGATACGCCTGACCCGTCCCCTGGCGTCTCGCGTCCGCCGCCGCGTCCTCGAAGGCGTCGACATCCACCTCGGCCTCGAGCCGTAAAACACCGTCGACCAGCGTGATCGCGTCGGCGCCAAGCGCGCGGCGGGCCGCGTGCACCGCCTGGTTCAGGTTGTTCGCCGCCGAGCCCGGGTCGCGGTCCGGCCAGAGGGCGTCCATCGCCTGCTCGCGATGCAGGCGGTGTGCATCGGCGAGGGCGAGCAGCTTGACGAGCTCCCTGGCCTTGCGGAGCCGCCAGGCCGAGTCCGGGATCGAGGACCCGCCGGCCTCGGCCGCGAAGCCGCCCAGCAGCATCACATGGGGCTTCGACTCGCTCGTCATGAACCGCAGCATGCCGCGGCGTGCGGCACGAGTACAATCCGCGGTGCCCGGCATCCGCTTCGGAGCTGGAGCAAAATCGTGATCGAGAGAGTCCATGTCATCGGTTCGGGCCGGGTCGGCTCGGCGGTCAGCGCTCGCCTGAGCGAGCGCGGCGTCGCCGTCGGCACGAACGATCCCGACGTCGTCCTCCTTTGCGTTCCGGACACCGCAATTGCGGATGCGGCCGGCGGCCTGACACCCGGACGTGCCTGGGTGGGACACGTCTCCGGCGCGACGCCACTCGCGGCGCTGCAGCCGCACGAGCGCCGCTTCTCGCTGCATCCGCTGCAGACCTTCGACCGCAGCGGCGACCCCACCCAGTTCGACGGCGCCTGGGCGGCGATCACGGGCGACACCGGCGAGGGCCTCGCTGTCGCCGGAGAGCTCGCGGAAACGCTCGGACTGCAGCCGTTCGAGCTGGCAGACAGCGACCGGACGCTCTACCACGCCGGCGCGGTGTTCGCCTCGAACTACCTCGTGACGCTGCAGCGTGCAGCGGTGCGGCTCGGGGTGCCGGCGGCAGGGCTCGTGCCGCTGATGCGCGGGACGATCGACCACGGCTTCAACCTGACCGGACCGATCGCCCGCGGCGACTGGGCGACGGTCGAGGCGCACAAGCACGCGATCCGGGCAACGCATCCCGAGCTCGAAGACCTCTACGACACGCTCGCACAAGCGACGGTGCTGCTCGCATGAAGCTCGTTCGCACGATCGCCGAGCTGGAGACAGCCTCGGGAACGGGGCTCGTTCCGACGATGGGAGCTCTCCATGAGGGCCACGTCGCGCTCATCCGGGCCGCCCGGCAGGAGAACCGCAGGGTCGTCATGTCGCTCTTCGTCAATCCCGCCCAGTTCGACGAGCCGACGGATCTCGACGCGTACCCGCGCGACGAGGCCCGTGATCTGGAGATCGCGGCAAGAGAAGGAGTTGATGTCGTGTTCGCGCCGGCGGCCGACGAGCTCTATCCACCTGGCTTCGCGAGCTGGGTCGAGCCGGGCGAGACCGGTGCCGAGGGCGCAGCCCGGCCGGGGCATTTCCGCGGCGTTGCCACCGTCTGCCTGAAGCTGTTCAACCTCGTCGGACCGGAACGCGCCTACTTCGGCCAGAAGGACGCGCAGCAACTCGCGGTGATTCGGCGGGTCGTCCGCGACCTGAACGTCCCGGTGGAGATCCGTGCCGTGTCGACGGTACGGGACACCGACGGCCTGGCCCGTTCCTCGCGCAACCGCCGGCTCTCGACGGAAGAGCGCGAGCGGGCTCTCGGCCTGCCACGCGCTCTCGCATCTGCCGTGGGCACGGCCGACCCCGTCGCGGCGGCCCGCGGCTCGCTGAACGGACTCGAGCCGGAGTACGTCGAGGTGCTCGACCTCGGCGACGCCACCGTCCTCGCCGCCGCGATCCGCGTCGGCTCGATCCGCCTGATCGACAACGTCCTCCTGGAAGGAGAGCTCAGATGAGCGATAACCCGAAGCCCACCCGCTACGCCTCCTGGACGACCGGGAAGCTGCCGCTGCCGGAGCTCGCCGAGATGAAGCGGCGCGGCGACAAGATCGTGATGGTCACCGCCTACGACGCACCGAGCGGCCGCCTCGCCGACGCGGCCGGCGTCGATCTCATCCTGGTGGGCGACTCCTCGGGCATGGTCGTGCACGGACGGGAGTCGACCGTGCCGGTCTCGCTCGACGAGATCGTGTTCATGACCCAGTGGGTAACTCGCGGCGCCAAGCGGCCGATCGTGATCGCCGACATGCCGTTCGGGTCGTACGAGGAGTCGGACGAACTGGCCGTGCGCAACGCGGTGCGCCTCGTGAAGGAAGGCGGTGCGGACGCGGTCAAGCTCGAACGCGGCGGCACCTCGGTTGCCCGGGCTCACGCGATCGTCGGCGCCGGGATCCCCGTGATGGGACACGTCGGCCTCACGCCACAGACGGCGACCGTCCTCGGCGGTTTCAAGGCTCAGGGTCGAACGGCCGAGCGCGCGCAGCAGCTGGTCGACGACGCGCTGGCGCTCGAGGCTGCGGGTTGCTTCGCGATCGTCCTCGAGGCGGTCCCTCCTGCGGTGGCGCAGGCCGCGACCCGCGCTCTCACGGTGCCCACGATCGGTATCGGCGCAGGTGCGCAGACGGACGGGCAGGTGCTCGTCTGGCACGACATGCTCGGCTTCTACGAGGGCCGATCGCCGCGGTTTGCCAAGCGCTACGCCGAGCTCGGGGAAGCGGTCGTCGAGGCGTTGGAGCGCTACGCGGACGAGGTTCGGCGCGGCGCGTTTCCCGAGGAGCGCCACACCTACGGAATGCCCGAGGAGGAGCTGGCCGCGTTCGAGGCCGCGCCGTCAGTTGAGGGAGCCGACGGCTAGAAGTTCTGGTGTGTAGCTAGAACGAGCAGCACGGGTAACACCGCTGCCAGACCGACGGTTGCCAGAGAGCGCCCCCAGCTCCAGCCGTGCACGCTGCGCACGCCGATGAGGACCAGGACCGCGCTCCAGGCGAACGCGAAGTAGACGAGTCCGCCGAAGATCCGGTCGCCCGGCCCCCAGTCGGTGCCGCCCGTGCGGAAGAGGTTCTGCCCGTAGATCAGGATCCGGGCCGGCCAGAGCGTGAGCAGCGCCAGAGCGAGCGGCGCCCCGGAGAGCGCAAGCATGCTCCGCGCCCGGCGGTAGCTGCCCTGACCGCCGAAGCGCTGCGCCGCACCGTAGAGAAGCCCGCCGCCCAGCCAGTACAGGGCGAGCGCATACATCAGGCCACCGAGGAAGGCCCACACGGGAATCAGCGAGACCGAGAACGAGGCGTCGTTCAGAAGCTGGCGGGCGACAGGAGTCGCAAGCACTCCCGCTATTCCGGCGAGCCCGGCGATCGCGATCAGCGGCTCCTGGCGCGCCTCGATCGCTTCCTCCGACTCGTCCCTGAGCGAGACGAAAACGGCACGCGGCGCGACGAGCACCGCCGGCGCGCGCAACCACCAGCTCCGCTCGAGCGCGGGGGGGCGTGCGCTGTCGACCGTTGCAGCCATCGACGGTGAGGTTAGCCCGGATCGGTCAGAGAGTGACCGAAGCCAGGACGATCAGGACGACGGTTCCGAAGATGAGCCACCCCACCGAAGCCCAGGCCCAGGTGCGCAGCTGCGCTTTCTTGCGAGGGTCCGACTCGTTGCCCTGCAAGATGAGCGCGGCTATCAGCGCGATGAGGGGGAAGAAGACGGTCGCCAGCACAGCCCCGGCAACCGCCGCGCCGTTGTAGCCGGTGTCGGGTGCTGCGGAGCCTGCCTCCATCCCCGGAGTCTTGCGCCGAGCCCCGGCCGCGACAAGTGTCCGTTTCGGACGTGGCCTACGCGGCCACGGTTGCGCGCTCCGGCAGCACGCTCTGCAGGAACTGTCCGGTGAAGCTGTCCTCGACCCGCGCGACGTCCTCCGGCGTCCCGACCGCGATGAGCTCGCCGCCGGCCTCGCCGCCTTCCGGCCCGAGGTCGATCACCCAGTCGGCCTGCTTGATCACGTCGAGGTTGTGCTCGATCACGATCATCGTGTTGCCGCCGTCGACGAGCCTCTGCAGGGTCTCGAGCAGCTTCTCGATATCGGCGAAGTGGAGTCCCGTCGTCGGCTCGTCGAGGATGTAGAGCGTCTTCCCGGTCGCGACCTTGGAGAGCTCCGAGGCCAGCTTGACGCGCTGCGCCTCGCCGCCGGAGAGGGTCGTCGCCGGCTGGCCGAGCTTGATGTAGTCGAGCCCGACGTCGTGGAGCGTCTGCAGGCGGCGCCGGATCTTCGGGATCTTGGCGAAGAACTTCAGCGCCTCTTCCACCGACATCTCGAGCACGTCGGCGATCGAGCGTCCCTTGAACCGCACCTCGAGCGTCTCGCGGTTGTAGCGCGCGCCCTTGCAGGTCTCGCACGGCACGTAGACATCCGGCAGGAAGTGCATCTCGATCTTGATCTGCCCGTCGCCCTTGCAGGTCTCGCACCGCCCGCCGCGCACGTTGAACGAGAAACGGCCCGGCTTGTACCCGCGCACCTTCGCCTCGGGCGTCAGCGAGTACAGCTCGCGGATGTGCGTGAACAGGTCGGTGTATGTGGCCGGATTCGATCGCGGCGTCCGGCCGATCGGCTTCTGGTCGATCTCGATCACCTTGTCGAAGACCTCGATCCCCTCCACACCTGCGTGTGCGCCGGGCTTGACGCGGGCGCGGTTGAGTCGGTTTGCGAGGGCCTTGAAGACGATCTCGTTCACGAGGGTCGACTTGCCGGAGCCGGAGACGCCCGTCACGCAGACGAACTTCCCGACCGGGAACTCGACGTCGATGTCCTTGAGGTTGTGTTGCGCCGCGCCGCGCACGAGGAACGCGCCGCGGTCCTCGTCGCGCCGCTCGGGCACCGCGATCTCGCGCGCTCCCGAAAGGAACTGGCCCGTGACCGACTTCTTGTTCCGCTCGACCTTCGTGGCCGGGCCTTCCGCCACGACCTCGCCACCGTGCAAGCCGGCGCCCGGCCCCATGTCCACGAGCCAGTTCGAGCGGCGCATCATTTCCTCGTCGTGCTCGACGACGAGCACGGTGTTGCCGATGTCGCGGAGCCGCTCGAGCGTGTCGATGAGGCGCGCATTGTCGCGCTGATGGAGGCCGATCGACGGCTCGTCGAGGATGTAGAGGACGCCCACGAGCTGCGAGCCGATCTGCGTCGCAAGCCGTAGCCGCTGGGCCTCGCCGCCCGAGAGAGTCGCCGCCGCGCGGTCGAGCGTCAGATAACCGACTCCGACGTCGTCGAGGAACGTGAGCCGCTCGCGGATCTCCTTCACGATCCGGTGCCCGATCAGCTCCTCGGTCGGCGTCAAGCCGAGCTCGTCGAGAAAGCCGAGCGCCCTCGCGACCGACATCTGCGTGAACTCGTGGATCGAGCGGCTGCCGACGGTGACCGCGAGCACCTCCGGCTTGAGGCGCGCGCCGTTGCAGACCGGGCAGGGACGAAGCGACATGTACTCCTCGATCCGCTCGCGGGCGTGCGAGGAGTCCGTCTCGCGGTAGCGGCGCTGGAGGTTCGCGACGATGCCGTCGAAGGCGAGCATGTACTTGCGTGATCGCCCCATGCGGTTGCGGTACTGGACGAAGATCTTCTCGCCGTCCGTGCCGTTGAGGAAGCGGTCCCGCTCCGCGTCGGTCAGCTTCGACCACGGCTTCGACGTGTCGATCTCGTACCGGTCGGCGACCGCCTGGATCACGGCCTCGTAGAAGCTCGACGACCCGCCCACCGACCACGGCACGAGCGCGCCGTCGTCGATCGAAAGCGACGGGTCCGGGACAAGGAGATCCGGGTCGATCTCCTGCTGCGAGCCGAGGCCTGTGCAGCGCGGGCAGGCGCCGTGCGGTGCATTGAAGGAGAAGATCCGCGGCTGGAGCTCAGGGAGCGAGACGCCGTGATCTGGACAGGCGAAGTTCTCCGAGAAGAGGAGCTGTTCGCCCCCATTCCCATCAGCATCTCCGACGAGGTCTACCGCCACGAGCCCGTCGGCGAGTCCGGCCGCCGTCTCGATCGACTGCGTCAGCCGCAGCCGCAGATCGGCCCGCATCACGAGCCGGTCCACGACGACCTCGATTGTGTGCTTGTACTTCTTGTCGAGCTCGGGCACGCCCTCCTCCAGGACGTACTGCTCGCCGTCGACCTTGACGCGCGTGAAGCCCTCCCGCGTCAGATCCTCGAACACGTCCTTGTATTCGCCCTTGCGGTCGCGCACGACCGGCGCGTTGACCGTGAAGCGCGTCCCCTCCTCGAGCTTCAGCACCTGGTCGACGATCGCGTCGAGGCTCTGTCCGGCGATCGGCTTGCCGCAGATCGGGCAATGCGGCCGCCCAACGCGCGCGTAGAGGAGGCGCAGGTAGTCGTAGATCTCGGTGACGGTGCCGACCGTCGAGCGTGGGTTGCGCGAGGTCGTCTTCTGGTCGATCGAGATCGCCGGGCTCAGGCCGTCGATGTGGTCGACGTCCGGCTTTTCCATCATCTGCAGGAACTGCCGCGCGTACGCGGAGAGCGACTCGACGTAGCGGCGCTGCCCCTCCGCGTAGATCGTGTCGAAGGCGAGCGACGACTTGCCGGAGCCGGACAGCCCGGTGATGCAGATGAGGCGGTTCCGCGGCAGACGGACGGTGATGTCCTTGAGGTTGTGCTCGCGGGCGCCGTGGACGACAAGCTCTTCGGCAGCCATGTGGACGGCATTCTACCGGGACGAACAGACGTTCGGATGAGCTATCGCCGCTGCTGCAGGAGCCGTACGAGCCGACGCGGGACGTAGTCCATTTCGAGCTCGCCGGCGACGACCGTGCCGTAGCCGAAGATCCGGCCGAGCAGCGTCCGCTCGACCTCGAACACGGTTCCGTTGAGCGAGATCGACGCGCTGCGGCGACTCAGAAAGCCGTGCTCGACGACGAGCGCGCTTCCGGTGACGGCAAGGTGCGTCCGGTCCCAGCGCACGACCGCGACCACCGCAATCAACGCGGCCAGGGCCATGAGGACGGCGCCGACGGCCGCGACCACCGGCCACGGCGCGAAGAAGCAGGCCGCACCTGCCAGCGCGAGCAGAAGCGCACGCAGGAACGGGCGCGCGAGAGCCACGCCGTGTCTATGGGCCTCGATCACCGGCGTATCCATTGTGGCTTCGTTCCAGTTCTGACAAGGAAACCCTCGGAAAAATGCCTGGAACCGCACGTCGCGCAGCGACGGCGACCCTCGTCGCCGGCGCCATCATCGTCCTCGCCCTGGCTCTTTGGAAGCTCAGGGTGGTCATCGCCCTGCTCTTTCTCGGCGTCGTAATCGCGTCGGCGATGCGGCCGAGCGTGGAGTGGCTCCATCGCAGGGCGCACGTGCCCCGGAGCGTCGGCGTTGTCATCCACTACCTCGGCTTCCTCGCGGCAATCGGTCTCTTCCTCTACCTCGTGGTGCCGGCAGCGATCACGCAGATCGACCACGCGATCGGCGAGGTCCCGACCTCGCCGTCGCAGCTGCATCACGCCGCCGTCCACTCCCACGGAGTCCGGCACGAGATCCTGAGCGCGGTCGACAAGCGATTGCGGCAGCTCCCGTCAGGCGGGAGCCTGCTCCACCCCGCGATCACCGTGACGAAGACGCTGCTCGAGATCCTCGTCGGGATCCTGTTCATGTTCGCCGTCGGCGCCTACTGGATCTTCGAGCGGGACGCAGCGATCGGGCTCGTGCAGTCGATCCTGCCCCGCAGGCACCGGCGGGTGACGCGGGACACGTGGGTGCTGATCGACCTGAAGCTCGGTGCCTTCGTGCGCGGGCAATTCCTGCTCGTCGTGATCGTCGCGACCCTGCTCTCGGTCGCCTTCTGGGCCGACGGCGAACCGTACTGGCTGCTGATCGGCTCCTTTGCGGGCCTCGTCGAGCTCGTTCCGATCGTCGGGCCGATCGCCGCGGCGGCCGTAGCGATCGGAGCCGGACTGACGGTCGGCTGGACGGTGGCGATCGGCGCGGGCATCGCGGTGCTCGTCCTGCGCCAGCTCGAGGACTACGTCATCGTCCCGCGCGTCATGGGCCACGCGGTGGGGCTCTCGCCGCTCGTCGTGCTCGTCTCCGTGATCGCGATTGGCTACCTGCTCGGTCCCGTCTACGTCCTGATCGCGATCCCGATCGCATCGATCGCCGCAACGCTCGTCGATGTCGTGGTGCGCGGCCGCGACCCGGCCGAGGAGGATGCGCCGACGGTTCTCTTCGCGGGAACCGGAGAGGCGAAGCGGTAGCTAGCCGGCCCGGCGCCAGCGGCCGAACACGAGACCGCCCAGCGTGAAGCCCAGCCCGAACGTCCCTGCCGCGAAAGCGCCGATCGCAGCCGCCTTGCGCGCCGTGGACAAGCGCTGCCAGTGGCTGAGCGCCTCCTTCTCCTCGTGGGTCAGCTCCTCGCCGCGCCGCTGCTTGCGCAGGGCACCGCCGGCCCGAATGCCGAGATAGAGGTCGTCGAAGATCTCGCCCGTGTCTTCGCTCACTACTTCCAATCTATAGCCTCGTTCGGTCGTGGATGCCAGGCTCCTCCATGTTTCCGACCTCCACGTGGGTACACATGAGGAGCAGAAAGTCGAGCCCGCCCTCAGGCGGCTCGTCGAGCGGCTCGAGCCGCAGCTCATCGTAGCTTCGGGCGATCTCGCGCACCGCGGGCGCCGGGAGCAGCTCGCACGCGCGGCGGAGCTGCTGCGCTCTCTCGGACCGCCGGTGCTCGCGGTGCCCGGCAACCACGATCTCCCGTACACGCCGGCGCGGTTCGTACGCCCATGGACGGAGTTCGAGCGGATCTGGGAGACGACAGAGCCGACGGCTTCGCTGCCTGGCCTTCATGTAGTGGGGCTCAATTCGGCCCGGCCGTTTCGCCAGCAAGGCGGCGCGTTGAGCCGAGGTCAGCTGGAGCGGGCGGCTGAACGGCTCGCCGCTGCCCAGGAAGGAGCCCTTCGGGTCGCCGTGCTCCATCACCACCTGATCGGCGCACCGTGGCGCGCGGCGCGCAAGTGGCCGGTCTCGCACCGCAACAACGTGCTCCACACGCTGGTCGGCGCCGGCGCCGGCCTCATCCTCGCGGGACACATTCACCAGGCGGCGGTCAGCGAGCGGCACGAGTTCGAAGTCGTCGACGACGGGGCGCGCACCGCGGTGATCGCGATCGCGCCCGGGCTCGGACAGCCACGGCCGCGGCGCCTGGGTGAGGCGCGCGGGCTCCATCTCCATGAGGCGGATGCCGACTCGATCGTCGTCCGCACTTTCCGCTGGTCGCACGGCGACTGGGCGCTGAGCGCCGAGCGCCGCTTCGTGCGCTAGGTCCGCAAGCTCTCGAGCAGGCGTGTCCGCGCCGCCGTGTACTCCTCGTCCTGGAGGACGCCCGTGTCGTGGAGCTCCTCGAGCAGACCGAGGAAGTGCGCCGGGTTGTCGGTTGGACTGTCGCCCGTACCGAAGTGGGCGTTCGCCGGCTGCGGCTGCAAGGGCTGCCTCGGCTGGAGAGCCCCGAACTGCTGCTGCGTCCCGATCTGGTCTGGATCGATGCCGGCGCGCTTCAGGCGCTCGCGGTATTGCTCGACGCCGAACCCGCGGACGGGAAAGCGGTGGGCCTCCTTCCCCCAGAGCGGCCGCTTCTGAACGAAGCGCCGGTAGAGCACGACCAGCCCGACCGCGACCAGAAAACTCGCCAGCCCTGCCCAGGAGGCGGCGTGACGGCCCCAGATGGCAAGGACGATCGTCGAGCCGACCAAGGTGCCGAGAAAGCCAATCGCAATCGTGAGCCAGAGCGGCATCGGATCGGGCCCGGGCAGCGCAAAGCGCGCCAGTGCGCCGGTGACGAACGCCAGGAACAACGCAGCGATCAGGTTTCCGAGCAGCATTCGCGGAGCGTAGCGCGGCGGCGTGAAGGCGCAGTAAGTGCGTCCTGTTACGCGGCGGTCTGCTCGAGCGCCTGCAGGTCGCGCCGCAGGTCCTTGATCTCGTCGCGGAGCTTGGCCGCGTACTCGAACCGCAGCTCTTCGGCAGCGAGATACATCTCCTCCTCGAGCGTGACCACGAGCTTCTCGAGCTCCTCGCGCGACATCCCCTCGACCTTCGTGGCACCGCGACGGCGGCGCGAGGAGGGCACGGTAGGCGACTCGAGTTGGAGCAGCTCGGCGATGTCGGAGACGCCCTTCGCGATCGTCTCCGGCACGATCCCGTGCTCCTCGTTGTACGCGAGCTGGACCGCGCGGCGACGGTTCGTCTCGTCGAGCGCCTCCTTGATCGCCTCCGTCTGCTTGTCGGCGTACATCAGCACCTTGCCGTTGACGTTCCGCGCCGCGCGGCCGATCGTCTGGATCAGGCTCGTCCGTCCGCGCAGGAAGCCCTCCTTGTCGGCGTCGAGGATCGCCACCAGCGACACCTCCGGCAGGTCGAGCCCCTCGCGCAGGAGATTGACGCCCACGAGGACGTCGAACTCGCCGAGCCGCAGGTCGCGCACGATCTGGATCCGCTCGATCGTGTCGATCTCGGAGTGGAGATAGCGCGCCTTGACTCCCGACTCGAGCAGATAGTCGGTGAGGTCCTCGGCCATCTTCTTCGTCAGGGTCGTGACGAGCACACGCTCGCCCGCCGCCTCCCGCGCCCGGATCTCCCCCAGCAGATCGTCGATCTGGTTCTTCGTCGCGCGCAGGTCGACGTCGGGATCGACGATGCCCGTCGGCCGGATCAGCTGCTCGGCCACCACGGTCGAGTTTCGGAGCTCGAACGGCCCCGGAGTCGCCGAGACGAACACGAGCTGCGGCACCTTGCGGAGGAACTCGTCGAAGCGCAGCGGCCGGTTGTCGAGCGCCGACGGCAGCCGGAAGCCGAAGTCGACGAGCGTCTGCTTGCGCGAGCGATCGCCCTCGTGCATGCCGCCGAGCTGCGGCACGGTCTGGTGCGACTCGTCGACGAAAACCACGAAGTCGTCCGCGAAGTAGTCGAGCAGCGTGAACGGATGCGTGCCGGCGGCGCGCCCCTCGAGGATCCGCGAGTAGTTCTCGATCCCGTTGCAGAAGCCGAGCTCCTTGAGCATTTCGAGGTCGTACTCGGTGCGCTGACGGATCCGGTGCGCCTCGAGCAGCTTCCCCTCCTCCTCGAACCGAGCGACCTGCGCTTCCATCTCGTCGCGGATCTCGTCGACGGCACGCTCGACCGTCGGCTGCGAGGTCACGTACTCGGTCGCGGGCCAGATCGAGAGGTTGTCGAGCTTCGCGAGCACCTCGCCCGTGAGCGGGTCGAAGTGCGTCATCGCCTCCACGTCGTCGCCGAAGAACGAGATGCGGTACGCCGTCTCCTGGTTCGCCGGCTGAACCTCGACCACGTCGCCCTTCACGCGGAAGCGGCCGCGTCCGAGCATCGTGTCGTTGCGGACGTACTGCGACTCGATGAGCTTCCGCAGCAGCAGGTCTCGGTCGTGCTCGGCACCGACCTCGATGTAGATCATCCGCTCGCGCCATTCCTCCGGCGAGCCGAGCCCGTAGATGCAAGAGACGGAGGCGACCACGACCACGTCGCGACGCGTGAAGAGGGATGAGGTCGCGGCGAGCCGCAGCCGCGCGATGTCGTCGTTCCGCGAGGAGTCTTTCTCGATGTAGAGGTCGGCCTGCGGGACGTACGCCTCGGGCTGGTAGTAGTCGTAGTAGGAGACGAAGTACTCGACGGCGTTGTGCGGGAAGAACTCCCGGAACTCGTTGCAGAGCTGCGCTGCGAGCGTCTTGTTGTGGGCGATCACGAGCGCCGGCCGGCCGGTCTTCTCGATCGTCCACGCCATCGTCGCCGTCTTGCCCGTGCCGGTGGCGCCGACGAGCGTCTGGTAACGCTCGCCCGCGACGATCGCGTCGGCGAGCTTTTCGATCGCCTGCGGCTGGTCGCCGGTCGGGGTGTAGGTGGAGGTCGTACGCAGCTCGGCCATTGAGGACAGCGTATCCCCGGCCCGACGGCCTACCGTCGAATCTTGGCCCAGATCGCTCGGGTGAGGAGCGGGACGATGTACCTGCGGTACGGACCGTTCATGATCAGGAAGTCGTCGAAGGTGTGGGCGCCGGGTTTGTCCTTGATCGATCGTGCCGCGTCGCGGAGGTCGACCAGCTGCTGGCCGGTCATCTGCAACGGGCGTTCGTCGGGCTGATAGCTGCACCCGACGGGGTAGTCGCGTCCCGGCTCGCGGGTCATCTCGATGTGGCAGCCCATCACATGTGTGATCGCACGGGTGCGGGCGAACTCGACGGTCCGCTCCACGCTGTCGAGGTAGGCGGGGAAGTCGAACGCGTAGATACGGCCCGGCAATGCGTTGTCGGCGGTGATCAGGAAACCGCTCCAGGGGTCGTAGATCGTGACCGACGCGCGCTGGTGGCCGGGGGTGCCGGTGAGCTCCAGCACCCGACCGCCGCCCAGGTCGAACTCGACGATCTGTTCCGGCCAGCTGGTGAACCCGAAGAACTCCTGCATGACCTCCAACTCACGATCGACGACGGTGGTAGCCGGCCGGTCGGCGAACTGCGCGTCTCCATCCACGTGGTCGAGATGGCCGTGAGTGTGAGCGACGACCAACTCGTAGTCCTCGCGAGGATGCTCCGCCAGCCACGCGTCGATGACTCCGTCCACCGTCTCGCGCAGGGGATTCTCGACGGTCTTTTTGCTCGCACCGGTGTCGAAGAGCACCGCCCGCTCGCTGCCGAACAGCAGGTACAGGAACGGCGCCTCGGCCGTAAGCGTCTTGCTCTGCCTGAGCACATACGTGTGCTGGTCGTAGCGGTGGACCTGTATTGGTGGGTCGGTGTCGTGCGCTCCGCGCGGCCGGCCGTGGATCCAGCGGACATCGAGGTCCCCCTGTACCGGCGCGCCCGTGGTGAGGTCGAGGTTGCTCAGGTGTCGAATGAAATCACGCTGCGAATGCCGTCCTGGGCGTGCATGAGCTCGAAGCCCTTGTTGACCTCGTCGAGCGAGATCGTGTGCGAGATCAGCGGGTCGACGTCGATGTCTCCCGCGAGGTAACGGTCGATGAACTGCGGTACCTGGTCGCGGCCCTTGACCCCACCGAACGAGGAGCCGGCGACGCGGCGACCCGTGATCAGGAGCCGCGGCACGACGTCGAGCGTCTCTCCCTTTCCTGCGACCCCGCAGATCGTCGCGAGGCCCCAGCCCATGCGCGCCGACTCGACCGCCTGGCGCATCACGCCGACGAGGCCCGTCGCTTCGAACGTGTAGTCGGCTCCGAAGCCACCGGTCAATTCGAGGATCTGCTCGACGACCTCCGGGCCGCCGGTGATCGTGTGGGTCGCACCCTGAGCGCGCGCGAGCTCCAGACGGGGCTCGGCCGGATCGACGCAGACGATGCGTTCTGCCCCGCTCAGCCGGCAGCCGATTACGGCCCCCAGTCCGACGAGGCCCGCGCCGAAAACGACGCACGTCGAGCCGGGCTCGACGCGTGCCGTGTTCACAGCGGCGCCCAGTCCGGTCGAGAGACCGCAGGCGAAGACGCAGGCGCGGTCGAGCGGCGCTTCGGGAGCGATCTTCGCGAGCGCGATCTCCGGCATCACCGTGTACTCGGCGAAGGTGGATGTCCCCATGAAGTGCCGGATCGGCTCGCCGTCACGGGATAGGCGCGTGGTTCCGTCCGGCAGGAAGCCCTGGTTCTGTTGCTCGCGGATCGCGAGGCAGAGGTTAGTGCGCGAATCCCGGCAGTGCTCGCACTCCCGGCATTGCGGCGAGAAGAGCGTCACCACCTGATCGCCCGGCTCAAGCGAGACGACGCCCTCGCCGACCCGTTCGACGACACCCGCGCCCTCGTGCCCGAGCACAGTCGGCGAGTAGCCGGACGGATCGGCGCCGGAGGCCGTGTACAGGTCGGTATGGCAGACACCGCAGGCCACGAGACGCACGAGGGCCTCGCCCGCCTTCGGCTCGGCCAGGTCGATCTCGTGGACCTCGAGGGGCCGACCGAACTCCTCGAGCACCGCGGCCCGGATCTTCACGCCGCCGGTCCTACCACATCCCCTCAGCTAGTAGCCGAGCTCCTTCGCGTACGCGCGGCGATAGATCTCCTTCAGGCGCTCGACCTTGGCGACGTAGTCACGCGTCTCGTCGAACTGGATCCCGACATGCTCTCTCTGCCAGCTGTCGACGTTCTCCTGACCGGCGTTGTAGGCGGCAAGCGCGAGACGCTCGTTCTTGTACTTGCTCAGCAGATGCCCGAGATACCACGCGCCGTAGCGGATGTTGATGTCCGGGTTCGTGAGATCGGAGACGCGAAAGCGGCTTCCGCCCGTGTACTGCGCGATTCCCTTCGCCGTGCTGGGCGTGAGCTGCATGAGGCCGATGGCCCCTGCGCTGGAGCGGGCGTTCGAGTTGAACTTGCTCTCAGCCTCGATCACCGCGGCGAGGAGCGCCGGGTCGAGGTGGTCTTGCGAGGCATAGACGCGAACGTTGGTCGAGTAGTGGAGCGGATACCAGAGTCGCGCGTACCACGGCGGCTCGCTCCGTTGCAGGTAGACGAACGCACCGAGCGCCGCAAGAACGACGGCGATGACAACGATCCAGCGTTTCAGGACCGCCGCAGCTCCTCCAGCACCGCCACGACGAATGCATCGAGCTCCTCGAACGAGCCGTCGTTAACGTAGGTGAAGTCCGCCCGCCGCAGCTTCTCCTCTTCGGGCACGAGCCGATCTTCTCTCTCCGAGACACCCCCGCGCCGAGCCTTCCGCATCTCGGCGGGCGCGGTCACGACGACGACCCGGTCGAAGCGCACCTCGCCGCCGGTCTCATAGAGGAGCGGGATCTCGGCGACGGCGACATCGGCCGTCTGCTCGGTGAGCCATGCGTCCGTGGCCGCGCGCACACGCGGGTGGAGCTCGGACTCGAGCCACGCGAGCTCGGCACGGTCGGCGAACACGATGCGGCCGATCTCCGCTCGGTCGACCTCGCCGTCGCGGAAGACGCCCTCGCCCCAGCGTTCGCGCAGAGCGGCCTGCAGCCCCTCGTCGTCGCGATAGAGCCGGTGGACGACGTCGTCGCTCGAGATCACTGCCGCACCGTGGCGCGCGAACGCGCCGAGCGCCTGGCTCTTGCCTGCTGCGATCCCGCCCGTGAGCGCGACCGCGAGCGGCCGCTTCACTCCTCGGTCGGCTCGGCCTCGTCGGAGGCTTCGGCTTCCGGCGCCTCTGCCTCTGCAACGGGCTCTGCCTCGGCGACCGGCTCTTCCTCTGCCGCCGGCTCTTCCTCGACGACGGGCTCGGCCTCCGCCTCAGCGGCGGGCGCTTCCTCGGCCGCCACCGGCTCCTCTTCCACGACCTCCACCGCTTCGGCCTCGGCGGCGGGAACGGCGACCGCCTCGGCCTCCTCTGCAGGAGCCTCAAGGGCTTCCGCAGCGGGAACCTCGTCGGCGAAGACCTCGTCGGAGAGCCCGAGCGCGGGCGGCTCGGCTTCCTCGCCGGGCATCGGCTGCACCGGCATGCCTTCCTCCACGCGCTTGAGCGAGAGGGAGAGGCGGCGCCGGTCGGCGTCGACCTCGAGGATGCGCACATTGACCTTGTCGCCCTGCGAGACGATCTCGCGCGGATTCTCGACGTGGTGCTGCGCGAGCTCGGAGATGTGGACGAGGCCCTCGACGCCCGGCAGGATCTCGACGAAGGCGCCGAACGTAACGACCTTCGTCACGGTGCCCTGCACGACGTCGCCCTCCTGGTAGCTCTCGAGAACCTGCTGCCAGGGGTCGGTCTGCGTCTGCTTGAGGCCGAGTGAGATCCGCTGGCGCTCGCGGTCGATGTCGAGCACCTGCACCCTCACCGTCTGGCCGATCTCCAGGACCTCGGACGGATGGTTGACATGACTCCACGAGAGCTCGGAGATGTGAATGAGGCCGTCCATGCCGTCGAGGTCGACGAAGGCGCCGAAGTCGACGATGTTGGAGATCGTCCCTTCGACGACGTCGCCGGGGTTGAGGCGGTCGAGGATTCGCTGCCGCTGCTCCTTGCGCTCTTCCTCGAGCACGGCGCGGCGCGAAAGGACGACGTTGTTACGAGAGCGATTGAGCTCGATCACCTTGCATTCGAGCTCCTGGCCGAGGAACTCGTCGAGGTCCTGCACGCGGCGGATGTCGACGAGGGAAGCGGGCAGGAAGCCGCGCACGCCGAGGTCGAGGATGAGGCCGCCCTTGACGACCTCGATCACGCGACCGGTGACGGGCTCGCCCTTCTCGTGGGCCCCCTCGATCGCCTTCCAGGCGATCTCGAAGCGCGCGCGCTTTTTCGAGAGGATGAGCCGACCCTCGGCGTCCTCCTTCGTCAGCACAAGCGCGGCGATGTCGTCGCCGAGCGTGACCTCGTCCTCCGGGTTGATCGAGCGGCGAATCGAGAGCTCCGAAACCGGGATGACGCCCTCCGACTTGTAACCGATGTCCACGAGCACCTCGTCCTTGTCCACGCGAACGACGGTGCCGTTCACGACCTGCCCCTCCTCGATGGTGGGGAAGGTCGACTCGTAGTCGGGGACTAGCTCGCCGCTCTCGGGGTCGGTCGTCCAGACGCCTTCTTCGAGCCGCGGATCGTTGATTGTCTCATTCGCCATGTGCGGCGAGCCAATATACCGGCGGTCCGGCGAGATCGTCCGGCAGCCGAGGCTAGGCTGCCGAACGAATGGACGAGCGGTATCCCATCGGGGTCACGGACTCCTGCGCGGTGGCGGTCTTGCGCCATGACGGCGGCGGAGACGGCTACGGCGGCTGGTCGGCCACGATCGGCCTGCGCAGCGGCGAAGCGACGATCCGCATACCCGGCCACTACGCGGGCGTTCTCGCCGAGCGCCTCACGGCCGCGGCCGAGCGGTTCGCGCCCGGGCAACGGCTCGCACGGGACGAGTATCTCGACGTGACGGCCCTCGCGACCGAGGACGTCGAGACGCTCGCGCTCTCCTCCACTGCCCGCTCACCGGTCCGCGTGACGGTCGAGGTGCCGCGGGAGGAGGTCGACGAGCTTGCGTTACTGCTTGCCGAGGCACAGAGCGTGATCGAGACCCTTCGCCAGGGGCTCGGTCTCGTGCCGGACTCCCTGCCCGAGGTTTTGTGAGCGCGCTGATCGACTACTGCACCGCCGGCGTCCGGGTCGCGGAACGCGCCCTCGTGCAGCGACCGAGGCTCGGGCATGAGGAGCGGCTCGTGTTCGTCGTCGGCTGCCCGCGCTCCGGGACGACGTTCGTCGGCCGCGCGATCGGCGGCCTCCCCGGCTTTGTCGACTTCGGCGAGGTGACACCGTGGAAAGCGGCGCTGCCCGAGCGACCGTCGGCCGAGGAGCTGCGGACGATCCTCGAGCGGATCCGGCGCATCGGGCTCGCCTGGGGGCTCCGCGGCGTCGAGCAGACGCCCGAAACCGCACACGTCCTCGGTGCTGCGCTCGAGGCCTACCCGCAAGCGCTCGCGGTGCATGCGCTGCGCGACGGCCGCGACGTCGTCTGCTCGCTGCTCGAGCGCGGCTGGCTGAGCGCGGACACGGAGGGACGCGACGACGCCCGCCTCCCCTACGGCTCGCAGCCGCGCTTCTGGGTCGAGCACGAGCGGCGCGAGGAGTTCGCGCAGGTGAGCGACGCCCGCCGCTGCGCGTGGGCCTGGCGGCGATACGTTGAGGCGGCGCGGACCGCCGGCGCAGGCGACCGTCTCCTCGAGATCCGCTACGAGACGCTCGCGAGCGTGGCGGACACGCTCGCGGAGTTCCTCGGCGCGAACGTGACCTCGACCCATCGCGCGATGGACCGCTTCCGCGACTCCTCGATCGGGCGCTGGCGCAAGGAGCTGACGCCCGAGCAACTCGCGGACGTCGAGGCCGAGGCCGGCCCCTTGCTTGCCGAACTCGGCTACAGCTAGTCGCGGAGACTCAGCCCGTCTGCTGCTTGTAGATCGGGAAGCCGGTCTCGTCCGGCGGTGAGGTGAATCCGCCCTCGATACCCGCGCCCATCGTCGGCATGAGCGTGTCGTTGCGGAAGCGCTCCCAGCTCTCCTGAGACTCGTGGACGGCGACGATCGTCCAGCCGTC
>Ga0070707_100001530_pt1 | contig 22503 bp, 22 predicted proteins | sample KBSK5502metaG_FD_65468 | JGI IMG/M metagenome (GOLD analysis project Ga0070707, IMG submission 65468) | Corn, switchgrass and miscanthus rhizosphere microbial communities from Kellogg Biological Station, Michigan, USA - KBS K5-50-2 metaG | ecosystem: Host-associated > Plants > Roots >...
CTGGAACCTCGGTTTCGCTTGCAGACGCTTTACGTCTGTCTTACAGCCCCAAAACACAGGTTTGGGAAAGGGCGGACATGCTCAAAGGGACACGAAAGGAGTCACATGCGAAAGTTGATCTTCCTCTTCGTCACTGCCCTCCTGGTGGTACCGGCACTGGCCGTGGCCGGCTCGCCGCCGAGCCCCGCCGAACAGGCCGCCGCCGTCAAGCAGTGTTCGACCGAGCGAAACGCGGTCGGCGTAGCGGCGTTCAAGCAGAACTGGGGGACGAACGCGAGCAGGTCGAACGCGTTCGGCAAGTGCGTCTCCCATTTCGCCCAGCTGAACGAGCAGAACCACACGAACGCAGCGGCGCAGTGCCGCACCGAGCGTTCCGCCGATGCGACCGCGTTCGCGACCAAGTACGGCACCGGTCCGAACCACAAGAACGCGTTCGGCAACTGCGTCTCGACCAAGTCGAAGGCTGCCGCCGCCGCTCAGTTGCAGGCGACCATCAACGCTGCGAAGGCCTGCTGGACGGAGCGAAACACGATCGGCGTAGCCGCGTTCAAGGCCAAGTACGGAACGAACGCCAACAAGTCGAACGCGTTCGGCAAGTGCGTCTCGGGCAAGGTCAAACAGTCCGGCTAGTTAGCAACCAGATCTGAAGCCCCCGCAGAAAAGTCAGGAGAGAGGCGACCCCGCCTCTCTCCGTCTTCTGCGGGCCGGGTAGCGCTGAAACCGGCTGAGAGGCGCGAAGCCGGTGGTACGGTCCGAAGACGATGCCCCGCGTTCGCCGATTGCGCCGCGAGGCTCCCACGCTCGAGCTGCTTGCTGCGACCCTGCCGGAGCTGCGGCTCGGCCTCTCGGACTCCGGCGCCCGGACCCTCGCCTACGAGGTCTTCGAGAAGCTCGGCTACGGCGCCGTTGCGGTTACGGACATCAGCCGTGTGCTCGCTTTCGTCGGCGCCGGCGCCGACCACCACGCCCCGGGTGACCAGCCGATCCGCCCGGTCTTCGAGGCACTCGCGGCGAACGAGACCCGCGTCGCGCCCCTCGCGCTCCGGGTCGCGTGCGGGCATCGGGCCTGTCCGCTCGGCGCGGCGGCGATCGTGCCGCTCCGGCTCAGCGACGGTCCGATCGGCGCGCTCGTCGCCTACGCGACGGACGGGGCGGCGCTCGGCGACGACGACGTCGGTCTGCTGACCTCGCTCGGCGATCAGCTCTCGGCGCAACTGCAGCTCTCGGAGTTAGCCGGCTCCGCGCGTGCTGCAACGTCCGCGGAGCTGAAGGCGCTGCAGGCGGAGATCGAGCCGCACTTCCTCTTCAACTGCCTGAACACGATCGCGAGCTTCATCCGCACCGATCCTGACCGTGCCCGCGAGCTCATCCTCGCCTTCGCCGACTACTGCCGCTGGACGCTAGCCCGTCCCGGTGAGTTCATCACGCTCGCCGAGGAGCTCAAGCATGTCCAGAGCTACCTGGCGCTCGAGCAGGCACGCTTCGGGCCGCAGCTCGAGGTCGACATCGATTCCACACCCGACGCCCTTGCGGTGCGCCTGCCGCCATTCCTGGTTCAGCCCCTCGTCGAGAATGCGGTCAAGCACGGCAAGACCGAGCGGCCACTGCGGCTCGTAGTCCGCGCCCGCGTCCGTCGCAGCCGCCTGCGTGTGACCGTTCGCGACAACGGGCTCGGGATCGCACGCGAGGCCCTCGAGCGAGTGCTCGAGCCGGGCGTCGGCGAGGGCGACGGCGCGGGACTCGGCCTCGCGAACGTCCACCGGCGGCTGACCGCTTTCTACGGTGAAGGCGTGCGACTCAAGTCCGGCGGCTTCGGCACGGTCGTGCGGCTCGACGTCCCGGCCGAATGAGCATTCGGGCACTGATCGTGGACGATGAACAGCCGGCCCGAGGTGAGTTGCGCTACCTGCTGGCCGCGCACCCCGAGGTCGAGGTCGTCGGCGAGGCCGCGACCGCCGGCGAGGCGCTCGCGCTCGCCGAGAGCGTGCGCTACGACGTCGTCTTCCTCGACATCGAGCTGCCGGGGATGACCGGCCTCGACGTCGCGCGGCTCGTGCTCGACCGCAGTGAGCGGCCCGCCGTCGTCTTCGTCACGGCGCACGATCGCTACGCGGTCGACGCCTTCGCAGTCGAGGCCTTCGACTACCTCGTCAAGCCCGTCGAGCCTGTGCGGCTGGCGCGGGTGGTCGAGCGCTGGTCGCAGGCGCGCAGGCGTGAGGCTCCCCCGGTCGAGAAGATCGCTGTCGTCAGCGCGGGCGGCGCGAAGACGCTGCTCGACTACGACGCGGTCTACTGGGTCGAGGCGGACGGCGACTACAGCAGGGTGCACACCTTTGATCGCGTTTATCTCTCGACCTCGTCGCTGCGCGGGCTCGGGGAGGCGCTGCCCGCGGCCCGCTTCGCGCGGATCCATCGCAGCCATCTCGTCAACCTCGCTAAGGTCGCAGCGGTCCGCCGGGGAGGGCCCGATCGGCTCCGGCTCGTGCTCGACGACCAGCAGCACACCGAGCTCGACGTCGCCCGTCGCCAGACGCGCGTGCTGCGGGAACGCCTGAAGGTCTAAAGGCTTAAAGACCGCGGAGCAGCTCGGTGAGCTCGGCCGGGCTCTCGACCACGATGTCCGCGGCGTCGCGGAGCTCCGGTGGGCCTTCGGCGGACGCGACCGCGATTCGCACCGAGAGGTCGAGCCCGTCGAGCCCGCGGAAGGCGTCGAGGTCGGTCGTATCGTCGCCGGCGTAAAGCGCCCGCTGCAGCCCGCGCTGCCCGAGTAGCGCCCGCACGGCCGTCCCCTTGTCGGCGGCGACGGGTGGCCGCACCTCGAGCACCTTCCGCCCGAACTGAGCCCGGAGCCCGAGCGCCGTCGCGCGGGCGGCGACGCCGCGCAGCACACCGAGCGCCGCCTCCTCGTTCTCGGCTTCCCGGTAGTGGAAGACGACTGCCAGGCCCTTGTCCTCGACGGGCCAGTCGACGCTCTCGGCGAATTCCCGCAGCGGCCCGCGCCAGCGCTCCGCCTCCGGTGCGAGCTCGAGGCCGTGCACACCGACGTAGACGGGACCGTCGACGCCGACGACGCGCGCGGCATCCACTCCGGTCCGGCCGCTGATGCAGGCGACGAGGGCGTAACGGCGGACGAGACGCCGCAGCTCGGCCCGGGTCTCTTCGGGCACGGTGGCTAACTCGGGTCGCGCGACGATCGGGGCGAGCGTTCCGTCGACGTCGAGCAGAACAGCGGCCTCGCCGGGACTCTCGGCAAGCTCCACGAGCAGGGCCTCCGAACTCACGACCATACGATACGAGCAGTGCTACGGCTGCTAGCGATCGGCCTCGTCGCCGGTGTCTTCAGTGCGCTCTTCGGCGTGGGAGGTGGGATCATCATCGTGCCGCTGTTGGTCGCTGTCGGCGGCCTCGGCGGTCGGCGAGCGACGGGAACCTCGCTCGCGGCGATCAGCATCACCGCCGCCGCGGGCGCCGTCGCTTACGGGTTCCACGGAGACCTAAAGGTCGGCTCGGCGGCGCTGATCGGGCTGCCGGCCGCGCTGGGCGCGGTCGCGGGCGTGACGCTGCAGCAGCGACTCCAGACGCGGACGTTGACCATCGGCTTCTCACTCTTGCTGACGGCGGTCGGAATCCGCCTGCTCATCTGATGGAGATCCTGGCCGCCCTCCTCGGCTTGCTCGGAGGCCTCCTCGCCGGCCTGTTCGGGGTCGGCGGCGGGATCCTGTTCGTGCCGACGCTCGTGCTCGTGCTCGGGCTCTCCCAAGTGCATGCGGAGGCGACGTCGCTGCTCGCGATCCTGCCAGCCGTGATCGCGGGCGCCTGGCGGCAGCAGCGGTACGGAAACGTCGACTGGCGCGCGGCCGTGCTCGTCGGCCTCGGCTCGATCGCTGGCGTCGAAGGCGGCGTCGAGCTTGCGAAGGCGCTGCCCGAGGGCGTCCTGCGCCGCCTCTTCGCGGCGTTCATGCTCGTCGTCGCCGCCAGCCTGGCGTGGCGTGCTTTCCGCACGAAACCGTCATATTCTTCTAGGGGTGACTCGGCCTGAGGAAGTCTGGATCCCGCTCGTCGACGAGCCGATCGGGACGATCGTGGCGCAGATCCAGGCAGGTCACGCCGAGATCGGCGCGCTCGTCGACACACCGCAGAGGCTGCTCGCGTTCAAGACCTTCGCGTACATCCGGGTCGGTCTCGTCCTCGGCGAGCTGCTGCTCGAGAACGACATCGAGCCCTACAACGGCTCCGAAACTTGGATCGGCCAGCTGCTCGGCAATCCCGTGCACAAGGCACGCGTCGTCGAGGAAGTCCAGGCGGTCGCCGAGCAAGTTGCTCGCGACGTCCCCGGCGATGCGCCTCTAGGAGCGGACGAGGCCGCGCGAGAGCGCTTCCGCGAGTTCGCCCGCCGTCAGCGCGAGCAGAGCTGACCGGCGGCCGCGGAGTCACCGAGCCGACAAAACCGTGTGACCAGTTACGCTGTTCGTAGGCTGGGCCATAATGGCCGTAGCCATGCGGTTTACGCTTGTTCTGGCGCTTGCGTCGGTTTTGCTGCTCGCCGGCTCGGCGGGCGCGTCGTCACACGGCTCGGAGGCCGGTGCGACGGCGAGCGCCTACGGGGTGAAGATCGTCGTCCCCGGTCAGGCCGGAGCGGTCTCGACCTCGGTCTCGGCACCTCCCGACGCGGTGGGCTTTGCGTCCGGCTTTGCCTACCCGAGCGACGGCTCCATCCTGACCACGGGCCCGGTCTCCGCCTCGGCCTCGACCGACGTTGCAGCGAACGCCCGCTCCACCGCCTCGAGCTCCGTGAGCTCGCTCTCGCTCTTCGGGGGTGAGGTCACCGCGGCGAGCATCACCAGCCACGCGCACGCGTCGACGAGCGGGCAGAACGCGACCGGGAGCCTCGCGGGCGCTGCCGTTACCGGGCTTACGGTCGGCGGCGTCGCGCAGGCGCCGAGCCCCAACGGGCGCGTCGCGCTCGGCGATTGGGGCTACGCGATCACGCTCGAGCAGGCCGAGGTTCGCTCCCCGGCCGGCAAGACGCAGAGCTACCGCGGTTACGTCACCGGCCTCGACATCCACCTGACAGCCGATCACGGCGGGCTTCCTGCAGGCAGCGAGATCCTCGTCGGCTACGCCGAGTCCTGGGCTCAGGCCGGAATGCCGCCGCCGGTCCTCCCGCCCGCTCCGGGAAAGGCGACCACGAAGAAGAAGTCCAAAACGTCGGCGACGACAACGGGTCAGCCGCAGAACCTTGGGCCGGCGTTCCGCATTCCGTTCGGGCTGCAGCCACAGCTCACCGCGGGCGGCTATGTCTTCCCGGTTTACGGGCCGCACGATTTCACCGACACGTTCGGCGCCTTCCGCGGCGACGTGCCCGGGAACTGGCACCACGGCGACGACATCTTCGCGCCGCTTGGCGCCCCGGTGCTCGCATGCGCGGACGGCACCGTCTTCTCGGTCGGCTGGAACGACGCCGGGGGCAACCGCTTCTGGCTGCGGGACGGCCAGGGGAACGAGTTCTACTACGCGCATCTCTCCGCGTACTCGCCCGCCGCGAAGAACGGCAACCGCGTCAAGGCGGGCGAGGTGGTCGGCTTCGTCGGCAACACGGGAGACGCCGAGGGAACCCCCTACCACCTCCACTTCGAGGTGCACCCGGTCGCCTACCTCTCGCTCGGCTACGACGGAGCCGTCGACCCGACGCCGTATCTGCAGGCCTGGCAGCACCAGAAGGATCTTTACCTCGCGCAGGTGGCCGGCTACTTGCCCGGCGTCGCCGGCGTCGCCGGCGTCGCGCCCAAGCCAGGGGCGATCCTGCTCCAGGCGACGGACATCTCGCAGGCGAACGGCCTCGACCCGGCCTCGTTGAGGCGCGCGTTCTTCACACCGCTGAGCGCTAGCGAAGGCGGCCGCCTCGGGACGGTCAGCGCGCTTCTCGGCCAGCCGTAGTTAACTAGACGAAACGACTACGAGCCTGAGTTCCCCTGGTAGCCGAACTCGTCCTCGTCGCCGAAGACGGCTTCTTTCAGCCACTTGCGCGCGCCGGTGCCGGTCATCGGGTTGAAGAGCAGGACGCCGACCGCGATGCCCGTCACCACCAGCAGGTTGCGGCCTTTGTGGCTCGGCCCGCGCTGGATCCGGTCGGCTGCGCTGCGGAGGTCGTCGACTGCCGAGCGCAGATTGTCGCGCAGGTCTTTGTCCGAGGCAACACGGACGGCCTTGCCGCTGACGCCGCGCGGTCCCATCAGCTCGTCGTAGACGCCGCGGGCCGCGACGAACGCGTTCTTCAGGTTGTCGCGGAACTCCTCGTCCTTGATCGCGCGCTCGACGTACGGCTTCACATCCGAGACGCGGTCCCTTGTTTTCATCATGCCAGCGTTCCTTTCGCTCGCTTCGCGTTTTCTCTACCCCGCGGAAACTAACGCCTAAACAGGGGACGCCGCTTGGCGTTCGGCTGCGACCGGAGCTGCGCGGGGTGCAACGGTCACGCCGTCGAAGGCGGCGGCGAGCACGTCGTCCAGGGTGTCGGCGAGCACGAAGTCGAGCTCCTGGCGGGTTTCCCTGGGGAGCTCGGCGAGATCCGGCTCGTTCTCGTGCGGGATGATCACGCGCTTGATCCCGGCGCGCTGGGCCGCCAGCGTCTTCTCGCGGACGCCGCCGATCGGCAGGACCTGGCCCGTCAGCGTGATCTCGCCGGTCATCGCGACCTCGTCGGAAACCGGGATGCCGCGAACCAGCGAGACGATCGCGGTCGCCATCGTGATCCCCGCCGACGGCCCGTCCTTCGGGATCGCTCCGGCCGGGATGTGGAGGTGGACGTCGTGATCGGCAAACCAGGTTGGATCGAGCCCAAGCTCGACCGCGTGCGAACGCACCCACGAGTGCGCGGCCGTGGCGGACTCCTGCATGACGTCGCCGAGTTGGCCGGTGACGGTCAAGCGGCCCTTGCCGGGATACGCCGTGGCCTCGATGAAGAGGATGTCGCCGCCCACGGCCGTGACGGCAAGTCCGGTCGCGACGCCCGGGTCGGACGTGCGCTTGCGCACCTCGCCGGAGAAGCGCCGCGGCCCGAGCCACTTGCGCACCCTCTTCTCGTCGATCCGGATCTTGGTCTTCTTGCCCTCGGCGACTTCGCGGGCGGCCTTGCGGCAGAGGTCGGCGATGCGGCGCTCGAGGTTTCGGACGCCCGCCTCGCGCGTGTACTCGCGCGCGACCAGCTTCAGCGCGTTGTCGGTGATCGAGACCTGCGCGGGGTCGAGCCCGTGCGCCTCGAGCTGCTTCGGGACCAGGTACTTGCGCGCGATCCCGAACTTCTCCTCGTCCGTGTAGCCCGAGAGCGAGATCACGTCCATCCGGTCGAGCAAGGGGCTCGGGATCGTCTCCAGCTGGTTCGCGGTGCTGATGAACAGAACCTTCGAGAGGTCGTACGGGAGGTCGAGGTAGTGGTCGCGGAAGGTCTTGTTCTGCTCGGGATCGAGCACCTCGAGCATCGCGCTCGCGGGATCGCCGCGGAAATCCGCACCCATCTTGTCGATCTCGTCGATCAGCATCACCGGGTTGGTCGACTCGGCATCGCGGATCGCGCGGATGATCGTTCCCGGCATCGCGCCGATGTAGGTGCGTCGGTGGCCGCGAATCTCGGCCTCGTCACGCACGCCGCCGACGGAGATGCGCGTGAACTTGCGCTCGAGCGTCCGCGCGATCGACTGGCCGAGAGAGGTCTTGCCGACGCCTGGCGGCCCGACGAAGCAGAGGATCTGGCCCGAGGCGTCGTTGCGGAGCTTCGAGACCGCCAGGTGCTCGATGATCCGCTCCTTCACCTTCTCGAGGTCGAAGTGGTCCTCGTCGAGGATCTCGCGCGCGCGCTCGAGATCGAGGTTGTCCTGAGTGGTCTTGTTCCAGGGCAGCGTCGCGATCCAGTCGAGGTAGGTGCGGATGACGCCGTACTCGGCCGCGGCCGATGGCAGCTTCTCGAGCCGCGCGAGCTCGCGGTCGACGGCTTTTCTCACTTGTTCCGGCAGCTCGAGCTCGGCGAGCCGGTCGCGCAGCTCGTTCACCTCCGCCTGCTCGGCATCGCCTTCTCCTAGCTCCTCCTGGATCGCCTTCAGCTGCTGGCGCAGGAAGTACTCGCGCTGGCCCTTCTCCATCTCGGACTGGACCTGCGACTGGATCTTCGAGCCGAGCTCGACGACCTCGAGCTCCCTGTTCAGGATCACGGAGATCTCGCGCAGCCGTGCGCCGACGTCGGTCAACTCGAGCAGCTGCTGCTTCTCGTCGGTCTTGATCCGCAGGGTCGAGGCGACGAGGTACGAGAGCGCGTTCGGGTCGTCGACGTTCGCTGCTGCAAGCTCGAGCTCGTCCGGTAGATACGGGACGGAGGCGATCACGCGGCCGAACAAGTTCTGCACGTTGCGCGTCAGCGCCTCGACCTCCGGTGACTCTTCGACGTCGTCCGGAACCTCGGCGAACCGGCCGATCAGATACGGATCGTCATTGAGGCGGCCGTCGAGCCTGATCCGGCGCACGCCCTGAACGAGGATCCGCAGGGTTCCGTCGGGGACGCGGATCATCTTGTGGATGACGGCGGCGGTGCCGACCTCGTAGAGGTCGTCCCAGCCGGGCTGCTCGGCCTCGTGGTTCTTGACCGTCACGAGCGCGACCAGGCGTTCGCCGTCGACGGCGTCCTCGATCAGCTTGATCGAGCGCTCCTGGCCGATCGCGAGAGGGGTCATCGACTGAGGAAAGACGACCGTCTCCTTGAGCGGCAGGACTGGGAGCTCGTCCGGAAGCTCGAGTTCCTCGATCCGCTCCTCGGTCAGAAGCTCGCTCACGCGTTGCGCCCGATCTTGATCGAGACCTTCTCGTGAGCCGCCTCTTGCTCGGCGATCGGCACTGTCACAGTCAGGAGGCCGCGCTTGTACTCGGCGCGCGCGCTTGCCGGATCGACCTGCTCGGCGAACTGAATCCGCCGCTGGAAGGGCCCGTGCGCGATCTCCATGTGGAAGAAGCGGCCACGCCAAGAGGGCGAGCGCGAGCCGGCAACGACGAGAGCCTGGTCGTCGGCGAGGATCCGCAAGGTCTCCGAGTCGACGCCGGCAAGCTCGACGACCACCCTGTACTCGGGCGGGTCATCGGTTTGGATGACGTCGACCTGCGGCCGGAATCCCTGGCGCAGGCCCGAGAAGCGGGGGACCTGCCAGAGCTCGTCGATGAGCTCCTGGATCTCGCTCTGCAGGCGGTCGAGGTGGTCTTTCTTTCCCGGCACGATCGTTAAGGGTAGAACGGTCGATGCGCCAGCGTCGATTCCGTTTGACCCTGGCCTACACGCTAGCTTTGCTGAAGACGGGTTGATGGAGCGCTGGACTCGATTCGTGCTGCGGATTCGCTGGCCGATCCTCGGCGGCTGGCTAGTCGTACTGCTCGCCGGCGGCTTCGCGTTCATGCACCTGAGCTCGCTGCTCTCGAACGAGTTCTCGGTCCCGGGCACCGACTCGGAGCGCGCGAGGACGATTCTCGAGCGGCACTTCGGCGATCGCAGCGACGGCGCGTTCACGGTCGTCTTCCGGCTGCGCGACGGGGTCGATCGCGCTGCCTACCTCCGCCTTCAGCGCGATGTCGACCGCGCAGCTCGAGTCGTGCCGGACTCGACGTCGCGGGGGCTCGTTCCGGCCGGGCCCAAGATTGTCTACGGGGACGTCGTCTCGACGCTCAGCCTCGCCAAGGCTAAGGGGTACACCGACGACCTCTACCGAGCGCTCCCCCACGGCGGCGGCGTCCAGTCCTACGTGACCGGACAGGCCGCGATCCAGCACGACCTCGACCCGATCTTCTCCAAGGACCTGCGGAAGGGGGAGATGATCGCCCTGCCGATCGCGGTGCTCGTCCTGCTCGCGGTCTTCGGCGTCTCCGTCGCGGTGACGATGCCGTTCATCTTCGCGGCGTGCACGGTGATGGCGACGCTCGGCGGCGTCTACGTCTACGCGCACTTCCTCACCACCGCGACCTACGTGACGAACCTCGTCTTCCTGATCGGGCTCGGGATCGCGATCGACTACTCGCTCTTGGTCACCTATCGCTTTCGCGAAGAACTGCTGCGCCGCGGGGACGTCGAGGCGGCGATCGTTCGGACGATGCAGACCGCCGGCCGCGCGGTCGTCTTCTCCGGCGCGACGGTCGCGATCGGGCTCGCGCTGCTCCTGTTCATACCGCTTCCGTTCGTCCGCTCGATCGGCGTGGGCGGCTTCCTGATCCCGCTCGCCTCGATCGCGGCGGCGCTAACGCTGCAGCCGGCGCTGCTGTCGATCTACGGCCGGCGTGGAGTGGCGCGGATCCCCGTCTTGCCGATGCGGTTCCGACGGCGCGAATCCGACACCGGCTTCTGGCACCGGCTCGCGGGCGCGATCATGCGCCGGCCGCTCGCGTTCCTTGGTGGCGGCGCGGTGCTGCTCGTGGCGGCCGCGATCCCCGTCTACGGGCTGAAGCTGACGCCCGGCTCGGCCTCCGGGATCCCGCAGTTCCCGCAGTCGGTGCGTGGCTTCGACGTGCTCAAGCATTCAATCGGCCCGGGAGCGATCTCGCCCTCACAGATCGTCGTCGATTCCGGGCAGCCGGGAGGCGCGCGCGAGCCCCGCGTGCAGGCGGCGATCGGACGTCTCGCCGGGGAGATCAAGGCGGATCACGAGATGGCCTCGCTACGGGTTGCGCCGCGGCCGCCGTTCGTCGACCAGAGCGGCCGCTACGAGGAGCTGATCGTTGCCGGCCGCGACGAGTACGGCTCCGAGGCGGCGCAGAGCTTCGTCCACCGGCTGCGCGGGAAGCTCGTTCCCGCGGCCGAGTTCCCAAGCGGCGTCCGCGTGCTCGCCGGCGGCGGCCCGCCGCAGGGAGTCGACTTCCTCGACCAGGCGTACCGCTACTTCCCCTGGCTCGTCGCCGCAGTGCTTGTGCTGACGTACTTCTTGCTCATGCGCGCCTTCCGCTCAGCGCTGCTGCCGCTGAAGGCCGTGATCCTGAACCTGCTCTCGGTCGCCGCGAGCTACGGGATGCTCGTCGTCGTCTTCAGCTGGGGCGTCGGGCGCAGCGTGCTCGGGCTCTACCAGATCGGCCAGGTCGAGGGCTGGATCCCGATCTTCCTGTTCGCGATGCTCTTCGGGCTCTCGATGGACTACGAGGTGTTCCTGGTCACGCGTATGCGCGAGGAGTGGGATCACGGCCGCGACAACCGCGGTGCGGTCGCCTACGGGCTCGAGCGCACAGGCCGGATCGTGACTGCGGCGGCGATCGTGATGGTCGCCGCCTTCTCGGGCTTCGTCGCCGGTCGGATCGTCGGCCTGCAGGAGTTCGGGATTGGACTCGCGGTTGCGATCTTCCTCGACGCGACGCTGGTGCGTGCGGTGCTCGTCCCGTCGCTGATGGCACTGTTCGGCCGCTACAACTGGTGGCTGCCGGGCCCGCTCGCGCGCGTCGTACGGGTCCCGGAATCGCCGCTGGAGCAGCACCGGCGGCCCGCTTTACGGCCCGCCGGTCGTTAGGCAACTACCATCTGCGCGCGATGAAGGGCGTCATCCTCGCCGGCGGCACCGGCTCGCGGCTCCATCCGCTCACGCGGATCACGAACAAGCACCTGCTGCCGATCCACGACCGGCCGATGGTCAACTTTGCGATCGAGGCGCTCGTCAACGCCGGGATCGACCAGCTGATGCTGGTCACCGGTGGGACGCACGCGGGCGAGTTCTTCAGGTTGCTCGGCAACGGGCACGAGCACGGGATCGACCGGCTCTTCTACGCCTATCAGGAGGAGGCCGGTGGGATCGCCGAGGCGCTCGGGCTGGCGGAACGGTTCGGCGCCGGCGACCGGATCTGCGTGATGCTCGCCGACAACGTGCTCGAGGGTTCGCTACGGCCCGCGGTCGAGAACTTCGAGGCGCAGGAGCACGGGGCGCGGATACTCCTCTCGCCGATCGAGGAGCTCGAGCATCTTCAACACCTCGGCGTGCCCGAGCTGAACGGCGACGGCCGCGTTGTCCGCATCGTCGAGAAGCCGGCCGACCCGCCGAGCAAGTTCGCCGTCACCGGAATCTACTTCTACGACGAGTCCGTCTGGGACGTGATCCCGACCCTGAAGCCCTCCAGCCGCGGCGAGCTCGAGATCACGGACGTGAACAACTGGTACGTCCAGCAGGGGGCGATGGAGTACGACGTGCTCGACGGCTTCTGGGGCGACGCGGGCGAGTCGATAGACGCCTACTACGAGGTCAATGACTTCGTGCGGGCGAACGGGGCGAACAAGGAGTGATCGAGGGTGTCGAGGTGGTGCCACTGCGAAGGTTCGAGGATGAGCGCGGCTGGTTCATGGAGCTCCGGCGCGAGAGTGCGTTACTCGCGCCGACCCGGCAGACGAACGTCTCCTTCTCTCGTCAGGGGGTGATCCGCGGGCTCCACTATCACGAGCGCGGCCAAAACGACCTCTTCGCCTGCCTCCAGGGCATCGCTCGCGTCGTGGTGCTCGATCGCGAGAGCGGCGAGACCTTCACGATCGACATCGGCGACGACAATCCGGTGGCGGTCTGGATTCCTGGCAGGCACGCCCACGGCTTCGAGGCTCTGACTGACCTGCTCTTCTGCTACCACGTGACCGAGGAGTACGACCCGGCGGATCCGGACGAGAACGAGATCGCCTGGGACGACTCGCGCGTCAAGCACCTCTGGAGCACGCAATCACCGATCCTGTCCAGCCGGGACCAAGACGCAGCGTCTTAGTCACCGGCGCTGACGGTCAGCTCGGCCGGGCGCTCATCGAGACGTTCGCTGGTGACGAGGTCAGAGCGCTCACGCTCGACGACTGGGACGTGAGCGCGCCCGCGCCGCCCGGGCTCGGGCCAGCCGACCTTGTTCTGCATACCGCCGCCTGGACCGACGTCGACGGCGCCGAGGACGATCCCCAGGGCGCCGCCGCGGTCAATGTCGGCGGGACGAAGCACGCGTCCGAGCTCGGCCCGCTTGTCTACTACTCGACCGACTACGTCTTCGACGGGCTCAAGCGCTCGCCGTACGTCGAGTCCGACGCTCCGAACCCGCTCTCGGCCTACGGGCGCTCGAAGGCCTACGGCGAGGCCGCTGCGGGCGAGCAGGCGTGGATCGTCCGCTCATCCTGGCTGTTCGGGCCGACCGGCCACAACTTCGTGCGGACGATGCTGCGGCTCGGCGCCGAACGAGATGAGGTCTCGGTCGTCGACGACCAGGTCGGCTGTCCGACCTACGTCGGGCATCTCGCGGCGGCGACGCGGGAGATCGTCGAGCTGCCGGACGGGATCTGGCACGTGGCGGCTGACGGCGAATGCACGTGGGCCGAGTTTGCGCAGGCGATCTTCGAGGAGGCCAAGCTCGAGTGTCGCGTGGTGCCGATCTCGACCGCTGAGCTCGGGCGCCCCGCGGCGCGGCCCGCATATTCCGTTCTGCGTAGCGAGAAGCCCAATGCGCCCCGGTTGCCCCACTGGCGAGAGGGCCTCCGCGACTGCCTCGCGCGCTTGCGCAGCCGGTAGCGGTCGACGCCTTCTCGCGACGGTGCCGTTGCGGTCCGCGCAGTGGACTGTCCACCCGAACTGCCGCAAACGGACATGGCGACTGCACCAAGAGCGTGACGTTTCATCCCAGGACACGTCTGCTCAGGACCAACAGGCTTCGAACCTTCGTCCACTAGGCTTCGGCCGATGCGACTCCTGGTCACCGGCGGCGCCGGGTTTATCGGCTCGAACTTCGTCCGCTTCTGGCTCGAGCGGCACTCGGACGACCATGTCGTCGTCCTCGACTTGCTCACCTATGCGGGCAACAGAACAAGCCTCGAGGACGTGGACGATCGAATCGTCTTCGTCGAAGGAGACATCGGCGACCGCGAGTTGGCCGAGCGACTGCTACGCGAGGAGGAGCTCGACACGATCGTGAACTTCGCCGCGGAGTCTCACAACAGCCTGGCCGTCGTCGATCCCGGACGGTTCTTTCGCACCAACGTGCTCGGAACCCAGACGTTGCTCGAGGCGGCCCGGACGGTCGGCGTGCGGCGGTTTCACCACATCTCGACCTGCGAGGTGTATGGCGACCTCCCGCTCGACACCGCCGAGGAGTTCACAGAGGAATCGCCCTACCGGCCGCGCACGCCCTACAACGCCTCGAAAGCGAGTGCCGACCACGCCGTGCGTGCTTACGCGGAGACGTACGGACTGCCGGTCACGGTCACGAACTGCTCCAACAACTATGGGCCGTACCAGTTCCCGGAAAAGGTGATCCCGCTCTTCGTCACCAACGCGCTCGACGATCTGCCACTCCCGCTGTACGCGTCGACCCAGAACCGCCGTGAATGGCTGCACGCCCTCGACCACTGCAGCGCGATCGAGCTCGTTCTCCAGGCAGGGGCCGAGGGTGAGACCTACAACGTCGGCTCCGGCATCGAGAGGAGCATCGAGGAGATCGCAGACGCAGTGCTCGCGCTGACGGGCAAGCCGGCGACCCTGAAATCAATCGTCCCCGACCGTCCCGGCCACGATCGCCGTTACCTGCTGGACTCGTCAAAGCTTCGGCGCGAGCTCGGTTGGGAGCCCGTGATCGCCTTCGACCGTGGGCTGCGGGAGACGGTCGGTTGGTACATGGACCACCGAGACTGGTGGGCGCCGCTGAAGGACCGCGCACTGGTTGAAGAGACCGCCTGGCGCTAAGCACTCTTCTCCCACAAGCACTAATGCTTCGAGCAGTGTTTGGCCCGGTTGAGCGCGTGCTTGGGCTCGTGACGCTGCGGCTCGAGCTGGGCCGCCTGCTGCAAATACGAGATCGCCTCGGCGCAGCGGCCTAGCTGCAAGAGCGTGTAGCCGAGGTTGTAGTTGGCGTAGGCCTCGTAGGGGTAGCCGACCCCGCTGAGCTTTGCGACCGCCTGCTGCAGCAGAGGGAGCGCGCCGGCGTAGTCGCCGGCCTGCATCTTGGTGTAGCCCGCATCGTTCAGGGCGGAGCCGCTGAGGGAGCTCGAGCTCGTGGCCGGCGCTGGTGACGTCGTCGGCGCTGTGACCGTCGTCTCGCCGGTACTTCCGGGAGAGGTGACCGTGACCGTTCTCGGCTGCGCCGGTGGCGCGGTCTTCGATTTGTTGTCGCCGTTCGTGAGCACGATCGCGGCGATCGCGCCGGCGACCGCGGCGAGTGCAAGCAGCCCGACGAGAACGGGCCAGCGACTGCGCGGAGCCCGTCGCCGCGAGACCGGGGAGAGCACCGACAACGTCGGCGCGGTCGAAGCGGCGGGCCGGAACGACCGTGTCGTCCCCGCTGCCTCCGCGAGCGCGGCCCGCAGCGCCGCCACAAACTCCGACGCAGTCTCGAAACGCTGCGCCGGGTCCTTTGCCAGGGCTTGCCGGAAGACGGCGTCGAGCTCGTTCGGCAGGCCCTCGTAGATCTCGGCGATCGACGGCACCGGCGCGTTGACGTGCGCCGCGGCTTCGGCGGTGATCGACTCGCTCTCGAACGGCCGCCGCCCGCTGAGCAGCTCGAAGGCGACGACCGCGAGCGAGTAGCGATCGCTCGCCGGTGTCGCGCGCTCGCCCTGCGCCTGCTCGGGCGAGAGGTAACCGGCTGTGCCGAGCACCGTGCCCGTCATCGTCAAGGAATCCATGCCTGCGGCGCTTGCGATCCCGAAATCGGCGACGTGGACGTTGCCGTTCCGGTCGAGCATGAGGTTCGCCGGCTTGACGTCGCGGTGGACGACGCCGTGGCGATGGGCGGCATCGAGCGCGCTTGCCGCCTGCTCGAGCCACTCCAGCGCCTGCCCGACCTCCTGGGCTCCGCGCTCTCGTAGCCGGTCCTCGAGCGAGCCGCCGCTCAAGTACTCCATGACGATGAACGGCCGCTCTGCGTGCTCGCCGACGTCGAACACGGTCACGATGTGCGGCTCCCCGGACAGCCTCGCCGCTGCCAGAGCCTCACGCGTGAAGCGCCCGCGCACCGCGTCGTCGCGCGAATACCGCTCCGCGAGCAGCTTGACGGCTACTGCGCGCCCGAGGACCGAATCGGTCGCGCGGTAGACCTCTCCCATGCCTCCGCGAGCGATGCGCTTCGGCGAGCGGTAGCGAGGCGGCAGGATGTCCGTGTCCACGGGCATGCGAAGAGAGAATGCCCGCCGTCTTGCCTGCCCGCGTCGGTGAACCGAAAAACGCGTGCTCAGGGCGAGATTAGGAGGCTGTAAGGATTGGCAGGGCCGTTCCAGGAATGCGCTACCCTCGACCCCTTCCGGGGTCCGCGGCATGTCCATTCGCCCTTTCGCCATAGTCCTCGTCGCTGCGCTCGGTCTAACCGGCGGGGGTCCGAGCGGCTCGAAGACGGTGCCGCCCGCGATCCGCACGCAGCCGACCTTCTTCATCAGCGGGCACGGCTGGGGCCACGGTCTGGGCATGAGCCAGTACGGGGCCTACGGCTATGCCCAGCATGGCTGGACGTACGACCGGATTCTCAAGCACTACTACACCGGGACGACGATCGGCCCGGCGCCGGTCAGCCGGGTCCGCGTCCTGCTCCTCGACAACGCAAAGCAGGTCACGATCTCTTCGAAGCTCCCGTTCCAGGTGGTCGACGCAACCGGCTCGAAGCACGCGCTCGACGCAGGAAGCTACGCGGTCGGGGCCGGCTTCAAGTACACGGATCCCACCAACCCGCAGGCCACGCCGACCGCGCTGCCCTACCCACTCGAGTTCAGGCCGGGCGCGACCGCGCTGGTGCTGAACGGGCGGGGCTACCGCGGCTCGCTGCGTGTGCTCAAGCTCGCTCCGGCCAAGGTTCGGATCGTCAACGCCGTCGATCTCGACCTCTACCTCCGTGGCGTCGTTCCCTCCGAGATGCCGAAGACGTGGGCGACGGAGGCGCTGAAGGCCCAGGCTGTGGCGGCGCGCTCGTATGCACTGTCGCACCTGCATGCGGCCGGCGGCGGCTTCGACCTCTATCCGGACACGCGGGATCAGGTCTACCTCGGGATCCCGCACGAGGCGCCGACGACGACCGCCGCGGTCAGCGCCACCGCCGGACAGGTCGTCCTCTACAAAGGAAAGGTCGCGAGCACGTACTTCTTCTCGACCTCCGGCGGGCGGACGTCGTCGATTCAGGATCTGTACCCTGACTCGCCGCCGGTTCCCTATCTCGTCTCCGTTCCCGACCCCTACGACTCGATCTCCCCGTACCACGACTGGGGCCCGTACCAGTACACCGCCCAGAAGCTCGCCCGTCGCCTGAAGTCGCCCGGCAAGCTGCTCGACGTTCAAACCGTCGCGGCCTCGTCCGGCCGGGTGCAGAGCGTCGTCGCGACCGGATCCAAAGGTGAGGTGACGGCGACGGGCGGTGAGGTCCGCTCCGCCCTTGGGCTCCGCTCGACCTGGTTCCAGGTCGGCGTTCTCGCCCTCGGCGCTCCGGCAACCCCGCTCACATACGGGACCGCGACGACGCTCAGCGGGACCGCTCGAGGTGTCAGCTCGGTCGACCTGCAGCAGCTCGATCCCACCGGCGAGTGGACGACGGTCTCGACACTCACTCCACGCGGCGGCGCGGTGGCTCGGAAGGTGAAGCCCGATCAGTCGAGCCAGTTCCGGCTCGTCGTTGGAACGATCGCAAGCGACCCGCTTTCGGTAGCGGTTGCGCCCTTGGTTCGCCTGCACGTGCCGGCCCTGCTCACTGGGTTCTGGGGCACCGTCAAGCCGGGCGCGGCCGGAACGACGGTCACGATCCAGCGCCAGGCCGGTTCCGCCTGGCGCGCCGTCGCCAGCGTGAAGACGACTGCACAGGGCCGCTTCACAGTCACGCGCAGCGTGGTGTCGGGCACCTACCGGGCGAGGGTCTCGGCGAAAGGCTTCGCGCCCGGCTTCTCCAAGCCGGTCGCGATCTAACTATTGACTCTCGAGCAGCTCGTCCTCCGGGACTTCCCGGATCTGGCGCGCCGGGGAACCTACGACAACTGCCCGCGGAGGCACGTCACGGATGACGATCGCGCCGGCGCCGACGAAGGCCTCCTCGCCGATCTCGATCCCCGGCAGCAGCACCGCGGCGCCGCCGATCCGGGCCCCGCGCCTGATCGTCGGGCCCTTCCTCAGCTCGTGCCGTCTCTCCGTGCGCCCCATGAAGTTGTCGTTCGTGGTCGCGACGCAGGGAGCGATGAAGACGTCGTCCTCGAGCGTCGAGTACGCGGTCACGTAAGCGTTGGCTTGGATCTTCGTGCGCGCCCCGACCGAGGTGTCGTTCTCGACCAGGGAGCCCCGCCCGACCACGACGTAGTCGCCGAGCTCGCAGCGCTCGCGGACGCACGCCTGGTCGCCGACGATCACCCGCTCGCCGAGCTTCGTTCCGGCGAAGACCACCGCGCCGGTCGAGACGATCGTGCCGGCTCCGAGCTCGAGGGGCGGCTGCGGTTCCTGCTTCGCGGTCGAGCGCGTCGACAGTGTCGGCTGCTTGCCGACGACGGCGTAGTCGAGGATCTGGCAGCCCTCGCCGATCACTGTGCCCGGGTAGACGACGGCCGTTTCGGCGACCTCATAGCTCACAACTCCACCCGCGTCGTTTCGACTACCCGGCGTAAGACGGCCGCAGCGGCAAAGCCGCTACGGCCTCTGAGCCGGCGGAGCAAACGAGGCCTCAGGGCCACCACATAGCTCAAGCCGGTGTTTGCTCCAAGGACGCCTGCAGCTGCTCGAGCGCCCGCACGACCGCGACTCCGTCGCGCGCGGCCGCGAGCGGGTCGCCGTCGCCGGCGACGAGGCGTAGAAAGTGCTCGCACTCGAGCCGCAGCGGCTCGTCGTTCGGGATCTTCGGGCTGTAGATGTCGCCGGTCCTGGTCATCCACTCGCCGTAGGTCTCCGCCCGCTCGACCGGGCCCTTGTCATAGATCGTCAGCTTGCGGTCGAGCTCCATGTCGTCGAAGACGGCCATCTTGTCGCGGCCGACGACTGTGATTCGGCGCATCTTGTGCGGGTCGAGCCAAGAGAGGTGCATGTGCGCGACCTTCCCCGAGGGAAAGCGCAGGTAGCAGAAGACGACGTCCTCGACACCCTCCGTCAGGAAGGACTCACCGCGCGCCCAGGCCTCGGTCGGCTCCTCCTCCAGCAGGTGCAGGATCACCGAGAGGTCGTGGACGCCGAGCGACCAGAGCGCGTTCTCGTCCTTGCGGATCTGGCCCAGGTTCTGCCGGTTGCCGTAGACGTAGAGGACGTCGCCGAGCTCCCCGGAGCGGATCAGCTCCTTCAGGCGGACAACCCCCGGGTGGTAGAGCAGCAGGTGGCCCGGCATCAGCACGCGGCCCTCCTCCTCGGCGGTCGCGACGAGCTCCTCGACCTCGCCGGGGGTCAAGGCCGGCGGCTTCTCGACGAGCACGTGCTTGCCTGCTTCGAGCGCCCGCTTCGCGAGCTCCGCGTGCGTTACGACCGGCGTTGCCACGATCACAGCCTCGAGCGAGTCGTCGGCGAGCATCTCGTCGAAATCGGCGCTCAGGCGCGCCTCCGGATAACGCGACGAGAAGCGTGCCCGCTGCCCCTCCGAGAGGTCGCAAAGCCAGGCGAGCTCGGCGAGCTCGTCGAAGTTCCGCGCGAGGTTCGGGCCCCAATAGCCGAGGCCCGCGAGGCCGACTTTCGTCACGGCGAGAGACTAACCAGCACCTCGGCGATCCGCTCGGAGGCGTGCCCGTCGCCGTAGAGTCGTGGGCGCTCTCCGGGCATGCGGGCGCGCGAGACGGCTGCCGCGATCGCGTCGGGATCGTCGCCCACCAGGATGTTTGCGTGCGCCCGGACCGTTTCGGTCCATTCGGTCGTGTCGCGCAGAGTCACGCACGGCACTCCGTGCCAGTACGCCTCCTTCTGCAGCCCGCCGGAGTCTGTCGCGATCACTCGTGCCTGCGAGGCGAGCGCCGTGAAGTCCAGGTACCCGAGCGGCCTGAGCAGTCTCACGTTCGCCGGGGCATCGAGGCCGGCGTCGTCGAGCGTCTTTCGAGTCCGGGGGTGAACCGGGAAGACGACCGCTTTGTCCACGCGGCTGAGGCCCTCGAGGATTCGCTCGAGCCGGTCCGGGACCGCATTGGCCTCGCGATGCACCGTCGTCACGACGTAGGCGCGCGGCTCGAGGTCGAGAGCGTCGAGCACGTGCGACCGGCGCGCAGCGAGGGGCGCGAGCTGGAGCGTCGCGTCGAGCATCACGTCGCCGACGACCTCTCGCCGGCCGGGGACGCCCTCGCCTGCGAGCGTCTCCGCCGCGTGCTCGTCGGGCGCGAACAGGATCGCAGCCAGCCGGTCGACCTCGATGCGGTTTCGCTCCTCCGGCATCTCCACGTCGCCGCTGCGGAGCCCCGCCTCGACGTGAGCCTGCCGGACTCCGGTGTCGTTGGCCGCGAGCGCGCCGGCGAGCGTCGAGTTCGTGTCGCCGAAGACGAGCACGACGTCTGGCCCCTCGGTTGCGATCGCGCTGCGGATCCCGGCCCGCATCGGCGCCGGCTCCGCGGTGTGCAGATCGAGCCGGTAGCGCGGCTCCGGCAGGCCGAGCTCGTCGAAGAAAACCTGCGACAGCTCGGGGTCGTAGTGCTGGCCCGTATGCAGGACGATCTCGTCGATTCCCCGGTCGCGAAGCGCGACCGAGAGCGGCGCCGACTTGACGAACTGGGGCCGGTTTCCGACGACGGAAAGAACCTTCAAGGCGCTGGTACCCTAGGCGCGCTTCGGGCCGTTAGCTCAGTTGGTAGAGCAGGGGACTCTTAATCCCAAGGTCGAAGGTTCGAATCCTTCACGGCCCACTCTCGTCGAAAGTCCGGCCGCTTCGCGGCCATGACGACTTTCGACGGTTTGGCTTTCCCTGGACGTCTGCGAGCCGCGCCCGCACTGGTCGGTCGCGGCGGCGGCCTGTTGAACTCAAGTCGGAAAAGCGCTGAGGTCGCACGGACTCCGGCTTACGTTTTATGCTCGCGGTGTGCAGAGGGCACGGGCTGTGAGTCAGACGAAGTTCCTGCTCCAGGAATCGGAGCTTCCGCGGCGTTGGTACAACATCCGCTCCGACATGCCCACGGCTCCGCAGCCGGTGTTACATCCGGGCACGGGGCAGCCGGTTGGGCCGGACGATCTTGCGCCGCTCTTCCCGATGGAACTGATCGGCCAGGAGGTGAGCGAGGAGCCGGAGATCGCGATCCCGGACGAGGTGCTGGAGATCTACAGCCTCTGGCGCCCGACTCCTCTCTTCCGCGCGCGGCGGCTCGAGGAGGCGATCGGCACTCGGTCGCGGATCTTCTACAAGTACGAGGGCGTCAGCCCGCCCGGAAGTCACAAGCCCAACACGGCGGTGGCGCAGGCCTTCTACAACAAGCGGGAAGGCCGGACGCGTCTCTCGACCGAGACCGGGGCAGGCCAGTGGGGGAGCGCGCTCGCGTTCGCATGCAAGCTGATCGGGCTCGAGTGCAAGGTGTACATGGTTCGGGTCTCGTACGAGCAGAAGCCTGCCCGGCGTTCGATGATCAAGGCGTGGGGCGCGGAGATCGTGCCGAGCCCTTCCGAAGAGACGCAGTCCGGGCGGGCGATCCTCGAGGAGCATTCGGACTCGCCTGGCAGCCTCGGAATCGCGATCTCGGAGGCGGTCGAGGACGCAGCCGGACGCGAAGACACGGCCTACTCCCTCGGCAGCGTCCTGAACCACGTGCTCCTCCACCAGACCGTGATTGGCCAGGAGGCGCTTGCACAGATGGAGCTCGCGGACGCCTTCCCCGACGTCGTCATCGGCTGCGTCGGCGGCGGCTCGAACTTCGCCGGCCTCGCCTTTCCGTTCCTGCGGGAGAAGATCGCCGGCCGCGAGATCGACGTGCTCGCGTGTGAGCCCGCCGCCTGCCCGACCCTTACCCGCGGCCTCTTCGCGTACGACTTCGGCGACACGAGCAAGCTGACGCCGCTCGTACCGATGCATACGCTCGGTCACGACTTTGTCCCGGCTCCGATCCACGCCGGCGGGCTGCGGTATCACGGGGTCGCGCCGCTGATCTCGCAACTCGTGCGCGACGAGCTGATCCGCGCCGAGGCATACCTCCAGAACGACGTCTTCGCTTCGGCCGTCCTGTTCGCCGGGAGCGAGGGGATCCTGCCGGCTCCCGAGGCCGCGCATGCGATTCACGGGACTCTGCATGCGGCGAAGGCAGCCGACGAGGCGGGCGAGGAGCGCACCATCCTCTTCAACCTTTCGGGCCACGGCCACTTCGACATGGCCGCCTACGACAACTACTTCGCCGGCAAGCTCAAGGATGTCGCCCTGGACGAAGATGAGATGAGTCGGGCCCTAGAGGCGATCGAGAGCCTGCCCAGCCCCGCCTAGAACAAAAAGCAGAAGGGACGGCCGAGGCCGCCCCGTCTACAGGTCAAACGCTGACCCTCTCCGGGCTTTGCCGACGTAGCCGCCGCGCCGGCGTGCCCAGTAACCGGGGGCCCGCCCACGTCGAACAGAAGATCGTCGACAAAGCGAGGCCGACCGCGCCGACGATGATCAGGATCCAGC
>Ga0070707_100001532_pt1 | contig 22495 bp, 20 predicted proteins | sample KBSK5502metaG_FD_65468 | JGI IMG/M metagenome (GOLD analysis project Ga0070707, IMG submission 65468) | Corn, switchgrass and miscanthus rhizosphere microbial communities from Kellogg Biological Station, Michigan, USA - KBS K5-50-2 metaG | ecosystem: Host-associated > Plants > Roots >...
AGATCGGTCGCGATTTCGGCGGAAAGCGCGACTCTTTACGTCGAACTCAGAACAAGCGACGGTGCCGGGATCGTCCGGAAATCCCTTTGCGCGGGCGAGTCGACCAGCGCGCTCAGCGAGCGTATTGACTGGGACTCACACAGGACGTTGTCGAGCAGCGAGGCGTTCGACGAGCAGGTCGAAGATGCCGTCGGCGAGTGTCGCAGCGATGATGGATCCCGCGCGACAGCACGGGCTCCACACTTTGCCAGCGGTCGCTATTCCGAATCACCGGAGGTAACCCGTGCGATCGTCTCCGAATGCCAGCTCAGTGCGGCCGATCGCATCCCAGCAGCCGTAAAGCGCCCCGTTACTTCCTATGACTGCACCACATCGTTCGATTGGGCGGTCGCGAAACAGGCACGGGCGTTCGGACCGTGGAGCCACTTCAAGGCCGAGAGCGAGCGCTCTTCGGTAGAGCGCGAGGAGTCGCCGCGCATCAGCGCGGTCGAACCGCGGTGAAATCGCCTCCGACAAGAATCGCGCCGCCCGCGGGCGCGCTCGCGAAGACCGCGCCGTTGAAGAGGTGCTCGTTTCCGACTGTCTGGCCAGTGGTTGCGTCAACTCGGATAAGCGGGCGCCAACCTTCGAGATCACCGAAAGATCTATGAATGTAAATCGAATGCGCGATCGCCGCGATGGGCTCGTCACAAAGATACGGGTGAGTGTCTTCGGGGAGAGAAGGCCTCCACTGGATTGGTTGTCCGTTCGTCGAATCGAAAGCGGCAACAGCACAAGGAGATGCGTTCGGGTCGGCGCCGCAGGTGCTGACATAGATTCGGCCATACGCGACCACAAGGTTCGTATTCGAGCAAGGCGTCATCGACAGCCGCAGTGGCTTGGCCTGGGCCGATACGTAGTCAAGCGCCGCGAATCCGTTGCGTGATGCGCCGCCAATTCGGGTGAAGTCCGCTGTCGTGAAGAGCGCGTGCGCGGCCGCCGAGAGGGTGTGCCGCCAACTGGTGCGGGGCGAGGGGATCCTTGCATCAGGATTCCAGGGCAAGAGCTTCCCGCTGGCAAGATCGGCCGCAGCGTACCGAAACCGGGCTTGCTGATTCACGCGGGCGAAGCCGCCGGTGAAGTAAACGGCGTTTCGGCGAATGACGATCACATTGGCCTGGCCATCGGCCCCCGTGTATCTGCAAGTGCTGCCGGGGTAAGAACAAAGGTGTGGAGCCCTCCACGGCAACACTCTGCCGCTCGCCAAAGCGACTGCGGCTATCCCTGCTCGCCGCTCACCGTCGACGAAGCTAAACGAGCCGCCGATGAACAGCTCTTGCCCACGACGGGCGATCGCACTCACGCCCACGTCTACGGTCCCGCCTTCGGGTGTCAGTCTTGGGCACCACTTGCGATCAACCTGTCGAGTGGCGAGGACGTGAGCAATGCTCAGGCATCTGAAACCACCTAGGGAGTCAAAACCACCTCCGATAAACCAGCCGCCCGAGCCGTCCGCGACAATCGCGTCTACTAAGGCGTTGATGCCTGCGGCGTGCGGGAATGGAACAACCCTTCCCGAGCCAGTTGCCAGGGCTGCCAGAGGGCCCGTTCGAACAACGCTACCTCTCGCCGATGGAAGAGCCGAACCTTCCGGGGCTGCAGGCTCGGTCGCGGCAGCGATCATCAGCAGGCACACCGCAACCACGGCGACACGAAGAAGTTGCAATTGTCCCCTCCGGACACTCACTCTACGCCTCAGAGGTTGTCTCGCAAAGGCTGTCCTGTTCATCCGCTTGCCATCCGGCGTTCGTCTCGAAGGCGTTTAGCGGACGCCACGCGCGGCGGACGAGGTCACCAGCCGTGGTCAGTCGAGGTGCCTCTCTCGCGTGATGGTGTCAATCCCGTGGCCGTGGCCGGGTACACCCCTCTTTGCCGACACGATCGCAGTCGACAACGCTGCTGTCTACGTCGGCGGCTGGTTCGGCACCGTGAATAGGGTCGCGCAGAGCAACTTCGCTACCTTCCCCATCCATGCGCCGTAGGCCCGGAATGCAGCTGCGAGGCGGAAGAATGTGCCTCCAGCGGGAGCTGTTACCCGGGCATATGTGACAGCCACGAAACCCAGCTTGCCTTCGCAGTCCGCGGGAGACGATGCAGGCCCGAGCCGTCCGGGTGCACGAGATAGATCTCGCCGTGACTGCCGCCCGCAAACGCGATCCACTTTCCGTCGGGAGACCACGCGGGGCTCGCCCCAATGAAAGGACTTCCGGTACCCAGACGGCTGAGGGTGTGTAGATGAGACCCGTCCCGATTCGCAACGGAAAGACCGTTGGAGAGGAACGCGAGCCGCTTGCCATCCGGCGACCAGGTTGGGGACCAATACTCGCGCGTCGGGTAATACTTGTTGCCAGGTAGTCGAGCCAGGTCGCGAGTTGCGTGTCCAGACATGTCGGCGACCCGCACTGCGTAGCTGACGTTATCCGCCTCGCACGAATTCGCCTCGGTGTATGCGACCCGGCGTTCATCGCGCGAAACGGACGGAGTCAGATGCTCGTACCCGATTCGGGGGCGGGTGATCCGGCGGACGCCACGTCCATCGCTTCCGACACGGAAGATCGAGCGGCAGCTAATAGGCTCGGTCGACGAGCGCAAGAAGAAGATCCATCTGCCGTCCGGTGACCACACCGGGTGCAGGTCAGCTTTCTGGCGCGTCAGCCGTGAGCGGCGACTTCCGTCGATACGCATCGTCCACAGTTCAAAGACATCGCCCTTGCGTTGAACCGAGTACGCGACCGAGCGTCCGTCTGGGGAAACCGAGGCATAATGATCCGCTATGTGCGTCCGGTTCAGACGGACCATGCGAGTGCCGTCGACGGCGACCGCGTAGACGTTCCCGTTCCGGATGACCGCGAGTGCGTTGGCGGCGGTTACAGCGCGCGTTCCTTCGGCGCTTGGCGCCGTCGCTAAGAGGCACGCTGCCGCGAGCGCGAACCCGAGCAGGACAGAGGCGCGCATCTCGAGCCACGACGTTACTCCCTCCGTGTCGGCGGTACGAGTCGCAGTTCGCGACATGCCTCTTTGAGCACAGTCAGTCCGAGCTCCCGGAACGGGGAGCGCAGCGCGCGAGCAGCAGCCCTAGAGCCATCGGACGGCCGCCGGTATTGTCGGAAACGGCCGTCGCCCCAGCGGCATCCGACGATGACCAGCCAGGGCACAGCACACGGCCGCTTTCAGCGCGCGATCAGGAACCGCAACCTCCTGAACGCCGAGGTCGCCGCGCGCGAGTATCGGCGAGCTCTCCCTCGGCGACGCGCTCTCGTTCTGCCTTCTGCTGGCTGAGGTTGATCCGCCGTGTTTCGACCGCCCGATAGCACGCTGGCACGCCCTGTTCGTTCTGGAAGCGGACGGGGTAGCGGCCGACGACGCCGCGCTCGCCCTGTGCGCGGCGAAAGCGTTGGCCGGCCTGAAGACTCGCGACGTTGCCGCCCGCCAGACGCTTGGCCAATCGCTACGACGTACGGGCTTAGGGCGGTCGTGGACCCCTGGGGTGACCGCTGCCGGCGGCGGTTCGAAAGGGAACCTGTGCGCAGCCGCCACGTTAGTATCCGTGCCTCATGGGCCAGGACCGGCTTGGGGCTTATGAAGAGGCCGTGGACGGTCTCGTCAATCTGATCGAGGTGTTTCCCGACGACGAGCCGCGTTACGACATCGGTGACGCCGAGGCCGGCAACCTATTGCTAAGCGTTGCAGACGAGTACGCCGCCCGGGCTAACGAGGTCTTCGATTCGCTGATCGAACGGATTGCTGACGAAGCAGACATCGACCGGATTCTTGCTCTCGCCGCCGGCGATTTCCGCTTAGCGGCGTCGCTGGTCGCAGTCGATGACTACTGGTCCGACGGCGACGCTGTGGATGACGACGGGTCGGCTCAACAGGAGGAGGAAAGATCGGCCCTGAGACTCGAACTGGCGGCCGATTTGCCTCGCGACATGGACGAAATCAAGGCGGCAGTGCGCGGTGAACCGGAGGATTCGGATGGCGGAGGCAGCTCACGGGAGCCCAGACCCCGTCCAGACCTCCCGAACCCCTCGGCGCCGCACGTCACCATTCCGCCGTTGAACGAGTCTTTCCTAACGAGCCGCATTGACCTGCGCGAGGTTGCAGTTGCTCCACAGCTCGGTCGCGAGCCGACGGAGGAGTCAGCGTTCGTTGTGCGTGGTGGCGCTCCAGATCCAGACCCATTGGGGCTTGTCCAGAGTGATATCGACAACATCCTGAACAAGGCGGCCGCACAGATCAGCGATCTCGCGCTCGCTGGTATTCCAGTCGTTGGCTCCGCGTTCAGCGAGTTCAATGACTTTCTTGTTGGACAGCTGGGAAAGTGGTACGGAGAGCTTCTGGCCGACCTTGGCGGCTTGATTCATCGAGCGAAGCGATGTGCCCTCAAGCTGCTCTACGAAGGGCTTGAAAAACTCCTCTGCCTGCTCCGTAGGGCCGTACCGCTGGATGTGAGCCCTGGGGTCACGATGCGCACAACGCTCATCGAGCTGGCGAAGTGGCTAGAACACTTCGCGCTGACCCGCCGCGTCAGGCAGGGTCTCGACGTTTTCCTAAGCATTGATTCTCTCAAGAGTCATGTCAGGACAAAATTCGAAGGTCTGGAAGACAAGGGAGCGCAGCGCGCTATTGCAGTCTCGGTGATCGAGGACAACTATCGTAAGAACAAGTTCCCTGTCACGTACGGCCGAGTCGCTGTTCGAGCGTTCCGATTAGCCAGGGCCCAGCACTTCGCGCCGCCACACAGTGAGATCGCGATGGGATGCGCGATTCTCGGGCTCTGCGGCATCAGCGGATGGATTGCTCAGGACTCTCTCGATCACCCGCCGGTTCGGTTTGCGCCAAACCTGCGCCGGGGTGTTCGCGCTGCGGTTGACGGGAACGCTTAGGTGCGATTCTACGCGCTGGTTGAGGTTGGCGATCCGGAAGCGATCGACGTCTTCGTCTGCGAAGAGGACGCGCAGCGCGCGCTCGCGGAGTGTCTGCGAGACGAGCCCGAGTGGCGAACCCTGGTGCGCGTCCAAGAGATCGAGTTCTCAGGCGCGAGTTCGTCGACGAACTAGACGCGCAAGCGGTGGCGAAGGTCGAGCAAGAGATCGATCGCCTCTTCGAGCTCCCGCTCGAAGAGTTCGTTGCCGCGCGCAACGAACTCGCGCGGCTGTTGAAGAACGAAGGGAACGCGACAGCGGCCGACCAGGTAAAGCAACTCAGCAAGCCGAACATCGCGGCCTGGACGATCAATCAACTATCGCGACAGCAGAAGGACGCTGTGAGAGATCTACTTGGCGCTGCGGCGAAACTGAGCAAGGCGCAAGAGCGAGCTTTGCAGAGTGGCGGGTCGGGCGACGTTCTGCGGCGGGCGCAAGCCGAAGAGCGCGAGGCGATACGTGAGCTAACCCAACAGGCGCAGCAGATTCTCCAGGCCGCGGGCCGTCCCGCCATTAGCAGCGTACTCAACCGAATCGCGTCGACCTTGCGCGCCGCCGCGCTCAGCGAGGGCGGCCGTGCGGCACTGAAAGCCGGTCGTCTGACCGGCGAGGTGAAATCGTCTGGTTTCGAGGCGCTCGCGGGCTTCGAGATCCAGGATCAGCCCGAGCCCCGAGCTGCTCCCGCTCGCGACGAGCTCGCCGAGCGAAGACGCGAGAGAGAGGAACTACAACGAAAGCGGTGTGACTTGAAGGACCGCGTTCGCAAACTCTCAGCTCGCGCCCGAGACGAGGAGCGTGCCGCGGAGCGTGCCGAGAAGGCCGCAACGGATGCTCGGAGAGTCGCTGAGAAAAGCCGACGAGAAGCGCAGGAGGCTGCGGCCGAACTAGAAAAGCTCGACCAGTAAGTGGTGCGTGGTCGCGCGGCGGCGACATCGCTTAGTCCAGGTCCCGCATTGGTCGGATGGCCTGCGGCCTCTACATAAGTCGCAAAGTGGGCTAACTGCCGCGATGGTACGTCGTGTTGTCAAAACAGGCAAATTTCGACTGTCGACGTCGACGACCAGGAAGAGGCGGGCGCCGCGCTTCGGCCGGATAACCTAGCAATCCACGTGTCAAAAGTTGGTCTCCGTGCGACCCTCCGGAGAGGGGAGGAGTCGGGCATTGTCTGAAAGAGCAGCCTGGGGCATCCGAGCCGCGTGGCCGCACGGCCGGATCGCGCGCGTCACGGTGTTCGTCCGCTTAGTTCGTCGGCGCGCCTGGATGCTCGCGCCGCCGCTCATCCTCGCGGTGCTCGGGGCGCTCCTTTCGACGTACTTGCAGAAGCCGTCGTATCAGGCGACGGCGGAGGTCCTTGCTGACCGGTCGACTCTCGGTGGCGATAGCACGGCAGAGGCGCTCACCGCACGGAGCCCCGAGCTAGCCGCCCACGTCGTCGCTGCGACCGGAGTTCCTGGGATGACCACTGAAAAGCTGTTAGCGGCGTCCACTGTGACTCCCGCGGTTAACTCCGACTTGCTCCGATTCTCCGCCTCGGACTCACACTCACGTTACGCCATGCTGCTCGCGAACACCTACGCTCGCGAGTTCGCGCGGTACAAGGCAGAGAAGGACACCGCTGGGGTCAGCGACGCACTTCGGTCACTGGACACAAAAATCGAGGCTCTCCAGGCCAAGGGTGCAACGACATCTCCTTCCTACTCAACGCTGCTCCAGCGGCGTGTGCAACTAGAAGCTCTCGGCAGGCTGCTGTCGCAACAGACGAGCGTGCTGCAACCCGCCGCCAACGCCTCCACGGTCAGGACGCACACCGTGCGTGGCGCCCTCCTCGGCGGCCTACTCGGCGCGCTGTTAGGAGTCGGCCTCGCTGCCATCGCGACCCTTTGGCGGTCGCGAAACTTGCCGTGACCCTCGCCCGACGCGTGATCGGAGGGCTGCTCGTCGTGGCCAGCGCGGTATGGCTCGGGCGAGCCCATCCTCGACCCGCCTAAGTACGTCGGGATGGATGTGCATCTGGCGGCGCGGATCATGGCGGCGGTGCATGGTGGGCAGGTCGTGCTCAGCCAGGCGACCCGCGATCTTCTCGCGAAGATGAAGCCTCCACGCGGAGGTTGGTTCGGTGCGGAACGGGCACGCGCGAGGCGTTAGGCGAGGAGGAGTTCACGGCTCTTCGGGTTGAGGGCCACTCACTTGAGCTCGAGGAGGCCGTTGAGCTGGCATTCTCCGCCCTCGACTGACCCCGCTTTGGCGCTCGTCCAAGTGATTACCACGAGGTGGGGCTCTTGTTGCCTGCGGCGATCGATACTGAGAGCGGCTATCGGCGCTATCAGGTGGCGCAGGTGCCGAGGGCACAGGTGATTCGGAGGCTGCGCGAGCTCGGGATGCCCCTCGAGGACGTGAGGGTCGTGATGGAGGCGCCGGACGTTCCGCAAACACGCTCGGGCTGGCGCAACAGCTGGTCGTGAGCTTCCACTTCACCCACCGGAGGGCGTGGCACCGGACGAGGCGATCCGCGCTACGTGTGAACGAGGTCATGGCGGGAGGCATCCTTTGTGTCGGCTGGGCGCGACGCGGGTAGACACGCACACGTGGATGCGCATGAGCACACGCTCACTCGGTGGAAAGAGCAGCTCGCGGTTGATCCCAACGACGAGCGGGTCATGTGCTGTGGGCAGCAGATGAGGTTCATCGCTGAGGCCGGGGAGGACTTGGCATGGCGTCAGCTGTGGCGATGCTCCCAGTGCGAGCAGGCAAAGCGGATGGGATGGATCTCAACTGCCTGGGGGATCCCGATCCCGTACGACGACGTCATCCTGTGGCTCGCGCAGGAATTCGGCTATGCCGTCGAGGAGGCTTATACGCCTTAGAAGTCATTGTTGAGGAACCGCTACGGCTGACCGTGCCTCGAGGCCGTCCCCCGCAGCACGAGCCGGTGCGACGGTGCCGATCGTAGACGCATCGAGCCGTGACGCGCGGTCGCTGCGACGTCCGAGCGTGCGCTCAGGATCAGGATCGTGGAGCTGCGTCGCTTCCTCGCGGGCGGGCGGGATGCGTGGTTGCCTCCGACAGCGGAGCTGGTCGTCGGCTGCATCATCCTCGTGTTGTCGGCGTCTTTCTGGACGAGTGCGGACGCAGGTGCGATTTGGGACGTGCACCACTGGCGCACGAATGTCGGAGCGATCCTCGGCCCGTGGTTCGTCTACCGCGCGTGGAGGCGAAGGTCGTAATTGGGAAGGGTGTAAGCCCTCGCCAGCGTTTCGTGGCGCCCTGCGCGAGCTCCCGCGGTGAGGCTCGCCATTCGGCTCCTCGTGAGGAGAGGCCTCGTTCTACTAGCTCGCCTTCTTCGTCGTCCGCGCGGACGGCTCGTCGACGTTCTGCGCCTCGAACGCCATCAGCGTCCCCGCGGTGATTCCGGAGGCCACTGGGCCGCTTCGGACCGTAGGGACGAACCGTGGCTCCCGGCATTCGCCCACGTAGCCGCACCCGAAGGAGGCCACCCGCGGCTCGGACACTCCACTGCAAATTGACGCGACACTCGGCTCGTGTTCTCCCGAAAGGGGAGTGCGGGTCGTTGCCAGAATAGGCAATATGGGTGGGTGGGAGTCGACGGGGACGGGCAGAGGGCCGCGGAGCTTCAGCCCAACCGGTACTACCTGCTCGGCGACGCCGGCAGCTTCTTCTTCGAGCCGGGCGGCGACAACGACGGGTTCGAGTCGCCCGAGGCCGCGGCCGAGGGGCGAGGACGCAGACTGGCCCCGACCTGGACCTGTCGGACGGTTACCCGGCCGCAATCTGCTCGGGAGCGAGTGCAAAGCGAGCCAGCGGTCTGGGAGTGCTGGGAGGGCGGCGACGCTCTACTGCCCGGAGTGCGCCCATCGCGAGTTCTGCGACGAGTCTTGAGCGGCTAACGCTCGCGGCACGGCGGTTCGCGGCTCGAACGCGGCGACAGCACCTACCGCCTGCTGGGGTGTGGGTACGTGCAGGTGTACTCGTCGCCCTTACAGAAACCTGACCCGAACGCGACTAGGCCGCGTGCCACGGCGATCGCCTGAATGTCCCCGCCGTTGCCAGAGTCTCGTTTGACGCTCCAGGAGATGTGGCGCCCCGTACCCGTATCGACCGCGGCGACTCCCATCTCCGACCCCTTCTTTCCTGTCCTGCTGAAGCCGCCGGCCAGGTAGACGCGGCTCGCGTCGACAGCGATCGAGAACACTTGCGAGGACGTGACTCGCGCGAATCCTGGATACCAATTCGTGAGGTGCAACGTGCGAGAGTCCAGCGCTGCGACTGCCGTCCGCCGTTTGGTTCCCACGTCGCTGAACTGGCCGCCCACGTAGATCTTGGACCGAGTGACGGTGATTGCGTAGACGACCAGCCCGCCGACGTAGGGCAGCGCTTCGCGAAACGACGGTACGGCGCGTGCAAGTTCACGTCCAGTGCGGCTGTCGAGTGCTACGAGTCCGAACGGATCTCCGCCTGCGAGCAGTCGGTGACCAGTGAGCGCGAGCGCGGTCACAACGTTCGCGTTGCCGAGCCGGCGCGGCGGAACCCAATCGCCGACCGGGGCGGCCGTCGTCGCATCGAGCGCGACGAGATTCGGCATCTTAATCCCACCGACGAGCTGAAAGGCACCGCCGGCGTAGACGACGGCACCCGATGCGGCGATCGCTTCCACCTGTCCTGGGAACACGCGGGCTCCCGGTTCTTGGTATGCGCCGAATAACTGGGGGTTCCAGGCGTCCACCTTGCCCGTTTTCGTATCCACTTTGGCGAGGTAGTTGCGCGCAGTTCCCGCGATGCTCGTGAAGATGCCACCGACGAACAACGAACTCCCGACGCGGACAAGACTGAGCACCACGCCGTTCGTCGGTAGGCACAGATGCTGGCTGATCGGATGATGCGGGATGACGTGGACGAGGTTCGTGCAGGCGACATCGTCGACCTTGTCGAAATCGCCCCCGACAAACCAGCCACCGGCGCCATCGCTCACGATCGCCCCGACAGATGGGGAGAAGGCGCCGCGCACGGAATGGACTGCGATAGCGCTGATCGGCCGACCAGTAGTCGCTGGAACGACGAACAAGCCGTACAGGGGCACACTCGATGAGCTTGTACCTGCGCTCACACCACCGGCGAGCAGCGAGACCACCAAGAGGGTCAGCAAACGCCCCTTCACGCGGCGACTGTTGACCGACGGTGCGTCTTTGTCAAGCCTCGGCCGGGGCGGACTGCGCCACCGGGCCTCGAACCCCGGGCGCCAACGGGAACTCTCGGAAGCTGAGCCTGGAAGTGGCGAGTTCCGAGCCTAGGTCGCGGGGCAGGGGGTGAGTCTGCACTCGCCCGCAGGGCGCGTAGACGCTGCGGTGGGCGGACGTGTTCGCGCCATTGAGAGCGTGGCTCGGTAGCCGCGGGAGGGTGGTCACTCACCGCGCCGACGAACGCTGGGCCGCGGCATCTGTGCGGCACAGCCTCGCTCGCAGGGCGCCGCTCCCGCGGCTTGGGCTCTGCGCGCAAACGGCCGCGAACAGACGACAGTTCCACCCGAAAGGGGAGAGCGTGGTGTTGCCAGAATAGGCAATATGACTGAGTGGGAGTCGAGGGAGAGCCGGAGAGGGCCGCAGAGCTGCAGCCAGACCGGTACTACCTGCTCAGCGACGCCGGCAGCTTCTTCTTCGAGCCCGCCGGCGACAACGACGGCTTCGAGTCGCCCGAGGCCGCGGCCGAGTGGGCGCGGGCGCAGACCACCTGGCCCGACCTAGCGCGGGACCTCCGCGACGGCGCCGCGGCGGTCGTGCTCGGCGCCGAGTGGAACGCGAGCCAGGAGGCGCAGGAGGCCGCCGAGGCTGCGGGCTTCCCGGAGGGGTGGCTGGAGAGGCTGCCGCGGGTCCGTAACTTCGCGGGGCGCTGGCGGCTGCCGCGCGGACTGGCGGAGAGGCTCAGGGACGACCCCTGGAAGGACAGGGGCCGGTGATCGGGCGCGCGCGTGCGGCCGTGCGCTCGCTCCAGGCCCGCGTCGGCGCGGCCGCGCACGTGCGCGAGCGTCGGTTCCGCGAGGCGCACGGGGTGCCGGCGGCCGAGTGGGCTAGGCGCCAGGGATGGTGAAGCCGGTTCTACGGGCCGGCTCGATGCCGGGTGCCTGCCCGAGTTGCGGTGGCGATCCGACCTGGGAGTCACTGGTGGACGAGGACGAGGAGCGCTGGCTGGCGGTCTGCCGCTGCGGCCGGATGCAGGCGTACCTGCCAGAGGAGCCGGGGCTCGACCCGGAGGACCCGCTGCGCGCCTACCTGCTCGGCCCTGGGCGGCCGATCTTCCCGGCGAGCCCGCCGTGGGCGAGGCTCTTCCTCGCGAGCGTCGAGGGGGCGGATCCGGTCCTCTGGCGCTTCTGCCACGCGCCCTGCCGGGGGTGCGGCGCGTCGGCGAGCTTCGGGCTGCAGGCGTGTCCGCGCCCCGACGTGTTCGCGATCTGCACGCTGTGCCTCGCATGCGGGCATGCGAGCGCGTGCTACTCGAAGCCCGCGAGCGGGCTCGTTGAGGCGCCGGTCGAGGGCCGCGCGTGGGCGCCGCCGTGCCCGGCCGTGCAACGCTTTCGCGACTGCCTTCTCCGGCCGCACTCGCTGCTTCGGCGCGACGGCTGGCGCGTCAGCTCGCGAGACGAGCGCATCGAGGACGCGTGAACTGTGCCTAGATCGGACCCGCGAGGAACGGGCCAGGCGAATGCGAAGAAGGAGCCGCTTCTCGGGTCGCTCTGGCGCAGGTACATGCTGTTCCGCGTCCTCGTCGTGCTGACCTCGCCGTGGTGGATCGTTACAGCCTTCGCCCTGCTTGTTTTCGCCGGCGCCCCGGCCGTCGGCCTCGCCGTCGCCGCCTTCGGGCGCGAGGTTCCCATGCCCTTTCGCGTCCTCTGCGGGCTCGCGGTCCCGACCTACGCAACGCTCTACGTCCTCGTCGCCCGAAGCTTCGAGTCGGACCCAGGCGGTGGTGGCGGCATGGCTCCCCTGTTCGGGTTATTTGCCAACGCCGGAACGGTCGTCTTGCTTCTTCTCGGCGCGGTTGTCCTCGTCGCCGCCCTGGCGGGCGGGACGCGTGGCTGAACAGCACTTAGTAACGGAGGGTTTGCCGCCCTCGTCCTCGCGGCCTAGCCCTCCCTCCCGAAACCGCGGTCCTCGAACGCGGCGCGATACGAGGGCTACCAGTGGGGCGGGGGCTGCTGGAACTACGACGACGCCGACTCGTACCCGTATGACGCTCCAGGCGATCCTTCGACGCACGGTGAGGGCGGAGACTGCTCGGGGCTCGCGTTCAAGACATGGCGTGAATCGACCGACGACTGGCGCGACGGCCGGTACTACTGGCGTGCCCTCCGCAACGTGCACGGCCCGTATACCGCCGGCGACTTCAAGAACGGTTTCGGAGCCCCGAACCACGTCGTTGCGAAATCGAGCGCAGGCGTGATGGACGGCTTCGCGAGCTCGACCCACATCGGCTTGATCTTCTTCCGCTCGCTCTACGGCGGCGATCAGATCGTCGAAGCCAAATGCGAGGCCTGCGGGACGAACATCTTCTACCGCACCTATCGCAGCGATCCGAGTTACGGCGGAGTGGCCAGGTGGGGCTGGACCGGCTGAGCGCGACCGGACTTCTGATGGTCGTATTGCTGCTGGCAGGCTGCGACAGCGGCGGCGCTCGCCCGACGCGTCTGCTCTATGGCGAACCTGCAGCAGAGCTCGAGGCCGTACCCGGGAGCGTGATCGCGATCGGTCGCGTGCTCGACGGCGCGGCACTCGGCCGCCGCTTCAAGAGCTGCCGTCCGACAGGCGCGGGAATCGGTGCCGACACCGTTGTCGTCGAACGCATCGGCGTCTTCGGCGAAAGCCTCACGTTCACGGACTCCGGTCGCAAGACCGTCTATGCGTGTGACGGCGGAACGGATCTGCTGGGGGAGCGCAAGCCGCCCTGGTGCGGCAGCTCAGCGGGTCGACTCTTCGGCGGCCGGCTGCTCGACCCACGCCTCGACATCCTTTGCCGAGACCGGAAGGGACGGCCGCTGGCGTATGCCTGGGTGGATCCGGCTGCAGGCGTACGGTGGATCGGGGTCGACCAGGGCAGCTACACCGAGGTCTACGAGGTCCTCGCCCGGCTACCGGTGCGGATCGCGTCGATTCGCGGCATCCAGAGGGCGCGAGCGCGCGCGACCTTCCACGTGACTCAGTACGACGGGCGCGGAAAGGAGTTGATCAGGGGGAAGCTCGAAGCGGCGGTTGCGGGCTGACGGCCGGGGGTAAACTCGGGCCATCGTGTGGGAGCTGATCTGGCTGATGGTGATCATGAAGATCCCCATCATCTATCTCTGCTGGGTCGTCTACTGGGCGATCAAGTCCGGCCCGCGGCCCGAGCAGACGGCCGCGCTCGTGTCGGCCTGGGACGACTCGGATCCGTCGAGGTGGCGGCCGAGGCACAGCCGACCGCGCCGACCTGGTCCGCATGGTCGCCCGACGCGCGGATACGCGCGAACGCGTCGCGCGGCGGTACGGACATGAGCACGACGCCCACCACGCGGCAGAGTCGCCCGGCGGAGACGGTGGGGGGCTTCCTCGCCGCCGCCGCGATTTTCGTCAGCCTCGTCGGTGTCGCCTACCGGCCGTTGCGGCTCATCCCCTTCGCGATCCTCCTCTCGCTGATCGCCGCCGGGATCGGCGGTCGAAACGAACGGCTGGCGACGTACGCGGTTGCGATCGGGGCTGCGTGCTTCGCGATCGGGCTCGCGGTGGCCGTGATCACGAGCCATCCCCTCTGGTAGCACGCTCGTTGCTACAAAGGACGTAGTGACTGACGTCGACGGCCTGAACGCGGGCTTCGCGCGCGACCTCTTCGAGGAATACCTCGAGAACCCTGAGTCGGTCCCGACCGAATGGCGCCGGCTCTTCGAGAGCGGCGACAGCGAGATCGTCGCGACTCATCCAGGTCTGGCCCGGCTACTCGAGGCTACGGGAAACGGCCATCCGGCGGCGGCACCTTCCGCGCTCGAGCCGGTTGCGGCTCTGGAACCCGCGTCGCCCCCGGCCGAGGCCGTCTCCGACGAGCTGCTCGGGGCCGTCGCCGCTGCCATGGCACTCGTGAAGGCGCACCGCATGCACGGCCACCTCGCGGCGCATCTCGATCCGCTCGGTTCGGAGCCGCCCGGTGACCCGGCGCTCGAGCCCGAACGCTTGATTCCGAAACTGACTCCTGAACTCCAGGCGCGGGTACCGGCCTCCGTCTTGCGCATGTACGTCGCAGGAGACACCCTTGCAGACGCCCTGCCGCGTCTGACCGCCACGTATACGGGGACGATCGCCTACGAAATCGAGCACATCGCCGACCACGAGAAGCGGGTCTGGCTCCGGCAGGCGATCGAGTCCGGCAAGTACCGCACGCCGCTGTCTCCCGAGGAGAAGAAGGAGCTGCTGGCACGGCTGTCGCGTGTCGAAGCATTCGAGCAGTACCTGCGTCGCGCGTTCCTTGGGCAGAAGCAGTTCTCGATCGAAGGGCTCGACGTGATGGTCCCGATGCTCGACGAGGCGATCGAGCTCGCGGCGGAGAACGGCGCCCATGAGGTCGTGATCGGCATGGCCCACCGCGGCCGCCTCAACGTCCTCGCGCACACCCTCGGGCTCGGCTACGACTCGATCCTCCGCGAGTTCGAGGGGGAGCGGACGATCGAGGCGGTCGTCGCCACTGATGAAGGGGGAACCGGCGACGTGAAGTACCACCTGGGCGCGGCCGGCACTCGGTCGACCCCCTCCGGGGAGATCACGGTCACCCTTGCCGCGAACCCGAGTCATCTCGAGGCGGTCGATCCGGTCGTCGAGGGACGCGCGCGGGCAGAGCAGACCGATCGGTCGACGCGCTACGGCCTGCACGATCCCAACGTCGCCCTGCCGGTGTTGATCCACGGTGATGCTTCCTTCCCGGGGCAGGGGGGCGTCGCGGAGACGTTGAACCTGTCAGCGCTCGAGGGCTACTCGACGGGCGGGACGCTTCACCTGATCGCGAACAACCAGGTCGGCTTCACGACCGATCCCAGCGAAGGACGTTCGACGCGTTACTCCAGTGACCTCGCAAAAGGCTTCGACGTCCCGATCATCCACGTCAACGCCGACGACCCGGAAGCGGCGATGTCCGTCGTCCGGCTTGCACTGGCCTTCCGGCGCCGCTTCGAGAGCGACGTCGTCATCGATCTCGTGGGCTACCGCCGGCACGGTCACAACGAGCAGGACGAGGCCGCGTACACGCAGCCGTTGATGACGGCGCAGATCGCGGAGCATCCCACCGTGCGGGTGCAATTCGCGCAGCAGCTCGTTGCCGAAGCGGTCGTCACCGAGGAGGAGGCCGATCAACTGCCCGCTGACGTCACCTCGGAGTTGAAGCAGGCGCATGATGCGCTGAAGGCGACGTTCGGCGTGCCTCATCCGGCGGAGGGCAAGATCCCGTTCTCGAGCGGCGACGGTGTCGTCACCGCCGTCGCGGCCGAACGGCTGCGGGAGCTCAACGAAGAGTTGCTGCGCGTCCCCGAGCACTTCACCGTCCATCCGAAGCTGCTGGGGCAGCTCCAGCGCCGGCTCACGACGGTCGAGGAAGGCGGGATCGACTGGGGCCAGGCCGAGGCGCTCGCGTTCGGCTCGTTGCTCGTCGAGGGAATCCCGATCAGACTGACCGGTCAGGACACAGAACGTGGCACCTTCTCGCATCGCCACGCCGTGCTGCACGACGTTCAGACCGGCGAGACGTTCACACCGCTGCAGAATCTCGACGACGCGACGGCATCGTTCGAGATCCACAACTCGCCGCTGTCCGAATACGCCTGTCTCGGTTTCGAATACGGCTACTCCGTTGCGGCGCCCGAAACCCTCGTCCTCTGGGAGGCACAGTTCGGCGACTTCGTCAACGGCGCGCAGATCGTGATCGACCAGTTCATCGTGGCTGGCCTCGCGAAGTGGCGTGAAACGACGCGGCTGACGCTGCTGCTTCCGCACGGCTATGAAGGGAACGGCCCCGAGCATTCCAGCGCACGGCTGGAACGGTTCCTCCAGCTCGCAGCACAGGAGAACATCCGGGTCACGAACCCGTCGACCTCAGGCCAGCACTTCCATCTGATCCGGCGTCAGGCGCTCGACGCAGCGGGCCGCCCGCTGGTGGTGATGACGCCGAAAGGGCTCCTGCGTCTGAAGCAGGCGTCCTCGACGCTCGCGGACCTTGCGGACGGCTCGTTCCGACAGGTGATCGACGACCCGGAAGCGGATCAGCAGGACGTGACGCGGCTCGTCTTCTGCTCGGGGAAGGTGTATTACGACATCGCCGGGCACGAAGCGCGCGCTGCGGCGAGGCAAGTCGCGGTCGCGCGGCTCGAACAACTCTACCCGTTTCCCGTCGACGCCTACGCGAAGCTGATCGCCGGCTACCCGAACCTGCGCGAGGTCGTCTGGACGCAGGAGGAGCCGCAGAACATGGGTGCCTGGCGGACGATCCGGCATCGGCTGGAGGCGCCGCTGAAGGATGCGGGAATCCCGCTCACCTACGCGGGGAGACCTTGGCGAGCGAGCCCGAGCGAGGGCTATCCGACGGCGCACCTGCGCGAGCAGGATCGCATCGTCCGAGTTGCCCTCGGAACGAGCTAGGGACTTACTTTCTGCGGCGCGAGCGCGCCCGAGCGGTTGCCTTCAACACCCTCGACGCGACCTTCGGCCCATGCTTGCGCGCGACGTTCATGATCTGCCTGCGCTGCCTCGGCGGGAGACGGCGCCAGATATCCCACGCGGTCAACGCCACGCCGACGGGGCCAAGACGCCTGGTGAGCCGAGGTCGCACGGGCCAATCCTCGCACAGCCGAACTAGCCTCCGCGCTACTTGTCGTTACCGCCCTTGCCCTTGCCGTTGCCGTTGCCGTTGTCGTGCCCGCGGCCGTGCTCTTTCTCATTGTCAGGCTGAGGGGTCTCTGCCGGCGGCGGGGGCGTTGCAGTCGGCGGGGGCTGGGGCGCGGGCTCGGTGGGCTTGGTCTTTTCCCTGACGTGGCCCTTGCCTCTCCGCTTCCCGGAATCAGCTGCCGGTTGGCTCGGGGCGGGCTGCGCGACAGGAGGCGCGGCGGTCTCGCCGGCCAGGGTGCGCGTGTCGGTAGCCGGGGCCGGCTGTGGCGCTGGGCTCGGTGCCGGCCGAGGCGCCGACCTCGGCGCGCGAGCCGGACTCGCCTGATCACCTGAGGCCGTAACGACTGCCACCGGGACGGCCGGGAAGAACGACCGTGTCCCCTCGAGCCTCCCGGTGGGAGCCGGACGCGCAGGCGCCGCTCCCACGACGGGTACGGAGCGCTGAAGCGATGACGGAGGTGCCGTCAGTGATCCGACGGCTTCGTGCGCCGTACCGAATACGGCCGGCATAGCCAGTGCAAAGCCGATGGCTCCCGTCATCAGCGCGGCGGCTAGGACGCGCGCGCACGTTTCCCTCATGCTTCTCCCCAGGGTTGTCGATAGCTCGTTCGAGAGGGTATCGGCACTCGGGGAGAAAGGCTTGAAAGGAAGCCGTGGGTAGTTTCAAAGTCAAGCTCGTCGCCTATTTCTTGCTGCTGTCCTTGCTGCCGCTGGCAGCCGCCTTCTGGGGCTTTTCCACGGTGGCCTCGCAGAGCGAGGCCCGGCGGGTCGACGCTCGCCTCCAGGCCGGGCTCCGGGCCACTCTCGCCGCCTATCAGGAGGCACTCGGATCGGCCAATGCCGCGGCGGAGAGGCTTGCCCGGCAACCATCCTTTCAGCGCGCGCTCCTGGCCCACGACCGCCCCGCGCTCGAGCGGATGCTCGCCGGAAAGCCGAACCTCGCCGTCGAGGCCCCGGGCGGTTTCCACGTCGGGAAACGCGATCCGACGGCGCCGACCCGGCAAGTAGCCGTCGTGGGCGCCGGAGGAACCCGCGGGACCGTGGTCGCCTCCGTTCCGCTCGACCGTGCGCTCGTCAGCCGTCTGGAGGCGCGTTCAGGGCTGGAGAGTGCCGACCACGTCCTCCTGGTGAAGGGCGGCGGGATCCTGGCCGGCCCTCCCGGCGTCGCCGGACGCCTCGATCTTCTCTCAGGCAAGCCGGGCACCGTCTCGCTCGGCGGAACGAGGTATCGCGCGCTCGTCGCGGGGACGCTCGGTGGATCGCCCACGGCGACGCTCGGAGTGATCAGTCCGCAGAGGCTGATCGACGCTGCAAACCGAAACGCGACGAACCAGTTGCTCATCGGCCTCATCGCCGCGCTCGTCTTCGTCGGCTGCGTGGCCTATGTCGAAGGTCGAACGATCGTCCGCACGATCCGGCGTCTGGTGGATGCCGCCGCGGCAATCGCACGCGGCGACCTCAAGGAACGTGTCCCCGTTCAGGGCCGCGACGAATTCGCCTTGCTCGGACGGACCTTCAACCAGATGGCGTTCCAGCTCGAGATGCGTCTCGAGGAGCTCGAAGCGGAGCGCGCTCGGCTGCGCGACGTCACCTCGCGGTTCAGCGAGGCGCTCGGCGCGACGCACGACAGTCAGCTGTTGATGCGACTCGTCGTGGAGGCTGCAATGGAGGCGACGAATGCCGTCGGGGGCGTGATCGTCGCGACGAGCGGTTCGCTCGTCAAGGCCGGCTTTCCCGACAAGGGCGCCGAGCGCCTCGAGGTGCCTCTCCAGGCCGGATCGATCAGCTTCGGGTCGCTGCTCCTCTTCGGCGCCGACTTCACCGACGAAGATCGCATGACCGCCGTCTCGCTCGCGTCACATGCTGTCGTCGCCCTCGACAACGCACGTCTGCACGGCATCGTGGAGCGACAGGCGCTGATCGACGGCCTCACCGGTCTCGCCAACCGGCGTCAGTGCGAGGAGACCCTGGCAGACGAGCTCGCGCGGGTCGAGCGCTTCGGTGGTGACCTGGCCGTCGTCGTCGCCGACCTCGACTGGTTCAAGGACGTCAACGACCGGTACGGGCACCCCGCCGGCGACTCGGTCCTCCGAGAGTTCGGGCTGCTCCTGCAGGAAACGGTCCGTGACGTCGACCTCGCCGGCCGCTGGGGTGGGGAGGAGTTCGTTCTCGTCCTGCCTGGCACCGACCTCGAGGGCGGGGCCCAGCTGGCCGAGCGAATTCGAGCGCTCCTCGCGGGACGTACGCTGCTCGCGGTTGACGGCGGCCCGATCCCGGTCACCGCCAGCTTCGGGGTGGCTGCCGTACCTCCCACGAAGACGCCCTCCGACCTCTTTGCAGCCGCGGATGCTGCCATGTACCAGGCAAAACGCGCCGGCAAGAACCGGGTCCAGACGGCGCGCGAGCCGGTCTCTCACTCGTAGCTCTCCTGCACTTTCCCTGGAAAATCCGGCCTGAAGGGCTACAATCCTGCTGCCTAGCCCCCTAATCCAGGAGCCTCTATGCAAGTTGAGACGCCGTCGATCTTCGCCAAGGTGATTCAGGACCATCTCGAGCTGAAGGAGCGGAATGCCAAGCTCGAGGAATCGATGCCGCTCGGCCATTACAAGGCCGCGGATCCGTTCGACAACCACCCGCTCTTCAAGACCGAGGAGCAAGCGCGCCTCGAAGAGACGATGGACGGCGAGGAGCCGGCTGTAAGCTCAGAGGCACCGGTGCTCGCCTGGCCGGGCGAGGAGACTGCGGAGCAGGCCGGGCCCGAATCCGAGGAAGGTCTCTGGGGCCGCAGCCGCGATTTCGACTGGGGCGACTAGCGGTTCGTCCGTTCGGTCCAGGAGTCGTAGGGTAGGTCCTTCGGGCCACGACGACTGGAGGCTGGGCATGAAGCGACTTCTGCTGGGATTCGGGCTCGGGGCGGGTGCCGCCTACGCCCTGCGCGAACTTTTCGGGACGCCGCCACCGCAGCCGACCTGGGACGAGACGGACAACGATCCGGAGGATCTGAGTCAGGATCTCGCACAACGCGCGCGCGAGGCCGAGGGCGCCCAGGCGGAGGAGGCTCCAGCGAGCTAAACGAGGCTCGGGTCGTACCCTGCAGCCGCCGCGGCCTGGCGGAGCGCCGGCAGGGAGAGCTCTTCCGGAAGGAATTGGGGCGGGCGCGGTCAGCCGAGCCTCGGCATGGCTCCTCTATGACCGCTCGCTGATGACAGGAACCCCTCGACCGGGGGATTCCAGCCGCTTGCCGTGGCGCTTTGCTTTGTGTCGGTTCTTGGAAAGGGGACTCCACTGCGGCTGCACCAGCGAACCCAACCGTGCCGATGAGCGACCACGCGCTCCCACTCCGCCTGCTTGAGGAGGCTGCGCCCTCCGACGCGGCGCAGGGCACCGCACGCGTCGAGTCCTATCGCCGGTTGGCGGACGTCTTTCACGACGTGCTCGCCGAGCAGAGCCTCGACGCACTGCTCGACCGGATTGCGGATGCGCTCGCGGAGCTCGTCCCGCACGACTCGCTGACTATCTACGAGGCTGACGAGCCTCGGCGCCTGCTGATCCCCGTGTGGGCGCGCGACAAGTGGGCGGACAAGATCCTGGCCGACACTTGTCCATTCGGGGTCGGGCTCACGGGCTGGGGCGTCGAGCATCGCGAGCCGGTGCGAGTCAACAAGGCGCACCTGGATCCGCGCGTCATGACCGTGGCGGGTACGCCGGCTGACGAACCCGAAGCGCTGATCACGATCCCGCTGATCGCCCGCGACTCGATCAAAGGTGCACTGAACATCTATCGCCTCGGGGAGGACGCTTCTTTCGACGACAACGATTTCGAGCTGGCCAAGCGATTCGGCGATGCCGCGGCGCTTGCGCTCGACAACGCGCAGGTCCGCGCTCGGCTCGAGCACCAAGCGCAGACCGATCCCCTCACCGGCCTCTTCAACCACCGCGCCTTCCACGAGCGTCTTCGTCAGGCACTCGCGAACGCCAGCCGGTCCCACGACGCGGTCTCTCTGCTCATGCTCGACATCGACGACTTCAAGCGCGTCAACGATGTCTATGGACACGGCGCAGGCGACGAGATCCTACGCAGCCTCGCAGACACCCTGAAAGACGCGATGCGCACGTCGGATGTGGTTTACCGCCTCGGCGGAGAGGAGTTCGCGATCGTCATCGCCTCGCGCTCGGCGGAGAACGCCGAGCGTCTTGCGAATCGGCTCGTCCAGCGGGTGGGAGCGACCGAGTTCGATCCTGCCGGCCGCATCACGATCTCCGTCGGCCTCGCACGCGGCCCCGAGCACGCCATGAACCCCCGCGAGCTGATCGCGTGTGCCGAGGCCGCGATGATGACCGCGAAGGCGCGCGGCAAGAACCAGATCATCCTGTACGACGACGCCGAGCTCGAGCGTCCCGAAGGCGAAGAGGTTCCCTCCACGCGCGACGTGCGCTCCGTAGCGCACATGAAGATGCTGCAGAGCCTCGGGGGCAAGCTGAATCGTCTGAACGACGTGCGGCAGATCGGCAACGTGATCGCGACCGAGCTTCGTTCGCTGATCGACTACCACAACTGCCGCGTCTCCGTGGTCGAGGGCGAGGACGTGATTCCGATCGCCTTCGTCGGCCAATTCACTTCAGAGACGCAAGAGCCCCTCGAGATCCTCGCCTGCAAGGTCGGCCAGGGAATCACTGGCCGCGTCGCCGAGACCGGCGAGTCGCTGCTCATCGGTGACGCCGCCAACTGCGAGTTTGCGCGCGTGCTCCCCGGGACGGATGCGATCGACGAGTCGCAGGTCGTGGTTCCGTTGACGTACGGAACCCGCGTTGTCGGCATCATCGTGATCTCGAAGCTCGGCCTGAACCAGTTCGACGAGGACGACGTCCGTCTGCTCGAGGTGCTCGCCGGCCACGCCGCCGTAGCGCTCGAGAACGCCGGGCTCTACGAGTCCGCGCGCCGCGAGGCGGAGCGTGCGACCGCCTTGCTCGAGTTCAGCCGGCAGCTTTCGACCGCCGAGGGCATGGACGAGGTCGTCGACCGTATCGTCGAGCGATCGGCGCGAACGCTCGGCTCCCCCCGCGTGTCCGTGTGGTTCCAGGAAGCCACCGGTGGAAAGGTGCGAGTCCACGCTACCCACGGCTACCACGAGCTCGATCGCGAACGCCTTGCCCGGATGCACTTCGATCACGAATCCGCCGAAACCCTCTTCTCCGGAAACGAGCCGTTCGTCCTCACCGACGAGCAACGGGCGGCGATCGAGGGCGGGAGCGAGGTCGGTTTGGGAAGCCCACTCGCGCTTGCTCCGCTCACGCTCGACGGCGGGCGGCTCGGCTGCATCGCAGTCGCCCCACCCGAGGACGGCGAGTTCAGCGAGCGGCACCTGCGCCTCCTCGCAGGCCTTGCGCACCAGGCAAAGCTCGCGCTGACGAATGCGGGCAACTTCCAAAGCCTCGAGAAGACCTTTCTGGAGACGGTGGAGGCCCTGGCCAATGCGCTCGAGGCCAATGACGAGTACACGTCTTCCCATGCGCGCTGGATCACCGACCTGGCACTGAAGGTCGGCGGAGGGCTGGGCCTCGACACGCGCTCCCTCAAGCGGCTCGAGCTCGGCGCGCTGTTCCACGACATCGGGAAGATCGGAATTCCGGAGA
>Ga0070707_100001535_pt1 | contig 22487 bp, 21 predicted proteins | sample KBSK5502metaG_FD_65468 | JGI IMG/M metagenome (GOLD analysis project Ga0070707, IMG submission 65468) | Corn, switchgrass and miscanthus rhizosphere microbial communities from Kellogg Biological Station, Michigan, USA - KBS K5-50-2 metaG | ecosystem: Host-associated > Plants > Roots >...
ATCTTCACCGGCGCGCCGCTGCCCGATGGCGCCGACGCCGTCATCCCCCAGGAAGAGATCCAGGAGGACGGCGGGATGGTCCGGGTCCCCCGGCTCGTCTTGCCCGGCCAGTTCGTGAGACCGTGCGGCGAAGACATGCGGGCGGGCGAAACCGTGCTCGAGCGGGGACGCGTGCTGGGCCCGGCCGAGATCGGATTGCTTGCGACGCTGGGCCGCGCCCAGGTCAGCGTGGTGAAGCGGCCGATCGTCGGGATTCTGTCGACGGGTGACGAGGTCGTGGATCTCGGCGGGGCGCTCGGCCCCGGTCAGATTCGAAATTCGAACACCTACTCGCTGATGGCGCAGGTCAGCGAGGCGGGCGCCGAGCCCGTCAATCTGGGCGTGGCGCGGGACCGGCTTGAGGACATCGAGTCGCGGCTCCGCTGGGGACTGGGCTGCGATCTGCTCATCTCGTCGGCGGGCGTGTCGGTAGGAGAGCACGACTTCGTCAAGAAAGTGCTCGAGGGGCTCGGGGCCGAGCAGCATCTCTGGCTGGTCAATATGAGGCCGGGCAAACCGGTCGCCTTCGCCACCATCGCCTCGGAGCGCAAGGGCGCGCTGCCGGTCTTCGCCCTGCCGGGCAATCCGGTCTCGGCCATGGTGACCTTCGAGCTCTTCGTCCGCCCCGCAATTTTGAAGGCGGGCGGTCACTCGCGGCTGAATCGCCCGACGATCACGGCTCGCGCCCTCGCCCCCATCCCGAACGCGGGCCGGCGGCGCGGCTACCTGCGCGTGACGCTCACGGCCGAGGCGGGCGGCTGGGGGGCGCGGCTCACGGGAGAGCAGGGATCGGGAATCCTGCGCTCCATGGTGGCCGCGGACGGCCTGGCCGTCGTGCCGGGGGACACCACGATCCCGCCGGGAGGCGAGGTGCGGGTCATCGTGCTTCGCGCGCTCTGACGCGCTAGGGCTTTCTGAGAAAGAGGGCCCAGAGCGCCACCCAGGCGCCGGCGCCCATCGAGGCGAAGGTCAGGAGGCTGCCGAGGGCCAGGGTCGCGGAGTTCGTGAGCCCCTGGTTGATATTGCAGCCTTCGGCGATCAGCGCCGAGCCCCCCATCAGCAGTCCCCCGGCGAAGATCTTCAGGAGGCTCCAGCCTGGCGGCAGCTTCCAGCGGAACTGCCCGGTGCCGTACGCGGCGACGAACGCGCCCACGGGCACGCCGAGCGCCATGAGCATGCCCCAGGTCACGCGGTTCGGAAAGCCGACCATCGGATAGGTGAGCAGCTCGCCGGTATTGGCGGCGAAGGTGATGCCCGTCGGCCGGTCGCCGAAGCTCGAGGCCCACCAGCCGGCCGTGATCATGACGCCCACGGCGGCACCGGTGAGGGGCCAATGCCACTTGCCGTGCTCGGGCTCGCCCCGTCCCCGGGCGAGCCAGAGTCCGACCCCGACGAGCAGCACGGCGATCACCACCCAGGGCGGAACGCCGAGCACGTTGTACAGCGTGGGCGCTTCGCCGCTGCCGAGCGCGACGCTGGTGGTTTGCAGCGTCACCCGAAGCGGCGAGAGCGCGCCCGCCCGCGCCGCCGTGGCGCCGATGGCGAAGCCCAGCAGCACGACCCAGGCGCCGATGGCGCCTTCGCCGACGCGGTACCACGTGCTGCCCGAGCAGCCGCCCGAGAGGATCATGCCGAAGCCGAAGAGCGCGCCGCCAACGATATTCGATACGGGGCGAAGCGGACGGATGGGAATGTCCACGATGCCGGTGGCGATGAGGATCTGGACGCCGACGATGGCCACCAAGAGAGCCAGCACGTAGGCGCGCAGGATGGTCGCGTCGCGCATCAGCACGACGTTGGAGACGGCGCGCGTCAGGCAGAAGCCGCCGCGCTGGATCACGTAGCCGAAGACGAGCCCCGTGCCGAGCGCTGAGGCGTAGAGGGCCCACGGGAACTCGTCCATGGGCGCATGCTAGCGGAAAGGGCCGTGGCAGTCAAAGTCCCGGGAAATTGACATTTCTTCTCTTCGGGTGCTACGGTCTGATGCATGAGGTGTCACATCGCATTCGGCGCGTTCGGCCCGCGCGCCCGCGCGCTCGCGCTCGCCGCCATCGTCGCGGCGGCGGCGGGCTGCGCGAGCGGTGAGGCAGCGCGCCGCGAGAGCGACATGGCGGCGCTGCGCACTCAGGTCGAGGAGCTCAGAAAGGCCAACGAGGCGACGGCCAAGGAGCTGGCGCGTCTGTCGGGAGAGATCAAGGCCGTGGACGCTCAGGCGGCCTTCCTCGTGGGCGAGGCGAAGACCGCCGCCGAGGAGCGCGCGCGTGTCAAGGCGGCGCTCGAGCAGAACGACAGCGCGATCCGGACGCTCCGCGGCTCGCTCGACGACGCGCTGAAGAAGGTCACGCCGCCGCCCGCTCCGCCGGCACCGCCCAAGCCGCTGGCGCAACCGTCGCCGGGCGACGCGACCGCGGAGAAGATCTTCGCGCGGGGCATGGCGAGCTTCCGGAACGAGGAGCACGGGCAGGCGGTGCTGGAGTTCACCGAGGTGACGGAGAAGTTCCCCAAGCATCCGCTCGCCTCGAGCGCGCAGTACTGGATCGGCGAGGCCTACTACCGCCAGCGCGACTTCCAGCAGGCGCTCGTCGAGTTCCGCAAAGTGGTGGACGACTACGGGCAGAGCCCGCAGGTCGCGGAGGCGCTGCTCAAGATTGGACTCTGCCACCGCGCTCTCCACGACCTCACGCGCGCGCGCGAGGCCTGGGAGCAAGTCACGAAGAACTACCCAAAGAGCGACGCCGCGACACAGGCCCGTTCCCTCCTCGCGGCCCTGGGCAATCCAGGGCGCCGCACACGGTGACCACGGCGAACACTACCGCCGCCGGTCCAAAGTTTGACGCTTCCCCTCGCTCCGGTATACTGAAGCGCACTCTTTTCACTCGGGGAGCGTGGTCGATGGACGCGGGCATGAGATGTATCGGCGGAGAGACAGGCAGCGCGCGTCGGATCGCGCTGCGCGACGCGGAGTATCCGGCGCAGCTGCGGAGCGTGCCGCAGCCGCCTGCGGCGCTGTGGGTGCGCGGCGCGCTCGCGACCGAGGACGCGCTCGCGGTGGCCATCGTGGGCTCGCGCCACGCGACGCCGTACGGACTCGAGATGGCCGAGGCGCTCGCCGCGGATCTCGCCGCGCGCGGCGTGACCGTCGTGAGCGGCCTGGCGCGCGGCATCGACAGCGCCGCGCATCGAGGCGCGCTGGGCGCCGGCGGCCGAACAATCGCCGTCTTCGGCTCGGGAGTGGACGTGATCTATCCGCCCGAGAATCGGCGGCTCGCGGCGAGTATCGTCGAGCACGGCGCGGTGATGTCCCAGTTCGAGCCGGGCACGCCACCGCTGCCGCAGCACTTCCCGGAGCGGAACCGGGTGATCGCGGGGCTCTCGCTCGGCGTCGTGGTGGTGGAAGCCGCAGAGCGCAGCGGCTCGCTCATCACGGCGGGACTGGCGGCGGAGCTGGGGCGCGAGGTGATGGCGGTACCGGGACGGGCGACGTCTGAGCAGAGTGCCGGCGCCCACCGCTTGATCCAGGACGGCGCCGCGCTGGTGACGGGATGGCAGGACGTGGTGGCCCAGCTGCCCACCCGTTGGCAGGCCTGCGTGCGGGAGCCCGCCGTATTAGATGATAGGGGTTCTGAGCGCCGGGCGGCCGGCAGCCCTGAGGCCGAGCGGGTGTTGGCCGCCCTGGGCGAGGAGCCGATGGGCATCGACGACGTGATCGAGCTCAGCGGCGTGGGTTCGGCGAAAGCGGCTGCGGTGCTGCTCGAACTCGAGCTGGAGGGGCGCGTGAGGCAGATGGACGGAAAGCGGTTCATTCAGGTCCGGCGGGGATAGGGGGAGCCAGGTGGCGAAGCGCTCACTGGTCGTGGTGGAGTCGCCCACGAAGGTCAAGACGATCCAGAAGTATCTGGATTCGAAGTTCATCGTCAAGGCCTCGATGGGACACGTCCGCGATCTGCCCAAATCCACGCTCGGCGTGGACGAGAAGAAGGGCTTCAAGCCCGAGTACCGCGTCCTGCCCGCCAAGAAGAAGGTCCTGGACGAGCTCAAGAAAGCCGCGGAGAAATCGGACGCCCTCTACATCGCCACCGACCCGGACCGGGAGGGCGAGGCCATCGGCTGGCATCTCGCCCAGGAGCTGGGCATTCCCAAGGCGAAAACCTATCGCATCATGTTCAACGAGATCACAGAGCGGGCAGTCAAGGCGGCATTCCAGCACCCGGGGAAGATCGACGCCAACAAGGTGAACGCCCAGCAGGCGCGCCGCGTGCTCGACCGGCTCGTGGGTTACAAGCTCTCGCCGCTGCTCTGGGAGAAGATCCGCCGGGGGCTGTCGGCCGGGCGCGTCCAGTCCGTGGCCGTGAGGCTCATCACCGAGCGCGAGCGCGAGATCCAGGCCTTCGTGCCGGTGGAGTACTGGTCGCTGCACGCCCGGCTCAAGGCGAAGAGCCCGCCCGAGTTCGTCGCGACCCTCAAGGAGGTCCGCGGCGCGAAGGCCGATCTGGCCACCGAGACGGCGACCCTGGAGGTGATGACCGCGCTGCACGGCAAGCAGTGGCGCGTCAAGTCCGTCACCCGCGGGGAGCGGAAGCGGAACCCGGCAGCGCCGTTCATCACCTCGACGCTGCAGCAAGAGGCCAGCCGCAAGCTCCACTTCACGGCCAAGAAGACCATGATGCTCGCCCAGCAGCTCTACGAAGGCATCGGCCTGGGCTCCGAGGGCGCGGTGGGCCTCATCACCTATATGCGCACGGACGCGGTTCGCGTCGCGCGCGAGGCGCAGCAGGAGGCCCGGCAGTGGGTCGCGCAGCGCCTGGGCCGGGAGTTCCTTCCCGATTCGGCGCCCTTTTACAAGGCCAAGAAAAGCGCCCAGGAAGCGCACGAGGCGATCCGGCCCAGCTTCGTCTCGCGCGAGCCCAAAGCGCTCACCCGGTATCTGAGCAGGGACCAGCTGGCGCTCTACCGGCTCATCTGGGAGCGCTTCCTCGCCAGCCAGATGCTGCCGGCGGTCTACGATACCGTCTCGGCCGACATCGAGGCGGGCCAGTGCCTCTTCCGCGCCCAGGGATCGACGCTCAGGTTCCAGGGATTCATGGCGGTGTACGTGGAGTCGCGAGAGGAATCGGAAGCGGCCGAGGACGAGGCCGAATCCGTGGTGCCGCCGCTCGCCGAGGGCGAAATTCTCAAGCTGCTGGCGCTGGATCCGAAGCAGCACTTCACCCAGCCGCCGCCGCGCTTCACGGAAGCCTCGCTGGTCAAGACGCTCGAGGAGCGGGGGATCGGCAGGCCTTCCACGTATGCGCAGATTCTGTCGACGATCTCGGATCGGGGCTACGTGCACCGCGAGCGGGGCACGCTCTTTCCCACCGACCTCGGCATGCAGGTGAACGACCTGCTCGTCCCGCACTTCCCCGAAATCATGGATGTGGAGTTCACGGCGCAGCTCGAGGAGTCGCTCGACAAGATCGAGGAGGGCGACACCGACTGGGTCAAGACGGTCGAGGCCTTCTACAAGCAGTTTGCGCGGGATCTCAAGAGCGCCGGCCGGAACATGGACAACCTCAAGCGCGGCATGGAGACCGGCGAGGCCTGTCCCGATTGCGGCAAGCCGCTGGTCGAGAAGTGGGGGCGTTTCGGGAAGTTCCTCGCCTGCTCAGCCTACCCCGAGTGCAAGTACACGAAGGATCTGGGCGGCGGGAGAGAGAAGCCGGCCGACGAGCCCACGGACGAGATCTGCCCGACCTGCGGCAAGCCCATGGTAATCAAGCACGGCCGCTTCGGGAAGTTCATCGCCTGCTCGGGCTATCCGGAGTGCAAGACCACCAAGCCGGTGACCCTGGGGATCACGTGCTCCGAGCCCGGATGCGGCGGCCAGCTCCTCGAGCGCCGCACCAAGCGGGGCAAGACGTTTTTCGCCTGCACCAACTACCCCACCTGCAAGTTCGCGGTCTGGGCGCGCCCCGTGCCCCAGCCGTGTCCCAAGTGCGGGGCCCCGTTCGTCACCGAGCGCTTCGGGCGCGGGGGGAAGATCACCCGCGCCTGCATCCGGGGCGAGTGCGGCTACAAGCAGGACGTCACGCCCACGGTAGCCTGAGAGGGGCTGGCATGGACAGCCCCGATGCCGCCTTCCTCGAATATCTGGCCGTCGAGCGCGGCGCCTCGCCCCATACGCTGCGGAGCTACGCGGCGGACCTTCGCGAGTTCCGGCGCTTCCTCGACACCCGGTCGGTGGCCGACGTCCGGAAGGTGGACGTCCGGCTGATCCGCGCCTACCTGGCCGCGCTGCACGAGCGGCGATTGTCGACGGCCACCGTGGCGCGAAAGCTCGCCAGCATCCGGAGCTGGCTCCGTTTCCTCGCCCGGCGCGGCATGATCGCCTTCAACCCGGGCCGCCAGGTGCGCAGTCCGCGCCTCGGGCGCCGGCTGCCGTCGTTCCTGCCGAAGGACGAGGCGACGGGGCTGCTGGACCAGGCGCCCGAGGATTCCGAGCCGGGGCGGCGCGACCATGCCCTGCTCGAGCTCCTCTACGCCACCGGCCTGCGCGTGGCCGAATGCTGCGGGCTGGACCGCAATGATCTCGACCGCGGCCAGGGGACCGTGCGCGTGCTCGGCAAGGGCAATAAGGAGCGCGTGGTGCCGGTGGGCGAGACGGCGCTCGACGCCGTGGAGGCCTACCTGCGCCTGCGCGGCGACGGGGGCGGGCCGCTCTTCCGAAACGTGCGCGGCGGCCGGCTCACCGCGCGCAGCGTCCACCGTATCGTGAAGACGCGAGCCCGGCTGGCCGGCATCAGCCAGCGGGTGACGCCGCACACCCTCCGCCACACCTTCGCCACCCACATGCTCGGCGAGGGTGCCGATCTGCGGCTGATTCAGGAATTGCTGGGTCACAGCCGGCTGTCCACCACTCAGCGCTACACCCACGTGAGCCCGGAGCAGCTGATGAAGGTGTACGACAAGGCTCACCCGAGAGCCACCTGATGGAGCCCGGAGCTCAGGACCAGTTTCACGCCACCACAGTGGCCTGCGTGCGCCACCGTGAGCGGGTAGCATTGGCCGGCGACGGGCAGGTATCCTTCGGGCAGACCATCGTCAAGGCCGGGGCGCGCAAGGTCCGCAAGGTCTATCACGACCAGGTGCTGGCGGGCTTCGCAGGCTCGGCGGCCGACGCCTTCACGCTCTTTGCGAAGTTCGAGGCCAAGCTCGAGGAGCACCGGGGCAATCTCTCCCGCGCCGCCGTCGAGCTCGCGAAGGACTGGCGGATGGACCGCGTCCTGCGGCGTCTGGAAGCCCTGCTGGCCGTGGCCGACGCCAAGACCTCCTTCATCGTCTCCGGCAGCGGCGACGTGATCGAGCCCGACGACGGGCTCATCGGCATCGGCTCTGGCGGCCCGTATGCATTGGCCGCGGCGCGGGCGCTCTGCGGCCATTCGACGCTGGACGCCGCCCAGATCGCAGAGCAGGCGCTGCGCATCGCTGCCGGGATCTGCGTCTACACGAACGAACACATTACCGTCGAAACCTTGCCGTGAACCAATTGACGCCGGTACAGATTGTTTCCGAGCTGGACCGCTATATCGTGGGCCAGCACGCGGCGAAGAAGGCCGTGGCCATCGCGCTGCGCAACCGCTGGCGCCGGCAGAACCTGCCGGCCGAGCTGCGGGACGAAGTGGCGCCCAAGAACATCATCATGATCGGGCCCACCGGGGTCGGGAAGACCGAGATCGCGCGGCGGCTGGCCAAGCTGTCCCAAGCGCCTTTCCTCAAGGTGGAGGCCTCCAAGTACACCGAGGTGGGCTATGTGGGACGGGACGTGGAGTCCATGATCCGCGACCTCACCGAGCTGTCCGTGAACATGGTCAAGGCGGAGATGGCGGCCCAGGTGCGGGAGCGCGCCGAGGCCCTGGCCGAGGATCGCCTGCTGGACCTGCTGCTGCCGCGCCGTCAGGGTGAGCAATTCGTGAGCGGCACGCTGGAGGAGATCACCCCCGACGCCTCGCGCGACGCGACGCGGGAGAAGCTCAAGGCCCAGCTGAAGGCGGGAAAGCTCGACGAGCGCATGATCGAGATGGACGTCCAGGCCCAGGGCGGGCCCATGCTCGAGATCTTCTCCGGCCAGGGCATGGAAGAGGTGGGGATCAATCTCAAGGATATGCTCTCCAACTTCATGCCCGGCCGCACGCGCCGGCGCCGGGTCAAGGTGGCCGAGGCGCGGCGCCTGCTGGTCCAGGAAGAGGCCCAAAAGCTGGTGGACATGGACGAGGCGGTGAGCCAGGCCATCCAGCGCGTGGAGAACTCCGGCATCATCTTCCTGGACGAATTGGACAAGATCGCCGGGCGGGAGTCGACGCACGGGCCGGACGTCTCGCGCGAGGGCGTCCAGCGGGACCTGCTGCCCATCGTGGAGGGCTCCACGGTGACGTCCAAGTACGGAATGGTCCGCACCGACCACATCCTCTTCATCGCGGCAGGAGCCTTCCACGTCGCGAAGCCATCGGATCTCATCCCCGAGCTCCAGGGGCGCTTCCCGATCCGGGTCGAGCTGGAGCCCTTGACGCAGGGAGATTTTGTCCGCATTCTGAACGAACCTCAGAATGCCCTGATCCGCCAGTACGTGGAGCTGCTGAAGACGGAGGGCGTGGCGCTGAGCTTCACGCCGGACGCAGTGGAGGCGATCGCGGAGATCGCCTCGACCGTGAACCAGCGCGCCGAGAACATCGGCGCCCGGCGCTTGTACACGGTCATGGAGAAGCTGCTCGAGGAAGTGTCGTTCACGGCGCCCGACATGGCGGGCAAGGCCATGATGATCGACGCCGAATACGTGCAGGCGCGCCTGGCCGACGTCCTCAAGGACCAGGACCTGTCGCGCTACATTCTATGAAAGAGCTTAATAGAGCAGAGATTCTGATCGAGGCGCTGCCGTACATTCGCGCCTTCCAGGGGAAGACTCTGGTCATCAAGTACGGCGGCGCCGCCATGGAGCAGGCCGACCTCAAGGAGCAGTTCGCGAAAGACGTGCTGCTGCTCCGGCTGGTGGGGATCCGTCCCGTGATCGTCCACGGCGGCGGTCCGCAGATCGGCGCGCTGATGAAGCGGCTCGGCAAGGAGCCGGAGTTCGTCGGCGGGATGCGGGTGACCGACGCGCAGACCGTCGAGATCGTGGAGATGGTGCTCGTCGGCAAGATCAACAAGGAGATCGTGGGACTGATCAACCTGCACGGCGGCCGGGCCGTGGGCCTCAGCGGCAAGGACGGCAACCTCATCCGGGCGCGGAAGCGGCTGCACCGCTCGGCCGACGGCACGCTGGTCGACATCGGCCTCGTCGGTGAAGTCGAAACCGTGAACGCCGAGCCCATCCGGCTCCTGGAGGAGAACGGCTTCATCCCCGTCATTGCGCCCGTCGGGGTGGGGGCGGCCGGCGAGACGTACAATATCAATGGCGACCTGGTGGCGGGCGACGTGGCCGCGGCTCTGGCCGCGGAGAAGCTGATCCATCTCACCGACGTCCAGGGCATCAACGGCGAGGACGGCAAGCTGATCTCCACCCTGACTCAGCGGGAGGCGGAGCGGCTGGTGAAGGCGGGAGTCATCGAGGGGGGAATGCTGCCGAAGGTCGAGTCGGCGCTGCGCGCCCTGGAGGGCGGCACCCAGAAGGCCCACATCATCGACGGGCGGGTGGCGCATGCCATCCTGCTCGAAGTGCTCACGAAGGAAGGCATCGGCACCGAGATCACCTTATAGAAGGGGAGACTGCCGTGGACACCAAGCAGCTGCTCGAGTGGTCGGACAAGCACCTGATGACCTTCACCAAGCGCTACCCCGTGGCACTGGTGCGAGGCGAAGGAGTGCGCGTCTGGGACTCGGACGGCAAGGAGTACCTCGACTTCACCGGAGGCATCGCGGTGACGGCCCTCGGCCACAACCATCCCAAGGTGGTGGGGACCATCCGCGAGCAGGCCGCCACCCTGCTCCACGTCTCCAATTACTTCCACATCCCGCAGCAGATCCACCTGGCCAAGCTGCTGTGCGATCACTCGTTTGCCGACCGCGTCTACTTCTCCAACTCGGGTGCCGAGGCCAACGAGACCGCCATCAAGCTGGCGCGCAAATGGGCCAAGGAGCATGGCTCGAGCGACCGCGGGGACATCATCAGCATGCGTGGCGGCTTTCACGGCCGGACCCTGGCGACGGTGACGGCGACGGCCCAGGAGAAGTACCACCACGGCTTCGAGCCGCTGCCCGGCGGATTCAAGTACGTGCCTTACAATGACCTGCGCGCGCTGGAGCGCGCTATCGACAGCCGCACGGCGGCCGTGCTCGTCGAGCCTATCCAGGGCGAAGGCGGCGTCATCGTGCCCGACGACGGCTATCTGCCTGGGCTGCGCAAGCTTTGCGACGAGGCCGGCATTCTGCTGATGCTGGACGAGATCCAGACCGGCATGGGGCGGACCGGCAAACTCTGGTGTTACGAGCACGCGGGGGTGACCCCCGACGTCATGACCGTGGCCAAAGCGCTGGCCAATGGAGTGCCGATCGGCGCCACGCTGGCAACCGAGGATGTTGCCCGCGTCCTCACTCCGGGAAGCCACGGGAGCACGTTCGGCGGCAATCCGCTCGCCACCGCGGTCGGCCTCACCGTGTTCAGCATCATGGTCGAGGATCGGCTGCCCGAGCGGGCCGCGAGGATGGGAAAGTTGCTGAGGGAGCGGCTCGAGACGGTTCACCGGAACCATCCGAGAGCCATCAAGGAGGTGCGCGGCCGGGGCCTGCTGGTCGGCGTGGACCTGGTGCCGCCGATGGCGGACGTGATCGCGGCTTGCCGCGAGCGCGGCCTCCTGGCGCTCACCTCGGGCGACAACACGCTGCGGCTGGCGCCGCCGCTTATCGTGGACGAGGCCTCGGTGGACCGCGCGGCCCAGATCATCGGCCAAGCGCTCGCCGCGATGAAATGAACCACTTCCTGTCGGTTCGCGACCTGGCGAGAGACGAGGTCCCGCGCCTGTTCGCCCTCATCGCGGAGCTCAAGGGGAAGCTCAAGGCCCGCGACCGCGCCACGCCGCTGGCCGGGCGGACCATGGCGCTCATCTTCGAGAAGCCTTCGCTGCGCACCCGGGTGACCTTCGAGGTGGCCATGGTGCAGCTGGGCGGCGCCGCCGTATACCTGGCGGCGCAGGAGATCGGCCTCGGCAAGCGCGAATCCGCTTCCGACATCGCCCGGAACCTCTCGCGCTGGGTGGATGTCGTCGCGGCCCGCGTCTTCGCCCACCGGACGCTGGAAGAGATGGCGGCCCACGCGTCGGTGCCGGTGATCAATGGGCTGTCCGACCTCGAGCATCCCTGCCAGGCCATCGCGGATCTCTTCACGCTCTGGGAGCGCGGGCTGAAACTCTCGGGGCTGCGGCTGGCCTGGGTGGGCGACGGCAACAATGTCTGCCACTCGGTGCTGCTGCTCTCGGCGATGACCGGCGTGAGCGTGACCGTGGCCTGCCCGCCCCAATTCGAGCCCCGCCAGTCGGTGCTCGAGGCGTGCCGGGCCCTCGGCGGCCGCGTCAAGGTGACGACGGAAGCGCGGGAGGCGGTCGAGGGGGCCGACGTGGTCTACACGGACACTTGGATCAGCATGGGGCAGGAGTCCGAGCGCGATCGCCGGTTGGAAGCCTTCCAGCGCTACCAGCTCAACGAGGCGCTGTTGGGCTTCGCGAGCCCGAACGCGCTGGTGATGCACTGCCTACCCGCGCATCGTGGCGAGGAGATCACGGACGGCGTGATGGACGGCCCTCGGAGTGTGATCCTGGATCAGGCCGAAAATCGTCTCCATGCGCAGAAGGGCATCATTCTCCACCTGCTTGGCGGTGACTAGCCCCGTGCCGCGTCATGAGAGTTCGCCCGTGACCAAGTCGGTGAAGAAAGTTGTGCTCGCCTACTCGGGCGGCTTGGATACCTCAGTGATCCTGCGCTGGCTCATCGAGACCCACCGGTGCGAGGTGGTGGCCTTCTGCGCCGATCTGGGGCAAGGGGAGGAGCTGATCACCGTCCGGGAGAAGGCGCTGAAGACCGGCGCCTCAGGTGTCCACGTCCTGGACCTGCGCGAAGAGTTCGTGCGGGACTTCGTCTTCCCGATGTTGAGGGCCAATGCGGTGTACGAGGGCTCCTACCTCATGGGCACCTCGATCGCCAGGCCGCTGATCGCGAAGGCGCAGGTCGAGGTGGCCCGCACGGAGGGCGCCGATGCCGTGAGCCACGGCGCCACCGGCAAGGGCAATGACCAGGTCCGTTTCGAGCTGACCTACGCGGCGCTGGCGCCCGAGCTGACGGTCATCGCGCCGTGGCGGGAATGGGAGCTCAACTCGCGGACGGCGCTGATGGAGTTCGCGCGACGTCACGACATTCCGGTGCCGGTGACGGCCGAGTGGCCGTACTCTACGGACCGTAATCTGTTTCACATCTCGTTCGAGGGCGGCATCCTCGAAGACCCGTGGACCGAGCCGCCGCCGAAGATGTTCCTGCTCACGAGCTCGCCCGAGTCGGCGCCCGACGTGCCGGTGTATGTGGAGATCGAGTACGAGGGCGGCGACCCCGTGGCGGTGGACGGCAAACGACTCGGACCCGCGGCCCTGCTCGAAGCGCTGAACCGCCTGGGTGGCGAGCACGGTGTCGGCCGCGTGGACCTCGTCGAGAACCGCTTCGTCGGGATGAAGTCCCGCGGCGTGTATGAAACGCCGGGCGGGACCATTCTGCATGCGGCCCACCGGGCGCTCGAATCGCTCACCCTCGACCGCGAGGTGCTGCATCTGCGCGATTCGCTGGTACCGCGCTATGCCGAGATGATCTACTACGGCTTCTGGTTCACGCCGGAGCGGGAGGCGCTCCAGACGCTGATGGATCACGTTCAGCGGGATGTCACCGGCACGGTCCGGCTCAAGCTGTACAAGGGCACGCTCACTGTGGCGGGGCGGAAGTCACCCCGATCCCTCTACCGCACCGATTTCGTCACCTTCGAGGCCGACCAGGTCTACCGCCAGAAGGACGCGGAGGGTTTCATCAATCTCAACGCGCTCCGGCTGAGGATCCGCGCGCTCCGCGATCGCGCTCGGTAGGCGGCGCCGGCGCCACCTCTCGCGTGCCTATCCACTCGATGCGCCTCCACGTTGCGCTGAGCCCGATCGAGTTCCCGAGCCTCGCGCTTGACGGCGGAGCGGCAATCGTCGTCGATGTCTTGCGGGCCACGACCACGGTGGTCGCGGCCTGCGCGGCGGGTTGCCGGCGCATCGTTCCGGTGAAGAGCGCGGAGGCCGCCATTGCCTTCGCCGCCGGGCTTTCGCCGGGGAAGGCCCTGCTGGCGGGCGAGCGCGGCGGTGAGCGCATCGCCGGATTCGACCTCGGCAACTCTCCGCTCGAATTCACACCCGATCGCGTCGCCGGCTCGACCATCGTATTGACGACGACGAACGGGACGGCCGCTATGCTCGTGGCCGCTTCCGCCCGTGTCGCGGCAGTGGCGGCGCTGAGCAATGTGGAGGCGGCGGGGCGGTGGGCGCTCGAGCAGGAACGGGACGTGACGCTGCTGTGCGCCGGCGAGCAGGGAGGCTTTTCCCTCGAAGACGCGGTGTGCGCGGGCCTGCTGGTCGGCCGGCTCGCGGAAGACGCTCGCGGCTGCCTGGTCACGGATGCCGCGCTGGCGGCACTGCGCCTGGGCGAGCGCTACGCGCCACAGCTCGGGCGGCTGGCGGAGGATTCGAGCTGGGCGCGGCGCCTGGCGGCCAATGGCCGCGCCGCCGACGTCGCGGCCTGCCTCACGCGGGGAGCCATCGAGATCGTCCCGCGTTTCGAGGCGGGGAGCATCATCCCAGGGCCCGCCTTGACAGGCCTCGCGGGGGCGACCCATACTCAGCCAGGCCTCAGGACGGGCCCGGAGCCGATCCGGTGAACCTCCCCATCGCTCTCACTTTGGTCCGCATCGTGCTGGTGCCCCTCGTGATCGTGTTCCTCATCTCCTCGTCTCGCGTCAGCGTGCTCATCGCCGCCGTCATCTTCATCGCCGCGTCGCTCACCGACTGGCTCGACGGGACGATGGCGCGCCGTTGGAACCAGGTCACACGCCTGGGAACGCTGCTCGACCCCGTAGCCGACAAGCTGCTGGTCGCCGCGGCGCTGGTCGCCCTCGTCCAGGTGGACGTGGTCGCGGCCTGGCCGGTCGTGGTCATCGTCGGCCGCGAGCTGGCCGTGACCGGCCTGCGCGGCGTGGCGCTGTCCATGGGTCTCGTGATGGGGGCATCGCGGCTCGGCAAGACCAAGACCGTGACTCAGTACGTGGCGGTCACCCTGCTGATCCTCCAGCGCGGCGTGGCCGAAGAGTTCGCGTATTTCCCGCTGCTTGCCCTCCTGGCGCTCTGGATCGCACTGGCGCTCACGGTGCTCTCGGCCGCCGATTACTTCTACCGCTTCTTCCTGAGCGCCGGGGCAAAGGTCCTGGTGAAGGACCGTGAACGGTGGCCGTGAGGGCCCTCGGGCTCGTTGGGGTTTACCTCATCGGTGCCATCCCGGTCGGCTTCATCGTCGCGCGCTTCGCTGGCGGAATCGACATCCGGCGCGCGGGCAGCGGGAACATCGGCGCGACCAATGTGCTGAGGACGGTGGGCAAGTGGGCCGCCTTGCTGACCCTGCTGGGCGACATCGGCAAAGGTTATCTCGCCGTGGCGGCGGCCCGGCGGCTCGGCCCGGAGCCGGTTTGGGCGGCGTACGGCGGGGTGCTGGCCGTCGTCGGCAATTGCTGGCCGGTGTTCCTCCGCTTCCATGGCGGTAAGGGCGTCGCCACCGGCTTCGGCGCCTTCCTCAACCTGGCGGTGCTGGCCACGGCGCCGGCCGCGCTGGTTTGGCTCGTTGTCGCCGCGAGCTTCCGCTACGCGTCATTGGCCTCGATCCTGGCCTGGCTCTGCCTGCCGTTGGGCGCTCTGGCATTGGGCTATGGCTGGCCCGCGGCGGTGGCCGCCCTGATCGCCGCGGCCATCATCATCGGACGCCACCACGGGAATATCCGGCGGCTGCTGGGCGGCACCGAGCCGCGGCTCGGGGAGCGGGCGACGGCCTCATGACGGGCGCCGGCGGGGTGGCGGCGCCCGCCGCGGTCGCCATCGTGGGCGCCGGGAGCTGGGGCACGGCCCTGGCCATTCACCTCGGCCGCGCGGGGACCGCCGACATGCGGCTCTGGGGACGCGACCGCGGGCTGATCGACATGATTCGAGCCAGGAAAGAGAACCCGCGATATCTCGCGAGCCTGCAGCTGCCGCCCTCCCTTCTGGCCACGAGCGATGGGCGTGAGGCCCTGACCGGCGCCGGCGTCGTGATCGTCGCGGTTCCGTCGCACTTTGCCGAGTCCGTCGTCGAGACACTCGCGGGCTGGGTGCCGCGCGAGGCCGCGGTAGTGTCGGCCACCAAGGGACTCGAGCCCAAAGGCGGCCGGCGCATGTCGCAGCTTCTCGGCCAGCTCCTTCCCGGACGGCCGATCGCCGTTCTGTCCGGACCATCCTTCGCTCGGGAGGTGGCGGCCGGCCTGCCGACGGCGCTGGTCATCGCATCCACCGACGAGGACGCGGCCCGGCTGCTCCAGCGCGCGCTGGCTGGGCCCGCCTTCAGGCTCTATACCAACCGGGACGTCCTCGGCGTCGAGATCGCGGGCGCCCTCAAGAACGTGATGGCCATCGCCACCGGCCTCAGCGACGGCCTCCGGCTGGGCGAGAATGCGCGCGCGGCGCTGATCACGCGGGGGCTCGCCGAAATCGTCCGGCTCGGCGTGGCGCTGGGCGCCCAGCGAGCCACCTTCGCGGGGCTCGCGGGGCTCGGCGACCTCGTGCTCACGTGCACGGGCTCGCAGAGCCGCAACCATGCGCTCGGCGTCCAGATCGCGCGCGGGCGGGGGCTTGCCGATGTGGAGGGCTCCACCCCGATGATCGCCGAGGGCGTGCGCACCGTGTCTTCGGCGCTCGCCCTGGCGCGCGAGGCGCGCATCGAGATGCCGATCTGCGAGGAGGTCGCGGCCGTGCTCTTCTCCGGCAAGGCCGTCACCGCCGCGCTCGAGTCATTGCTGGCCCGCGAGCCGCGGCCCGAAGAGGAGGCGCGCCGTGCCTGAGCTGCGGCGGGATCCGGTCGTCGGCCGCTGGGTGATCATCTCGACTGAGCGGGCCCATCGTCCCTCGGACTTCTCGCCCGCCCGAGCCGCTCGCCGGGGCGGCCCCTGTATCTTCTGCGCGGGACAGGAGCGGAGCACGCCGGAGGAGATCTGGGCGCTGCGTCCGGACGGCAGCGCGCCGAACACGCCCGGATGGCTGGTGCGCGTGATCCCGAACAAGTTTCCGGCTCTCCGGATCGAAGGTGAGCTCGAGCCGTCGGGGGAGGGGCTCTACGACCGGATGAACGGCATCGGAGCTCACGAGGTCGTGATCGAATCCCCCGAGCACGACATGACCGTGGATCGGCTGCCGGTGGAGCGCCTGGCCGAGGTTCTCCGCGCTTGCCGGGAGCGCATCCTGGATCTGGCCAAGGACCCGCGGCTCGAGTACGTGCTCGTGTTCAAGAACCACGGCGAGGCGGCCGGCGCGTCCCTCGAGCACACCCATTCCCAGCTCATCGCCACGCCCATCGTGCCGATCATGGTTCAGGAAGAGCTGGCGGGCGGGCTCCAGCACCTGAGGATCAAGAAGCGCTGCATCTGGTGCGACATCGTGCGGCAAGAGCGCCAGAAAGGCGGCCGGATGATCCTGGAGGAAGACGGCTTCGTCGCTCTCTGCCCTTTCGCTCCGCGCTTTCCGTTCGAGACCTGGATTCTCCCGGCCGGGCATCGGTCGGACTTCGAGGAAATCACCCCCGAGGAACTCCTGCCCCTGGCTCGCGTAATCTCGCGCATCTTGGGTCGAATGGCGCAGTCCCTGGACGATCCACCCTTCAACCTAATGCTGCACTCCGCCCCTCTGAGGGCTCAAAACCTCGACCATTTCCATTGGCATATCGAGATCATCCCGAAGTTGACCAGAGTAGCGGGATTCGAGTGGGGAACGGGGTTCTTCATCAATCCCGTTCCTCCGGAGGAGGCTGCCCGTTATCTCAGACGCGAGGCACCCCCAAAGCCCCCAAAAGAGGCCTAAGTTGACAGAATTCCGTGCCTTTGTTAGACTCGCCGCAGTCCTAGAAAAGCGCTGGCGGGGCGCGGGAATAGCTCAGTGGTAGAGCACAACCTTGCCAAGGTTGGGGTCGCGGGTTCGAATCCCGTTTCCCGCTCCATACGCAATGGAATCGGGGCTCGGCAGCGGGCCCTTTGGATTTGCAGGGCGGCGTAGCCAAGTGGCTAAGGCGGAGGTCTGCAAAACCTCTATGCAGCGGTTCGAATCCGCTCGCCGCCTCCATACGCGGGGTCGGCGGCCGATTGAGCCGGGGTGGCGGAACTGGGAGACGCAGCGGACTTAAAATCCGCTGGTCCGCAAGGGCCGTGGGGGTTCGATTCCCTCCCTCGGCACCATGAGACACACGAATTCAAACGTGGGCGGGCGATATCGGCCCGCCCAGGACCAGGGAGGGAGAACGGTGCAGACCCTGAAGGTCGCGCGAAAGACGCTCACGACGCTGAGTGAGAAACGCACTCAGGTTCTCGACATCACGAAGCAAGTCCGCGATATTGTGCTCGGAGCCGACATCAAGGAGGGCTTCCTGCTGGTCAATTCCCTCCACACGACTTGCGCCCTCTTCGTCAATGAGTTCCAGGGCGCGCTCGCGGAGGATCTGAAAACCATGATGGAGCGGCTCGTCGCCGACAGCGGCGGCTACAAGCACGACGACCCGAGGTATTCCGACTGCGAGCGCGGCAACGCCTCCTCGCATCTGCGGGCGGCGCTGCTCGGCCGGAGCGTGGCGGTGGGGATCAGCGGCGGCGAGCTCTCGCTGGGCCGCTTCCAATCCATCATCTTCGCCGAGCTGGACGGCCCTCGGTCGCGGAACATCGACATCCAGATCATGGGGGTCTAGCCCCCGGGGAACCCGCAGGGCTCCCTCGGCCGGTCCCACCGGAGTAGTGTGTTCTTGCCCCTCAAGTCCCGACGCCGTACCCGCGTGATAAACTAGCGCCATGTCGTGGAAACTCAGGAAGAAAGCCCAGTCCCTCATCGCCGGCGAGGAAGGCGTGGTGAGTAAGGACTGGGGAGGGCGCGTGTCGGTGGCCCTCGTCTATCCCAATACCTACGCCGTCGGCATGTCCAACCTGGGGTTTCAGACCATCTACGACCACCTGAATTCGCTGCCGGACGTCGTCTGCGAGCGCGTGTTCTTCCCCGACCCCGAGGACCTCGACGAGTACGCGAGGACCCAGACGCCGCCCTTCTCGCTGGAATCGCAGCGCCCGCTCAAGGACTTCGACTTGGTCGGCTTCTCCGTGACCTACGAAGGCGATTACATCAATACGGTGCGGTTGCTTCGCATGGCCGGCCTCGCGCCCCGCGCGGCCGACCGGGAGCCCGAGGATCCGATCGTGCTGATGGGCGGGGTCTGCGCTTTCTCCAATCCCGAGCCGCTGGCCCCGTTCATGGACTTCATCGTGGTGGGGGAGGGCGAGGAAGTGGTGGGCGAGATCGTGGCCGCCTACCGCGAGGCGCGCGAGGCGGGTTCCGCGAAGTGCAAGCGCCGCCTGCTGAACGGCCTCACGCCGGTCACCGGGATCTACGTGCCGGACGCTTATGAAGTCCGCTACGGGCCCAACGGCCTGATCGAAGGCGTGATCCCCGTCGATCCCGTGGCGCCGCAGATCGTGGCCAAGCGGCGGCTCGCTGACGTCAATCGCTTCGAGACGCGGTCCGTGCTCAAGACGCCGCGGGCCGAATACGGCCACATGGAGCTCCTCGAAGTCGGCAAGGGCTGCGGTAGAGGCTGCCGGTTCTGTCTCGAAGGCCAGGTCTATCGACCGGTGCGCCATCGCACGCTGGAGTCGCTCCGCGAGTCGGTCGCCCGCATCGCGAAAGATTCCAAGCGCGTGGGCCTGGTCGGCGCCTGCGTCTCCGATTATCCCTGGATCGGCGATCTGATGAAGATCCTCGAGGAGTACGGCGTCGAGGTCTCCATCTCCTCGCTCCGCGCCGACAGCCTCACCGAGGACCTGGTCGCCTCGCTCCAGCGGGGAGGCCACCGGACGCTGACGATGGCCCCCGAGGCGGGCACCGAGCGCCTCCGCCTGGTCGTCCGAAAGGCCATCAGCGACGAGCAGCTCGACGCGGCCTGCGATCTCCTGCGCAAGTACGGCATCCCCAACCTCAAGTGCTACTTCATGATCGGGCTGCCGACCGAGACGCTCGAGGACGTCGAGGCCATTCCCGCCCTTGCGGCGCGGCTGCTCGAGCGGCTGAGCGTTCCGGGTCCCGACGGCCATCCATTCGGCAAGCTCACGCTGTCGATCTCCTCCTTCGTGCCCAAGCCGTGGACGCCCTTTCAGTGGGCGCCCTTCGACGACCTTCGGAGCCTGGAAGAAAAGCTCGAGATCATCAAGCGCGGCGCGGGCCGCCTGCACAATGTGCGCGTGGTCCACGAGAACCCGCGCGAGGCGGGGCTCCAGGCCATGCTCGCGCGGGGTGATCGCCGGGTCGCGGACTTCATCGAGCAGGCGGCGGTGCTCGACGGCAATTGGCGCCGGGCGCTGCGCGAGTGGGAGGGCGACTCCGGCTTCTATACGGGCCGGGCGCGGGAGGCGTCGGAGACATTCCCGTGGGACCACTTCGACGTGGGTGTCAAGAAGGCCGGGCTCCTGCGCGAATGGGAGCGGGCGGGCCTCGGCGCCACGGTGCCCGCCTGAGGGGGAGGCGAGCGCGGTCATGGCCAGAGTGAAAGTGGCGATCAAGGACGAGGTGCCCGACGGCGAGGGCCGCGTGGTCGAGGCCGGCGGCAAGACCCTGGCGATCTTCAATGTCGGCGGCACCTATTACGCCATCGACAATACCTGCACGCACCGCGGTGGCCCGCTGGGCGAAGGCGATCTGGACGGCACGGTGGTGACCTGTCCGTGGCATGGCTGGCGCTGGGATGTGACGTCGGGCGCCAATGCAAATAATCCCGCCGTCAAGGTCGCGTGCTTCCCCGTGTCGGTCGAAGGCGGTGATCTATTCGTGGAGCTGCCGTGATCCTCGACACCCTCGAGCGACCGCTCCGCAACCTCCGGCTGTCGGTCACCGACCGGTGCAACCTGCGCTGCCAGTACTGCATGCCCGAGGAAGACTATGTCTGGCTGCCGCGCGAGGACATTCTCCATTTTGAGGAGGTCGCCCGGCTGGTGGACGTCTTCGCGGACCTGGGCGTCGACAAGGTGAGGCTCACCGGCGGCGAGCCGCTGCTGAGAAAGGACCTCGACCGTCTCGTCTCCCTGCTCGCCGCCAATCCACGGATCAAGGATCTGGCGATGACCACCAATGGCGTGCTGCTCGCCGAGCAGGCGCCGGCTCTCCGCGCGGCCGGGCTCCACCGAGTCACCGTGAGCCTGGACACGCTGCGCCCCGAACGCTTCAAGGCGCTGACCCGCCGGGACAGCCTCGTCCAGGTCCTGGAGGGCATCGAGGCCGTTGGGCGAACGGGCTGGCCGGGGCTCAAGCTCGACACCGTGGTGATGCGCGGGACCAACGACGATGAGCTCGCGGATCTCATCGAGTACGGCCGGAAGGTCTCGGCCGAGGCGCGCTTCATCGAGTACATGGACGTGGGCGGAGCGACCCACTGGTCGATGGACCGCGTGCTCTCGCGCGCCGAGATGCTCGCGCGAATCGGCGCGCGGTACGGCGCCATCGAGCCCGTGATCGAAGAGACCTCGGCGCCTGCCGACCGTTACCGTCTTCCCGACGGCTATGTCTTCGGGGTCATCTCGTCCACGACCGAGCCCTTCTGCCGCTCGTGCGACCGCAGCCGGCTCACCGCCGATGGCATGTGGTACCTCTGTCTCTACGCGACCAAGGGGACCGATCTGCGGAAGGCGCTGCGGGGCGGCGCCATGCCGGACGAGCTCAAAGCGCTGATCGTGCCGGCCTGGCAGCGGCGCGCGGACCGCGGGGCCGAGGAGCGGCTGGCGGTGGTCGAGCGCCGGCCCCTGATCCAGATCGGCGAGCTCAAGCGCGACCCGCATCTGGAAATGCACACGCGCGGCGGCTAGAGCCATGAGCACCCGACCACAGAGCGATCCCGCCGCGCCCACGCCCGACATGAAGCGCGAGATCCTCGAGCGTGGGGCCAGTGAGCAGACCTCGGAGCGCCGCCTGTTCATTCAACTCCAGGCCTTTGGGGTCTGCGCCGACGCCAAGTCTCTGGTTGGTGCCCTCGAGCGGAGCCAGATCGAGGCGGCGCTGTACGCCGACGTCAATGACCCGAGAGGGGTGGCGGTGCTCGCGATGAGCGAGGATCCGGCCTTCTTCGCCACGCGCCTGCGCGAGCTGCTGGGTGCCGAGCCCTTCGCGGGGCTTACCCGCAAGCCCGAGCTCACCATGCTGGGCCGCACCTACGCGAGCGGGTTCGAGCCGGATTTGGAGGACTGGCTCCTGCGCCGGCCGCGCCGGACCGTGCTCAATCCCGCCTGGCCCTGGGCCATCTGGTATCCGCTGCGTCGCGTGGGCGGCTTCGCGCGGCTGTCCTCTCAAGAGCAGCGGGCCGTCCTGAGCGAGCACGGCACGCTGGGCCGCGCCTATGGCGATGCCGATCTGGCCCATGACATCCGCCTCGCCTGCCATGGCCTCGACACCAATGACAATGACTTCGTCATCGGTTTGGTTGGACGCGACCTCCATCCGCTCTCTCATTTGATTCAGGCCATGCGCCGGACCACGCAGACCGCGCAGTACATCGAGCGCCTGGGCCCCTTCTTCGTGGGCCACGCGCTTTGGCAGAGCGTCAGCCGCTAGTCCCGCAGAGCGCCTCCCCTCAGATTCAGTCTCCCGCCAATAGTTGGGCCCTGCTCAAGCGCGCGAGGAGAGAGAGGGTCAGCGGTTATGGCCCGAACACGTGGGCCAGGAGCAGCGGCTTCACGTCGGTGGCCTGCACGACGTCCCCGGGAACGAGTCCGGGCTCGCTGGAGATCAGCACCGGGCCCGCCTCGCGGGTCTCGGGGAGCCGACCATGGGAGCCCCGCACCAGGCTCGCATCGAGCGGGATCACCTCCATGAGGTACCGGAAACCGACTGCTTTCTTCAGGAGAGTCCAACCCACCTTGAGCTTGGGGGCGCGCAGCGCCGGATCCAGAAAGAGCTCGACAGGATCGTATCCGGGCTTGCGGTGGATATCCACGGTGCGGGCGAAGTCCGGCGCCACCTGATCGTCGAGCCAGTAATAGTAGGTGAACCAGCGATCGCGCGCGGCCAGCGCCACCAGCTCCCCCGAGCTCGGGTGATCGAGCGCATGCGCCCGCTTCCCCTCGTCGTCGAGCACGGTCGCGACGCCCGGCAGCGCCTCGAGGAGCCGCT
>Ga0070707_100001537_pt1 | contig 22443 bp, 19 predicted proteins | sample KBSK5502metaG_FD_65468 | JGI IMG/M metagenome (GOLD analysis project Ga0070707, IMG submission 65468) | Corn, switchgrass and miscanthus rhizosphere microbial communities from Kellogg Biological Station, Michigan, USA - KBS K5-50-2 metaG | ecosystem: Host-associated > Plants > Roots >...
TATAGTTGTTCCCTGCCTTGGCGATAAGGATAACGTACCGGGACAAAGTGGCGCCCCTCCTTTCCTCGTTCTATAGACTTGGGTAGTCCGGCCTGGCGGAAGATACTGGCGAGCGTCCCACGGTCAACATCATCACTCGGCTTGCCGGCTATCGTGACCACGCCGGGCTTCGCCCTATGTTTGTACTGGCGATGATCGCCGCGTGTGCGGTCAAGATACCACCCATCGGCCTCAAGCACCCGCCTGCGTCGCACATGACTGGCCGGTGCCCTTCGTGAGCTGGCTCTTCTCCTGGTTCCTGGCGCTGCTCGCTGGCTACGGCTACCACCCTGGCCGCAGCGTCTTCTGGTATCTAGCGACCATCGTCGGCTTTGGCTATCTCTACTTCCAGGCAACGCACGGACTCCCTATCGGACCGCTCCATTTCGCGCAAGCCTCCGACATCCAGGCGCTGCAACCGAATGAGGCGCTGATCTTGAGCGTCAGCTCCTTTCATGGCCGTGGCTTTTTCCAGCCGATCAAGAGCCTGGGCGACCCGGTGGCAGGTCTCGCGGCCATTGAAGCGGTGATCGGCCTGCTCATCGAGATCAGCTTCATCGCAACCTTCACCCAGCGCTTCTTCGGCGCCAAGTGAGCTGGAGCACAGCGGGTGGTGGCAGTCCCACCCTTCCTAGTTGACCGCTCGCTTATACTGGTTAGACGAGCGATCAGCGAAGGAGGCCGACGCCATGGAGAACACCCCCACGCGACCGACGGGACCGACACAACCGGCACAACCGACACCGCCCCGGTATCTATTCCTGCACAATACGCTTGGATGGCTCGGACGGTTCTGGGACCGTGGCGCCGGCCACAAGGCGGTGTTGCTCATCGCGATCCCCTTGCTGACCATCTGTGCCTGCTGTAGCGGGGGCACCATCTTCGCGGTCGCCTTCTCTGCCACGCCCCTCGGCCAGCAACTCGCCCTTCAGACGCAGGCGACCGAGACCGCTCAAGCCGTCAACGCCCGACAGGCAGCGGCGACGCGGACCGCGCATGCGCTGGCCTTTCCACCGCCGACCACGACGGCATCCGCGTTGCCAGCAGCGAAGACCTCGACACCGACACACGCTGCCACCTCAGCGTCCACCTCATCGCCTACGCCCTCCCCCACGCTGCCAGGCCCTTCGGCAACCGCGACGCCTACCTCCGTGCCACCGCCAGCAACCGCGACACCCACCACCGTGCCACCGCAGCCGACCTGTATCCCCGGCGCGGTGAACTGCAACCCGTGGGGCTACAACTTCTCGCCAGGCAACCTGATCTACTCTCCGCCTGGTGAGTTCTGTAGCTACTTCAGTTGCATCGGCAATTTCTGGAATGGGCGCGGCTACGTCATGGAGTGCCAGGACGGCATGTATAGCAAGTCCGGTGGCATCCAAGGCTCGTGTTCGTACCACGGCGGCAACTTGCAGGCGCTGTATTCGCATTAGGGGCTGTCTGACGAATCGCGTGTGATGTGCTACCCTCGTTGCGTCCAGAGACGAAACGGGGGGCGAGATGGTGGGACGAGGCGAGTTGACCGATCTGGCGTGGTCGAGCATCGAGCCGCTGCTGCCGGCGTGCGGCGTGCGCGGTGGGGCAATGGCGGGACCATCGCACGGTGATCAATGGGATCTTATGGAAGCTGCGCACGGGAGCGCCGTGGCGGGATCTGCCCGAGCGCTACGGGCCGTGGCAGACGTGCGCTGATCGACTCTATCGCTGGCGACGCGACGGCACCTGGGACCGGCTGCTCACCCATGTGCAGACCAGATCGGATGCGGTGGGCGAGGTGGTCTGGGAGGTCAGCATCGATAGTTCCACCGCCCGCGCCCATCACCATGCGAGTGGCGCCCGTCGTCGGCGCAGTCGAGCCGATGAAAAAAAGGGATCTCTCACCCGAGCGACGAGGGACTCGGACGCAGCCGTGGAGGGCTAACGACCAAGTTTCATCTCGCCTGTGACGGGCGCGGACGGCCGCTCGCCATCGTTATTACCCCAGGACATCGGCATGACAGTACCCAACTGCAGGCCGTCTTGGATGGCATCCGGGTCCCGCGCGCCGCAGGACGTGGGCGACCACGGACGCGCCCAGACCGCCTCATTTCTGACAAGGGCTACAGCTATGGGCGGTGTCGTCAGTTGCTCCGCCGCCGACACATTCCCCACACTATTCCCCAACGACGCGACCAGCGCGCGCGACGAGCGGCTCGGCCAGGGCGACCGCTCCTCTTCAATCCCACGATCTATGCGCGTCGCAATGTCGTCGAGCGCTGCATCAATCGGCTCAAACAGTGGCGTGGGCTGGCTACTCGCTACGAGAAACGCGCCGTCAATTACCGGGCGATGGTGGTGCTCGCCTCCATCGTCCTGTGGCTGGAGTCTTGATCCGTCAGCCGGGCTCCAGACCTAGGGCCGAGGCATGACCAACCGAGCTACCACGGATGGCCAGTCCGGACGAGGCAGGCGCAGCGGCCAGCGATGGGATCTTGACAAAAAGCAGATATTGGGCTAATATTGCCATTGCGAATGGCCAATATAGCCATAATCTGTGGCATTTTGAGCGCCAGGGTGTCATTCTGCCGCCGGTGAGCTCGGCGACAGCGGGACGTGACAGCGGGCGGAGCTGCTGTCATGCAGGAGGGACAAACCATGAGCGAGGAGCGCGCGCAAATTCTGGAGATGCTGGTGGCGGGGCGGGTGACCGTGGAGCAAGCAGAACAATTATTGGAGGCCCTGGACGGTCCTTCCCCGTCTGCATCTCGCAGGGCGGAAGCACAAGCAGCGGCACAACCGCGAGGGGACGAGCACACGGAAGAGTTCTTCGCCACCCTGACGACGGAGCAACTCGTCGCGTTGCGCGACAGTGACGTGAGCAGGGCATTTGTCGAGCAGATGCGCGCGGCGGGATTGAACGCGTTGAGCGTCGAGGACCTCATCGAGCTACACGACGAGGGCATCACGCCGCACTTCGTCCTCGACCTGCGGGAGGCGGGCCTGGCCGACCTCACGCCGGACCAACTGGTCGAACTGTATTGTCATGGGGTGGACGCGGCCTACGTGCGCGAGTTGCGGGCGCTCGGCCTCGCCGGGGCGACGCCAGATCAGCTGGTAGAGATGTATGACCACGGGGTAGATGCCGCCTTCGTGCGCGAGATGCGGGGTCTTGGCTATATCGACCTGACGCCGAGTAAGTGGGTCGCCTTGCGCGATAATGGCGTCGAGGACGACGAACCCGCCGAGCAGGATGAGTGGGAATAACTATTGGCTGCGTAGGCGAGGGCAGGATGAGATGCGCAAGGGGGCCCAGACGAGCGGTGGCGGGCCGCTGAACCCGCTGATCACGCGCGACCCGGTGACCGGCGGCGAACTGCTGGTGACGCGGCTGGAGGCGCCCCAGAGTGGCCTCGTGATCGAGGGCACATTTAGCCTGGGGTGGATCGGCCGTCTGACGCCGGAGCAATTGGCGTTCGTGGGCCACCTCGTGCGCAATCGCGGGAACGTGCAGAAGGTGGCCGCCGACCTGAATATCGCCTATAACACGGCGCGCAACCGCCTCGATGACATCGTGGCCGCCATGGGTGCGCCGGACGAGGGTGCGCGCGGCGACCGGGAACGGGAACGGCGTACTGCCGTGTTGCGGCGTCTGTCCAAGGGCGAAATCGAGTTCGACGAGGCGCTGCGCCTCCTGGGGCGGTGAGCCGCGCCAGAAGGCGCAGTGATGGCACATGTCACGCCTGCACAGCCAGGCGCCGGACCCGCCGGGGCGCTGCCGCCCGCCGATTCGTCAGACATTCCCTAGCACAGCTGCGTGCGGTCAAGCGGTTTCATCCGCTGAGGTGGCTTCTGCTGCATGTGATACGCCGTCGCGTCATACCGTTGGAGAATGACTCTCAGCTTCCGTTCCGCCAACAGGAAGCGGCCCACATTCTCAGGAGGTTCAGATGGTTCGGAAGGCTTGCTCCCGATGCGCGAGTGTCTCGCCCATCTTGGCGTCGGCGACGATTGCCGTACTGCTCCTCATGCTGAGCGCCTGTGCCCCAGGCGCTCAGCAACCTGCTACAGACTCGGGCGGACACCTTGTCACCGGGCCAGGGGTGCATGTTCTTCTGATCGCAGACAAGTTCGAGTTCACATCAGCGGACCAGTTCTGCTAGTCGCTTGTGACCGCTGAGGTCGTTGTCGGCGGGCACGGGACGCCTCGCTGGAATACGCCCGATGGCACGCTGCCGGCCACCATCCGGACGCCAGACGATGTCCTCGCACACCACTATCGCATCTACACGCCCGTCAGGTTCACGCGCTTTGTGCCCTTGATCGACCACCGAAAGGTCCCGACGCAAGAGTACCTGACGGTCGGCGGCCAGGTAGGCCAGGATAGCTACCGCATTGACCTGAGCCCCACCTTGCTGGGCACAGGCGGTCACCATGCTCGCCGACATGGAGCGCCCCTGGCACGAAGACCCCCAGCCATAAAGGCGCCCGACGCGTCCCAGCAGTCTTGTGTACGCTTGTGCAGCATGCTCATGAGGGCAAAGCAATGGCTGGGCCAGGAATTCCTGGCCCAGCCATTGTGTCGCTTGTAGGTATCGGCGCCTGCTGAGCCGCCGTACGGCGGCTCAGCAGGCGCCAGGCAAAAAGATGCCCGCTCCCCGAGTAGTCCAGACTCATTCACACGAGGTGAGAGGAGCGGGCATGCTTGCAGATACTTACAGGCGCCGGTTACGCAGCTGGTATGCATGAGGTGGCAAAGCGGCTACACCGCTGGCTGCTTTCCGCCGCACCCTCTGCCCTTCGTATTCTGCCCGGTTGCGCCTTGAAAAATCTGGGGGCATTCTACAACAGTGCCGTGAGAGGCAGTATGACACGTCGGCGACGCCTCGCCGGCCTGTCGCCAGCACTTCGCCAGCACATTCGCGACGTGTCGAGAATACGTCTGCAACCTATCGTGAAGTGCCATGACGTTTTCTCGACACGTCATGCACGGCAGCTGCGCGGTGTGCTTGTGACACGTCACGAACATGTAGCCGACACGTGGCGACCTGTCATGACCTGTTCGTGACGTGTCGGCTACCCATCACCCACTCATCGACAATGCATCGGGATTCCATTCGAGACCCGCCGGGAACGGGTAATGGCGGCCTCACCGTGGAACGGCGACGGCTGCAGACCCCAGCGCAGCGTGAAGTCCGCATGTGGCGGCAGTACCGCCGCTTGCACGTGCCTAGCACGCAAGGGTACACTAGCGGCCAGCGAGAGCAGCTAACGACGAGTGCGCGAGGTCAGGTGGACGATGGACGCCGCAGAGGCGGGCGCAGTTGTCGAGCAGGGCACACTCTACCTCAAGCCGTTTGATTGCGACGTGCCGCTGTTGCATGTGGCCGCGGGGGACTTCGTCCCCCTCGTGTCCCTCTGTGAACTCCTGGGGCTGCCGGCCGCGCCCTACGCGAGCCTGGCCTGCCAACGATTCCGGCCCGAGAACGCCGTTCGGCGGCTGCCGTTTCGCGCCTCGGATGGCACCGTGCGCCAGGCGTGGTGTCTGGATCAGGACCGTATCGCGCTCTGGCTGATGAGCCTGCGGCCAGAGCGCGTGTCGGAGGCGCGGCGCGACCAGTTGGTGACGTTCCAGCGGCAGGCGCTGGCGGCCACGAGCCAGATCTACAGCACGATGCAATGGGACTATCGCGCGACCCGCGTGTCCCTGTACGACTCGCTGACGGCCTGCGAAGGATGGCCCACACGCCTGCGACAAATTGAGGCACAATATTCTCGCCGGGTGAGCGGCGCCGCGAGCGTGGAGCTACAGGTGCTGATGGCGCGCGGTTACGCCCTCGTTGAGGACAGCGCGGCGCTCGTCAGGGCGGCGGTGCAGGAAATGGCTCAGCAACCGGTGATCGATGCGGTCTTGGTGAATACCGAGGGAGAGGTCATCGACACCAAGGCGATGCCGCTACTGCCCGTCGCGCCTGACCTGGCTGCGTTCGAGCAGTCCCAGGAGCGCCTCGCCGCATGGTTCGACGAGCTCGATGCGTGGCTGGCAGCACATGGGTTTCAACAGCGCGCACTGTGACACAAGCCGACGCGGCAGGGAGTCAGCTTACAGGCCGTCGCCGCGCCCAGCGTGTAATACCCGGTTGCAACATCCTGTTGTAGATTGATGTGCGCCCTGGATCGCCCATGTAGAGGAGGCGCTATGGCCACCGATCTGCAACGGGTAGTGGCCACCTGTTTTACAACGGCATGATGCAACCCCGTAGAAGTCGGATGACTCACGCCGTGACCTTCGATGGCCATTTTTGCTATGCGTACGGGACGTACCCGCATGCCAGCGTGATTATGGGGATACGACGTGTACCTGTTCTTTGTGGACGACGCGCAACAAAAGCCGACACGCAACGGTATGGGCCCCTTGGTAGCAACAGGTGGCTTCGGCATACCAGGAGATGCGGCACGCGACCTACACGCCCGCATCTCCAGAATTTGCATAGAATGCGGGTTTCCGCCCCGAGAGGAGTTCAAGTGGTCGCCCAGCGCAAATCACTGGATGAGAACCAATCTTATCAATGCCAATCGTACGCAATTCTTTTTTCAGGTCATCGCCGCTATCAAAGATGCTGGCGCAGTAGCCATCGTAGCCATCGTTGACGAGGATGCGAGTCCGGCAAACTCGACTGCAGGCTCCGCAAAAGAAGACGCTACTATCTTGTTCCTCGAACGCGTCAATTCGTTCCTGAACTCGGTTCGCCAGGACGGCCTCGTCATCGTTGACCAGCCAGGCGGAGGGAGAAAAGACGAGACGAAATACCTCACGTCGTGCATGGAAACTCTCATTGCGGGCACGAATTACGTGAACTTCGATCGCATCGCTCATAATGTCTTCACTACGCCATCCCACCTGAGCCGAATGCTTCAGGTGGCCGACGTCATCACAAGCTGCTCACTTGCTGCTATTGCCGGCGAGGCGCGCTATTCGCCCCCAGTTTTCGACGCGATAAAGGGAGTGCTGCGTCGAGACTACGATCGATTAGGTGGCGTGGGCCTCAAACTGCATCCAGACGGGAAGTACGCTAACCTTTACCATTGGTTACTTGGCGACACGCACTTTGTGAGGAATCAAGCTGGCTTTCCGATGCCGCTCCGTACCTACAAATACGCGGAGGGCCCTGACGAACCCTAATACGGTGTTGCAGTATACCGTGGTAGAACGATCGGCCCAGCGACTCGCCCACATGGCCCATCTGATGCACCCCTTCAAACTACAACGATATGATGCAACGGGGTATAAGTGCTCGCAACGACCGCTATCGGCACGGCCGTAAAGTTTACCTAATTGTGGTCTCCTGCTAGTCGGTACGTCATCGCGGCACGTGCCGCGATGACAGCGAGAGATGCAGGGCATCTGGCCTGCGGCCTGAGGCGACGATGCGCGCACCCGGCGGCAGATGCACACCACCGAGGGTGCGCCTACCCCAATATTTCAACGGGACCCACGTCGCCATGGGAGCGCGAATCTGGCCCCTTCAAATGAGCACAGCCGCATTCTGCCAACCAGCAGTGCCCCCGAAACACACGTGTGGCTGCTAACCCTTCTTGTTAACATGCGGTACCACGTCTTCCAAGGTCGGCGCGGCTTGTCCAATTGACCTAGTCAGTGTTGATTTACTTACCAACGACCCATATACTTGAGCTCAAACTACTATCCCGCTGCGATGTAACAAGGATTCGGTATGCCGAGAGTATTCGACAACATCGAGAGTACGTTGCTGCCGGTGTTGCGGGGGACGCTGGAGAAGTCGCGGCGGGCGGACTTCTGTGTCGGGTACTTCAACCTGCGCGGCTGGCGGCTGATTGATGACCTGATCGAGACCTACTCTGGCATGGAGGATAGCTGCTGCCGGGTGCTGGTGGGGATGCAGCGGCTGCCGCAAGATGAGCTGCGCGCGGCGCAGAGCATCGCGGGCATGGACGAAGGGATCGATAACCAGACGGCGCTGCGGCTTAGGAAGCGGGTGGCTGAGGAGTTTCGCGACCAACTCGTGATGGGAGTGCCTACAGACGAGGATGAGGCAGGGTTGCGCCGGCTGAGCGCGCAGCTCCACGCCGGCAAGGTCGTCGTCAAGCTGCACCTGCGCTATCCACTGCACGCGAAGCTCTACCTGCTCTTTCGCTCGGATCTCAACAATCCGATCACCGGTTTCGTGGGCAGTAGCAATCTGACCCTTGCCGGGCTGGATGTGCAGGGCGAGCTTAATGTGGATGTGCTGGAGCATGACGCGACACGGAAGTTAGAGGCATGGTTCAACGAGCGGTGGGAGGACCGGTTCGCCCTGGACATCTCCAATGAACTGGCCGATATCATCGACACCAGCTGGGCGCGTGAGACACCGATCCCGCCGTACCACATCTACCTGAAGATGGCCTATCACCTGTCGCAGGAAGCGCGCGCCGGCCTCTCAGAGTTCGGCATACCGGGCGACCTCAACGCGACGCTGCTGGACTTCCAGAAGGCGGCGGTCAAGATTGCGGCGCACCACGTGCGCAAGCGGCGCGGCGTGCTAATTGGCGACGTGGTCGGCCTGGGCAAAACGCTGATGGCAACGGCGCTGGCACGCATCTTCCAGGATCAAGAGAGCTGGGAAACGCTGATTCTCTGCCCGAAGAACCTCGTCAGGATGTGGCAGACGTACGTCGATCAGTACCGGCTGCTGGCGAAGGTGCTGTCCATCAGCCAGGCGGAGCGGGATCTGCGTGAGCTGCGGCGTTACCGGCTGGTGCTGATCGACGAGAACCACAACCTGCGCAATCGCGAGGGCAAGCGGTATCTGGCAATCAAGGAGTACATCGAGAAGAACGAGAGCGCCTGCATCCTGCTGAGCGCGACGCCGTACAACAAGACGTATCTCGACCTCTCCGCGCAACTGCGACTGTTCGTGCCGGAGGATACTAGCCTGGGTATGCGGCCAGAGCGGCTGCTGAAGGACCTTGGCGAGACGGAGTTCGTGCGCCGGCACCAGGCCCGCGTGGACTCGCTGGCGGCGTTCGAGAAGAGCGAGTACGCGGACGACTGGCGCGAGTTGATGCGGCTCTACCTCGTGCGGCGCACCCGCGGCTTCATTCAGGAGAACTACGCGAAGACCGATCCGGCGAACGGCAGGACGTATCTCGACCTCTCTGACGGAACACGTTCCTACTTCCCGGTCCGTGTGCCGCGGACGCTCGCATTTGCTATCGACGATGGCGATACGCGCGACCAATATGCGCAGCTGTATTCCACTAAGGTAGTGGACGCCGTCAATGCGCTCTACCTGCCGCGCTATGGCCTGGGAAACTATACCGCGCCGAAGCCGACCACACCGCCAACACAGGGTGAAGCCGAGGTGATGCGCGGGCTGTCGCGCGCAGGCAAGCGGCTAATGGGCTTCTGCCGCACGAACCTCTTCAAGCGGCTGGAGAGCAGCGGCGCGGTCTTCGTGCAGTCGGTAGAACGGCATGTCTTGCGCAATTACGTGTATCTGCATGCCTTGGAACATGGGCTGGAGGTGCCGGTCGGCACGCAAGATCCTGGGCTGCTAGACACCGGCACGAGCGACGAGGACGCCGATGCGCTGATCGCGACGCTATTCGAGGACGAGGTGAGCGCGCGTGAGAACGAGGTCGGCGACGCCCTGCGGACGGAAGCCGAATTCCGAAGACGGGCGGCGCAGGTGTACGCGGAGTACACAGGACAGTACCGAACGCGGTTCAAGTGGCTGCGGGCCGGGCTGTTCGTGCCGACCCTGCGAGAGCACCTGCGGCGGGATGCGCAGGAGCTGATGCGGGTGCTGGATGAGTGTGGGACCTGGGACGCTGCTCGCGACGCGAAGCTGAACGAGCTAGCAACGCTCCTCACGCGCACGTACCCGAATGAGAAAGTGCTGATCTTCACCCAGTTCGCGGACACGGTGCACTACCTGACCCACCAGCTGAAGAGCAGAGGAATCGCCGCGCTCGAAGGCGTGACGGGGGCGTCGACCGACCCCACCGAGCTCGCGTGGCGGTTCAGCCCGGCGAGCAACGAGCGGCCCGTACCTCCGCAGAGCGAGCTGCGCGTGCTGATCGCCACGGACGTGCTCAGTGAGGGGCAAAATCTGCAGGACTGCGCGATCGTGGTGAACTACGACCTACCGTGGGCGATCATACGGCTGATCCAACGCGCCGGGCGTGTGGACCGTATCGGGCAGAAGGCATCCGCGATCCACTGCTGCACGTTCCTTCCGGCGGAGGGGGTCGAGCGGATCATCCGGCTGCGCGCGCGTGTGCGCCAGCGCCTGCGCGAGAACGACGAGGTACTTGGCACCGACGAGGCGTTCTTCGAGGGCGACTCGACCGAGCAGACGATCCGCGATCTGTACCACGAGAAGGTGGGCATTCTGGACGGCGACGCGGACACCGAGGTAGACCTGGCGTCGTACGCCTACCAGATCTGGCGGAATGCACTCGACGCCGACCCGGCGCTGCAGAAGGTAATCCCTGAGCTGCCCAACGTCGTGTACTCGACGCGCGCGTACCGCTCGCTGCCGGGCGAGCCAGAGGGGGCGCTCGTCTACGTTCGCACGGGGCAGGGCAACGACGCGCTGGCGTGGGTAGATCAGCAGGGAGAGGTTGTCTCGCAGTCGCAGCTGGCCATCTTGCAGGCGGCGCGCTGTGAGCCGATGACGCCAGGGATCGCGCGGCAGCCGGAACATCACGAGCTGGTGCAGAAGGCGGCGGCGTACGTGGCGAAGGAGGAGCAGCGCGTCGGCGGGCAGCTCGGGCGACCGTCTGGGGCACGCTTCCGCACGTACGAGCGGCTGAAACAGTACGCGGTGCGGGTCAAAGGCACGCCGTGGGAGAGTCAGGCGCTGGAACGGGCCATCGACGAGATCTATCGCTTCCCGCTGAGGCCGTCGGCGGTGGACAAGCTGAACACGAAGATGCGCCAGGGCGTACGCGACGAAGAGCTGGCGGACCTGGTGATCTCGCTGCGCGAGGACGACCGATTGTGCCAGGTGCAGGACGAGGGCGAAGAATCGCGCGAGCCGCAACTCATCTGCTCGCTAGGGCTCTTCTCTGGGAAGGATCGCTAAACCATGGCTACCGTCACGCAGCAGCGCACGCAGATTGCCGCCTACCTTCGCGCTTTCGACTTCCGCAAACTCTTCATCGAGGAGCTGGGATGGGACCGCTATCGGGGCACTTTGCAGGTCCAGACGAAGGGCGGAGCCACCTACACGCTGGAGGGCGTGGCGGAGAAGAGAGGCGTGGTGGCGCTGGTGTGCGGCCCGGACGCGCGCGGCGGCGTCCCCGATTACGCCACGCGCAAGCTGATCGAGGACCTGGTCGTCAAGAGCGTCCGCGAGCACTTGATCATCTTCACGGATGAGCGGCAGAACCAGCAGTGCTGGCTGTGGACCAAACGCGAGCAGGGGCAGCGCCCGCAGTACCGCGGCGAGTGGTTCTTCAAGGGGCAGTCGGGCGAGCGGCTGGTGCAGAAGCTCCAGGAGATCGTGATTCCGCTCGCGAGCGAGGAGGATCTGACCCTGCTCGACGTCACGACGCGGCTGGAGCAGGGTTTCGATGTCGAGCGCATCACGAAGAAGTTCTACGACCGCTTCCAAAAGGAGCACGAGGTCTTCGTGCAGGCGATCAATGGCATTGCCGACCCTGAGCTCCAGCGCTGGTACGCCTCGCTGATGCTCAACCGCCTCATGTTCACCTACTTTATCCAGCGCAAGGGCTTCCTCGACGGCGACACCAATTACCTGCCTCACCGGCTCGCGCGTGTGCGGGCGCTCGGGCCGGATAAGTTCCACTCGTTCTACCGCGGCTTCCTGCTGCGCCTCTTCCACGATGGGCTGGGCAAGCCGCCGGCGGCGCGACAGCTCGACCCCGAGCTCGCCCGGCTGATCGGCAACGTGCCCTACCTGAACGGCGGACTGTTCGAGGTGCACCAGATTGAGAGCGGCAATCGCGCCATCGCGATCCCTGACAGCGCCTTCGAGCGCATTTTCGCCTTCTTCGACGAGTACGACTGGTATCTCGACGACCGGCCGCTGCGCAACGACAAGGAGATCAACCCCGACGTTCTCGGCTACATCTTCGAGAAATACATCAACCAGAAGCAGATGGGCGCCTACTACACCAAGGAAGACATTACCGGGTACATCAGCCGCAACACCGTCTTGCCGTTCCTCTTCGACCAGGCGCGCGAGAAGTGCAAGGTGGCGTTCGAGCCGGGCGGCGAGGTCTGGCGGCTCTTGCAGGACGATCCGGACCGTTACATCTACGAAGCGGTGCGCAGGGGAGTGGATGAGCCGCTGCCGCAGGAGATCGCAGCGGGGGTGCACGACATCGCGAAGCGGGGTGGCTGGAATCGGCCGGCGCCGGAGCCGTTCGCGCTGCCGACCGAAACCTGGCGCGAGCATGTGGCGCGGCGCACGCGCTGCCTGGAGCTGCGCCGGAAGCTGGCGCGAGGCGAGGTGACGGCAGTCAATGACCTGATCACCTACAACCTGGACATCGAGCGGCTGGCGCGGGACGTAATCGAGCGCTGTGAGGGGCCGGAGGTGCTGCGCGCCTTCTGGCAGGCCATCACCTCGGCGACGATCCTCGACCCGACGTGCGGCTCAGGGGCGTTCCTCTTCGCAGCACTCAACATCCTCAAGCCACTGTACGAGGCGTGCTTGGATCGCATGCAAGCCTTCGTGGACGACTTCGACCGGCTCGGCGAGCGACAAAAGGGACCGGACTTCCGCAAAGAGCTTGAGCGTGTCCAGCAGCATCCGAAGCGGGAATACTACGTCCTGAAGTCCATCATCATCGGCAACCTCTACGGCGTGGACATCATGGCAGAGGCCTGTGAGATCGCCAAGCTGCGCCTGTTCCTGACGCTCGTGGCGCAGGTAGAGGAGGCCGCTAAGCTGGAGCCGCTGCCGGACATCGATTTCAATATCCGCGCCGGCAACACGCTGGTCGGCTTCACGACGCTCGACGCAGTGCGACAGGCGATGACATTCGATACGGCGGGCCGGACGCGGAAGTTACTGCTCGATCCCCGAGATGAGGAAGCGCTCAAACGCATTGACGAGCAGGCTGAGATCGCCGGCCGGGCATATCAGCAGTTCCAGAGGATGCAGTCCGAGCACGGGATGGACGCGGCGGCGGTCCATGCTGCCAAAGACGAGCTCCGACGCCGGCTCGACGCGCTGCGCGAGGAACTTGACCGCTACCTTGCGCGCGAATATGGCATCTCGGCCGAGGACGACCTTTTCGCGTTCGTGCCGTGGCGCGCGAAGCATCAGCCGCTGCACTGGTTCGTGGAGTTCTACGGCATCGTGCAGGGGCACGGCGGGTTCGATGTGATCATTGGGAATCCGCCGTATGTTGTCTATTCCGAGTCTGCTGTCAGTTATCAGATACGACCAGATGTGTTTCAGACGTTCCCTGCCAAGAATCTATATGCTTACACCGTTGAGCGTGCTACACACCTGGCTAACGCACTCTCACGCATCGGCTTCATAGTGCAGCTCACGGCTTTGTCATCGGAACGAATGCAGAGGCTCCAAGACGTACTCCTTGCACGTGGACGCCTGTATGCTCTGCCGTTTCCGCGACGGCCCGAGTCTATCTTTGACGGCGTAGAGATGCCTGTCGCGATCTTGCTCTCCTCGCCATTGTCTCGTGCGTCGTTTGTGACCTCGAACGTGAACAGGTTTTACACTGAGGAGCGGCCGGAGGCGTTGACCCGCACCAGACTCCTTGAGCACGAGCTGCGCGCTCAAAGTTATCGGATTGCCAAAATCGGCTCTCTCGCCGAGAGACACATATACACAAAGCTGATCGCTCAAAGTTCCTACTTGGCACAGTTCTGCATAACGCTCTCCCAGCACATCCTCTATTATCAGGAAGCTTGCCGGTACTGGGTGAAGGCCTGCAAGGGCTTACCGTACTTCCGCAAGAATGGAGTTGAGACGAGCCCGCCGCATGGGCGCACCATTGCCCTCTGTGATGATGAGGCGGCATCTTTTGCAGCATGCCTTGCAAACTCGTCGCTCTTCTATTGGTATTACAGTGTCCTGTCGGACTGTGAACACATCAATGATATCCTGATAAGGAACTTTCCTGTTCCACTCACTTGGCGGGAAACAAGTTGGCTCTCACTAGCTCAACAGCTTTCGACCAGCCTTGCCAAGAATGCCAGGCGGAAGACGATATATACCAAGCAGGGGCATACGATCGAATATGACGAGATCCGTGCTTTGCATTCTAAGCCGATCATCGACGAGATCGACCGGGTGCTGGCGAGGCACTACGGGTTCACGGACGAGGAGCTCGACTTTATCATCAACTACGACATCAAGTACCGAGTGGGGCAGGAGAACGGCGACGACGGCGAGGAGAGCGGACAGGAGTAGTGTCCTGCGGGGGGGACTGCGCAGGCGTGCAGAGGCGCTGCTCCGTGAGCTGGAGACGGCAGAGAGCCAGCTGCGTGCCTTTGCCGAGCAGATATGGCGCGACATAGATTTCCGTGATCACTCGAACCGAGAAGCGCACCTTCGCGAGCTCGACCAGTTCGTGTCATACATCGATGTCATCAGGCATCGGCGGCGACTACGGCTATCTGGGCCACTGCACACATTCAACCTGTCGCCGACATGTTCGTGACGCTTTGTCGGCGCGTCGCCGCAGCGTCGATTGCGGCCAAGCAAGCTAACGATGTATAATGAAAGGCGATATGGCGGGTGATTCTACGACAAACCAGTCCTCGCGTGGGGCGCGGCGGAAGGGGTATCCCGGATGGGGAACATGGTACGAGGTGGGCGCCTGTTCGGCGGGCGTGACGCGGCGCGCAGCCGGACGCTTGTGCCCACATCGTCGGCGAAAGGCGGAGCAGCGTCGGCGCTGCTGCACGTTGTCGTCGAAGAACGTCCTTCGACGGATTGGCAGCAGGCGCTGATGCTGTGGGAGCGGCAGTTGCAGAGCGAGCGGACGCGCCGCACGTACCGAAGCGCCGTTCGGCAGTTTTTCCTGACGCCCGGCGCGCCGCAGATGTTGCAGGATTTGACGCCCGAACTGCTGTTCGCCTACGGCGGCGCGTTGAAGCGGCTGGCGGAGAAGAACGCCCCGCCGGCAGAGCGCCTGGCGCCGGCGACCGTGAACCTGCGCCTGGCCGCCATGCGCTCGTTCCTCGACTTCTGCCGCTGGCGCGGCTGGCTCTCGCCAACGCTGCCCGGCGAGGTGGTGGAACGCGCGCTGAAGGCGCTACGGGCGCACGTGCAGCGCCCCTATCAGATCGTCGAGGGCGACGAAGAACTGGCCGCCATGTTGGACGCGGCTGCGGCTGACGCCTACGACGCGCCTCGCGCCGTGGCGCTGGTGGCGCTGACACTGGGCGCGGGGCTGCGGGTCGCCGAGCTGTGTGCCCTGGACGTGGCCGACATCTCCAGCGACGCGACGGGCTTCTTCGTCGATGTGCGGGCCGGCAAAGGCTGGAAAGACCGGCAGGTGCCCATCGCGCCGGACGTGCATGCGCTCGTGTTGGACTACGTGCGTGCGACCGGGCGCGAGCCGCATCGCACGGCGGACCGCGCCACGCCCCTGTTCGTCAGTCGCAAGTGCCGCAGTGGGGCTGGGCGCCTGACGACGCGCAGCGCCGAGCGCATCATCGCGGCATGTGCGTCGAGGGCTGGCTTCACAGCGCGGGGCAAACGCATCACGCCGCACGGGCTGCGGCATAGTTACGCCATCCGCGTGCTACGCGGCGATCCTGAGCATGGCCGGGCGGGCGCGCCGCTGCCGGCCGTGAGCAAGCTCCTCGGACACAGCAGCATCGCCGTCACTGGGCGGTACCTGTCCCACTTCGAGCGCCGTGACCTTGCCGTATATGCTCCAACACTTCGCCGACGTGCTGATGGTTAGGATGCAGCCTCCATTGCTCACCGTGAGGCTACCTGGCGCTAGGCCCATGAGACTTGAACCGCCAACGTCGGCTAGCATCCTGCTCGAACAAGTCATGATGCTGATGCAACACTCTGCTCACATAGCGTTCCGGATGCTCCCCTCGCGGCAAGTAGCCCTCTGCGATCATGCCCCGCGTGATGGTGTTGCCTGTGAGAGGGATCGGTGAGGTACCGAGCACCAGGGCTGCGTAGTCCCTCGCGATCTGTCGGGCAATGTCAGTGGATGGCGACTGTGTGACTTTGGCAAGAATCAGGTCGGCCTCGTCGGCTTGTCTAGCGAGTCGTGCGTATCCTTCAGAGGTCGTCTCTAGTCCAGCGGCCAGCCGTTCCGCGCCTTGTTTAGCAGCGTCAATCGCAAGCCGCACATTTCGTTGCACTCGCTCGCGCGCCGAGCGATATGCCACGCAGATCCCCGCAAGGATCGCGATGGTCGCGAGCGCGATGACAGCCCCTTTGCGGTTTATGCCCGATACAAGTCTGATTGCACCGCGAAGTAGGGCCTCGATAGTAGCGACACTTAAGCGAAGCACCAGTCCCCCACCAACCTGGAGATGGACCTCCATGACCGCCTTCCGAGCCTGGTCACGGTACGCGACCGTGACGAACGTCCAGTCCTTCGCCACCGGGCCGAATGCTGACAAATCCTTGTCGGCGGAGAGGACACTGTGTGGCCGAACCAGTTCGATGATTTGGCCAGTCGGTACATCATCCGGGTCGCGAGCGGAGAGGGCCACCACCCGCTCGCTCAGCGGTGGGAGCGCAGAAGGGTCCACGAAGGTTATCCAGGGGACGTATTCGGTCTCCCAATGCCGACGTACCGCCGCGGCATCCCAATTGAAGACTGAAGCCTTCTTCGCGATCTTTTCGAACGTCTCTGCGCGCACTTTGGTAGAGGCGTACAGGCGTACGTGCCCGATCTTGGCACTCTCCAGCAACGCGGTCTGTGCCTCGGTCCTGATCGCGCGCCTCAAGTCGTTCAGGAGGACGTTCGTATCTACCACGCAGGCACGCGCACCGAGAGCCCGGAGTAAACGCCAGCCACCGTCTTCGCCGCTCATCTGGTAAGCCAATTTGAGCACAGGTTCAAGCAGGGTTGATCCTGGTTCTAGTTGGGACAGCATGTACTCTATGAGCGTAGGCCCCTCCTGCTGATCCCTCTTCTCGTCCATGATCACCGCCATCTGAGTAGAACTATCTTAGCAAGGGGTTCACCGCATCTCGCCCCTCGGAAATTGCCGTTGACCTGGCTCTCTGGCCATCGCGCGGGGTGAATGCGCCGCCTTCGGGTATCACATGCTGCGCGTGAGCTGCACAATACCATGGGACCATCATCGCACGCAGCCCTATTCGGACTCCAGCCAGTAGGCTCTTCCACGCGAATCTACGACCGTCGGCGACGGTCGCACGATGGCTGCCGGGCTGTGTCGCATAAGGGGTATTTTACGACATTCGCCCGCTTGGACGGCGTTCGCTGAGCGCGAGCGTCGCACGTTGGCGTCACATCATTGCGACCCAGGTGTGCGCGGCGGTACAATAATCGTCATGGTAGCCTGTATGCTGTCGCGCCGTTTGAATGCGGCAGGGTAGGGGTGAGCGCGAGCGCCGCCGCCTGACCCGCACATGCGGTTCCAGTCGCCGGCGTCGGGTGCATGCTGTGCATGTCGGCGCCGCCTGAGCGCGGTTACATCTTCCTTGCCCTTGGCCTCTGGCTAGCATTCCTGCCCTGGCTGCTACTCATGCCGACCCGGTTCTAACCAGCACGAAGGGCCCTCACCGTGATTGGTGAGGGCCGTTTTGTCGCTTAGCGTGTCAGACTAGCAGTTGGGTACATTGGGATCCACGAAAGGCGTCCCTTGCAGGCTGCCCGAGGTCTGGCCGTTGTTGTAGAAAGCGTCCGCCGACACGTAGTACACGCCGTTCCACGGGCTCTGCGCGATGCGATACCACCACGTGTTGCCGTCCGCGACCTTGAAGCCGGTAATCTTGCACGCCATTTGGACGGTCTGGTAGGCGTTGATGCTTGGACCCTGGGTGCCGCCCGCGTTCAGGTAGTTGGTCCACGTGTGTGCCACGCCACCCGCTGTCTCGGGATAGGTAGCTGGAGGCGGTGGCAGTGTTGGCGTAAAGGTCGGCGTAGGCGGCCGTGGTGTCGCCGTGGGTGTGAAGGTCGGCGTAGGCGGCTGTGTGCTGCCTCCGCCACTGCTACCTCCATTGCCTCCATTGCCGTTCGGATTGCCAGGATTCTGGATCGTGCTGCCCGAGCCCGCGCACTGGATCTGGCAGCCATTGCCCGCCGGTTGCGGGTTATTGTTCGCTGTCTTCACCGACTCTGGCGCCTGCTGTGCTAGCGGGCCCCACTTGGCAGGTGGCCATGCCCAGCCGCGATAGTACAGACCCCAGAACCGATCTGTCCTGATATGGGTGTCGATGACCACCGTCGAGCGCGCCGAGATCATCGTGCCGTCACCCCACGTGACACCACGTGGCGCCTTCTCTGGTGGGTTGGGCCCAAGCGAGATACCCACGTGTCCCCAGAGCCGGTAGGAGAGGTTTGTCGAGGTGAAGTCAAAGAACATCAGCGCGCCCCGCGGTGCTTTACCCGGGTCCGTCGGGTCGTTCAGATGCAGCGTCTTGGCAAGATCCCATGCTGAATTCGCCTGGGCCGATGCTGCGCCGTACGCATTGGCGGCAAAAGCCAGGCACCAGAGGTGATAGCTCGGACCTTGGGCCGCGCTTTGCCCACCTGCCACAAAGGATTCCGCCCAAGTGATGGCTGCCTCCACGCCGCCAGTACCCGCGCTATTCCAGTTCGGACCTCCTGCGCCGCGGCCGTCCTGTTGCAGCAAGCCATTCTGTCCACCCAAACCGTCTGGTGGTGCGGGCGTGCTTGTGCTATTGCAGGCTGCAAGTATGCCTGCGATCAGCAGAAAAGCGGCCAGGATGAGGAGATTCACTCGCCTGGCTCCTCGTCTCCCCAATCGTCTTGTCACATTGCCCTCCCCACTACATCTCGTGTAGCCCCAGCACCCGTCTCCACGTGCCTTAATGCATTCCGCCCTCCACACTTCACAACCGGTTGGTCGCAAGTCATGTATATCGTGACTGGATGCGAGCATACCGGCTGCCGGTTGCTGTTCAGTAGAGCTTGAGTGGAGATTTCGAGATCGTCTATTCGCTTGTGGGCATAACGTTGTCACGGACCGTAAACTTGCCGCCAATGAAAGCGAGCGGCACGTACAATACGGCCGCTCACTAGCACACCTTCCGCCTCCTAATGTCACAGCAGCACGCGACGGATGGTAGCGAGAGTGGCGCGACTCATCGCGCTCCTGCCCGTCGCGTCGCCGTTTCCGCGCCGTCTTGGCGCACGTTCCTCGATAGCCTGTGGAGGATAGACGACACGTCGCCGACACGTCATAACCTGTCGCACGCTGCCTCGCGCACTGGCGGGCAGCGTACTCGGCAGGAGGGCGACACGTCGCCGATGCATCCATGATGCGTTACGACACGTCATGACGTGTTGGCGAACCATCCGCGACACGTCGCCATGAACTGTTCGCTGACACGTTACCGACACATCATGAACCGTCAGCGACATGTCGGCGGCGTGTCAGCAACATGCCGGCGACACTCTCGCGCCTGTGTGCCATACACTCTTGCAGCGCCCGCTCGCTGTGGCGCGTCACGCCTTTTGACGCTTGAAGAACAGCACCGCATGGGCGAATGGGTAGTTTGTTACGACGTGTCCGGACAGCGTGCCTACCAGTTCCCATCCGTCTTCACCTACTGTGCGAGATATGTGGGCATGCCCAGTCGCTTCCAGTCTTTCAACTCTGCCCCATTGACCATACGTAGAGTCAGATGGTGATCAGCGCCAGCTTCGAGTTCGACAGTGAGATATTCCCAACGTGACATAGAGCGCCCCCAGCTCACTTTTGATAACTCATCCACTGCTGCGCGCTGCCTGCCTATGCGTTGCCACGCCTGCTAGCTCTTTCTTGTAGCATAGCGGCGGCGTCAATCCCCTTGAGACGCGCGCAGCGCACTCTGAGCGACGCTCCCTGCCCAGCCACCAGTCGCCAGCCAGGCGGGCCATTCCTCGCCATCGCGCGACACCTCTGGCCGCCTGCCAGCGTGTTCTCTATGGTCGGGTGCCGGGCAGTGCGCATGCATGGCACGTTCCCTCGCCGCGTCCGGTCCTGCCCGGTCTGCCCAGTCCTGCACGTTGGCTGCTTACGTTGCCGCACAGGAGCTTCGCATGTCCACGTCCCCCCGCTTGCGCCCGACACATCGTCTCGCATCGCGCACAACTCTGCGCATCCAGAACAGCCGGCCGCTCGGCCCGTGCGCAGCCACCGATTGCCACGAACCGGCACGCGTCAGCGTGCTCTGGACGCCCGAGCCGACCTCGCCCGACTTCCGCTACGAGGTGGGCATTTGCCCGCAGCACGCTGTCGCTGGCGAGCTAGCGGATACCGTCACCATTCCAGGCGTGTAGCAGCGCCACAGAAACACTGCACACACGCACAACATCACACCAACACCACGGACAGAGGGAGAGGTACACACGATGACCGCAATGGACACGCCCGACACGGACACCCAAACCGAGACGCCACAGCTCGCCATGAAGCGCGAGCGCAAAGAGCAGGCTGCCGCCGATGCGCAGGCAGCGTTCGACGCCATGCAGAAGGCGCAGACTGTCGTCGCGCGGGCAGAGGCAGCACTGCAGACGCGCCGCGCGCAGGCGGCGGCATTTGAGGCGAAGGCACAGGAGGCCGCGACCGCGGCACTGGCGCAGGGGACCGCCGGGGCCTGGGAGGAGGAGCGCACGGCCGACCAGGCGGCTGCCCACTACTGCACGCTCGCCGAGCGCGCCGTCGCGGCGCAAGCTGAGTACGAGAACTTCGAGTTCATGGTGCAACAGCAGGGGCACCAAACCCGCCTGGCCGCACTGCTCGACGAGTTGGTGCGCGAGGCGGCCGCCGTGCGTTCCCACAACCGCGAGGCGCGCCTCCGCTGCCCCCAGACGCTGGTGCTGCCGGGCGAGGAGGACGTACGGTCCGCCGCGAACGCCGGCGGCGTGTTCGCCGACGCGCTGGCGGAGCAGGGCGTCTACATGACGTTCGCGTCGGACCTCTGCCGCTATGACATAGACGAGGACGCGGGCCGGCTCATCGCCTCGCGTCGCGGCCCGGACCTGGCCGCCCTGTACCGCGGCTGGTGACGCTGACGCTAGGGCGCCGGCCGGGCTTGCCTGCCGTCGCGGCATGTCCCGCGACGGCAGGACCTGCATGCAACAACAGATAACAACAACAGAGGAGCGCACAGCATGAGTGACGACCCCGACCCCCTCGACGCGCTGGCGGCAGAGTACGCCGCCCTGCAGGTGAGGCTTCGCGCGGCAGAAGACGCGCTGAGGACATCCGAGCACACACGCGACCTCAACGAGTTGCTGGCGGAGCTGCAGCGCGGCCAGCCGACGCTCACTGAGCTGCTGGAGAGGCGCCTGGCGGAGCTACGCGCCGAATACGGGGCTCAAACGCAGGGACAGGAGGCGAGGTGAGGCCATGGCATACACGGCGCAGGCACGGGCACAGCGGAGCTGTCGAAGAACATGCCGCGACGGCAAGCGGTGTCCCAATTGGGCCGTGTGGGGCGACGTGCGCTGCACGTCCCACGGCGGCCGTCAGGTCGCGCGCCGCGGCGACGGCACACATGCGGCGTATTTCCCGTGCCAGTGCCCCGCCTGGCCGTTCCCCCATCGTCCGGGGAGCGGCCCGTGCCGCTGGCCCGACACGACGCGTCAGCGCCGTCGTCTAGCACAGCGCACATAGCGCGTTGCGGGCGCCAGCAAAACAATTCGCATCCCGCTCGGGCCGTCGCAAAGCGCCCGAACCCGGTTGCTGCCTGGCTCGGCGCATCCTCTCGGCGGGCGCAGCGGGCGCCAGCGCGCAGCACTTTGAGGGCACTATTGGGACACTCCGGTGTTGCGTCCGGTATTGCGCTGGGGGCACGTCGCCGCGTCGCAGCGGCACATTGTGCCCGCAAGAACATTAGTTTGGGTAACAAGATGTGAGCCCAACGCCCCGCGCGTGCGTGTGTGCGAGGAGTTCAGCATAGGGAGGGAGGGAGGGAGGCCAACATGGCAAAGAATTTCTGGTGGACGGCGCAGCGGCTGCAGGCGCTGGAGTTGGACCTGCAGGGGCGCAAGACGGAGGAGATCGCCGCGGCGGTGGGCGCGACGGTGTCCACCATCGAGGGCTGGCGACGGCGTAGCGCCTGGCGGGACCGCCGACAGCAACTCGACGAGGCGGCAATGGAGGTGATGCGGCAACGGGCGGTGACGCGGGCGAGCGCGGGCAAGGCGGCGTGCGGTTGTTCGACTTGGGCGATGTGGTCGCTGACAAGTCGTACCTGTCGCGCAAGAACCTGCGGCTGGTGA
>Ga0070707_100001538_pt1 | contig 22428 bp, 18 predicted proteins | sample KBSK5502metaG_FD_65468 | JGI IMG/M metagenome (GOLD analysis project Ga0070707, IMG submission 65468) | Corn, switchgrass and miscanthus rhizosphere microbial communities from Kellogg Biological Station, Michigan, USA - KBS K5-50-2 metaG | ecosystem: Host-associated > Plants > Roots >...
AGTTCGGCGGTCGCACAATCCAATTCAAAGTCTCCGAAGCGCATGACCGTCGTGAATATACGACAGCCGCTCTTCGGCATAAAGACGCAATGTGTTGCGAACCGCGGAATGGAGCGCCAGTGAAGCGAGAACAATGATTGCTACAACGGCGCCCGCATCAGCCAGCAAATAGGAATGTCCAGCGAACTGCGCGCTCTTTTGAAAGATCAGGGCGATATTTCCTGCTGCAAGCAGAATCCGAAGCTCGGTCGGCCCCCAGATTCCAAACGACAACTTGAAAACCCCGATCGTATAGGTCGCGAGGTAGATCTCAATCGACAGAAGGTAATACGCAATCATCAACGCCATCGCGACCATAGGACTCATGTAACTCGATAAACCCAGTCCTCCAATCAGAAACAAAATTCCCAAGGCATCGACCATATGATCCACGTAGAAGCCGTATCGAGGCCGCTGACGATTCCGGTACCGGGCAAGCGTCCCGTCGAGGCTGTCGCCAAACCAGTTGACCGCAAGAAACGCGACAGATGCGAGCAGCATCCAGCGATTCCAGCGAGCAAGGTAGTAAGAAAGTCCCGCGAGCGCCATTCCCGCGAAGCCCAACAACGTCAGATGATCGGGATTCACCCATCCAGGCATTCGCGCTGCCAGCCTCGCCAGAATTCTCTTCTCGAGGGGGGCAATGATGCTGTCCTGCTGCCGGTTGGCAGGTTTAAACGCAATTGAAGTTTTCATGATTGGACTATGTACGGCGGGCGGGATTTCTTCAATTCACAGGGGGTAAACTATTTCTAAACCCTACTAAACAAGGTCTGCAGGTACTATCATGGCCATCCGATGCGCGATATTTTCCAGGAGTTTCGTCATGCCGTGAGGGTGATCTTCAGGAATGGCACGCTGACCGTCGCCATTTTTGTATCGCTGTCGCTGGGCATTGGAGCGACCGCATCGATATTCAGTCTGGTTGATTCTTTCCTCGTTCGTCCCCTTCCAGTCCCGGAGACCGATCGGGTTGTGCGCATCACCTGCGTTACAGAGTCAAATCCGGTATGCCCGCTGTCTTATCCGGACTTCGACGACCTTCGTCAGCGAGCCCGATCGTTCGACGGCATAACGCTTACACGCGAAGACGGCGCGGGTCTCATCACTTCGCCTGGAGCGAGGCCGCGAATCACACTTGGAACGATCGTCACAGGCGACTTCTTCACGACATTGCGATTGCGGCCGGCCCTGGGACGCGCGTTCACTCCGGAAGAGGACCGCGTGCCCGGCCGCGACCCCGTTGCAATGATCAGCTATAACCTCTGGCAGAACGCTTACGGCGGAAGCCCCGATGTGATTGGAAAAACCATCCGCCTCAACACCAAAAACTTCACGATCATCGGCGTAGCTCCGGCCTCGTTCGATGGCGTGGATCCCATGATCCATTCCGAAGTTTACGTGCCGTGGATGATGGCCAGGGAATTCGATGCCGCCTACATTGACCGGCTCGCCGACCGCAGCATCCGCGGTGGCAGTGTTTACGCTCGACTCAAACCCGGCGTTAGTGTCGAGCAGGCCCGCGCGGAAGTCGCGCAGATTGCGGCTCAGCTCGAGCGAGAACATCCGGAGGTGAACCGCGGACGAAAGATGACGGTATTCAGCCAGGTCGGCTTCCGTATCGCCGACAGCCCGGAAGACCTGGCAGCCGCCTGGCTGTTCCTGCTCGTGGCCGTGCTCGTCCTTGGGGCGGCATGCGTCAATGTCGCGAATTTGTTATTGGCGACGGCTCCGGCTCGCACCCGCGACATCGCCATTCGCACCGCCATGGGTGCGAGCCGCCTGCGGCTGATCGGCCGGCTTGTTGTCGAAAACACTTTGATCTCGGCTGCTGCGACAGCCGCGGGGCTTGGCATTGCTGAACTGGCTGCCCGATTCATTCGTTCAGTCCAGATTATTTCCACACTGCCCATCAGCGTGAATGCCAGGGTTGATGGACGAGTGGCTTTGCTGGCTTTCGCTGTGGGTCTTGGATCCGGAATCCTGTCCGGTCTTATCCCGGCATTCCGCTGTTCGCGCGCCGATCTGAACACACTGCTGAGATCGACAGAAACGCGCGTGACACGATCGAAGAGCTGGGGCAGCTATCTTCTGGTCATCACACAGGTTGCTGCCGCGACGATCCTGCTTGTGCTGTCCGGACTCTCGCTGCGCGGTTTGCGGACCCTTGAAACCGCCGATCCTGGATTTCGTATCAACAACGTCATCGCCGTGGCATTCGATCCCTTGATGGGAAGGGGTTATTCCGCCGCTCGCGCGCATCAGTTCTACGGTCAGCTTCTCGAACGTGTGCGTGCACTGCCGGGCGTGCGCGCAGCGGGCCTGGCGCAGCACGTTCCGCTTCTCCCGACATCCTCGACAACGAACGTGACCATCGACGGATACACCTTGCCCGCGGACGAGAAGTCGCTGGGAATTTCCAGCAACGTTGTCAGCGACGGCTACTTCGACGCGCTCGGCATCCCCATTCTGCGAGGCCGCGCTTTCGACAAGCGCGACACGCGTGAGAGTTCCAGGGTGGTCATCATCAATGAAGCTGCGGCCGAAAAATTCTGGCCGAATCGCGATGCGCTCGGAGCGCGAATCCATATTGAAGGTCCGAATGCCGGCGTTGCGCAGGTCGTCGGCATTGCGCGAACAGCGAAATATCGCAGCATGCAGGAGAAGCCGCTACCGTTCCTTTACCTTCCACTCGAGCAGACGCAAGCGACATTCATGGAGCTGTTCGTGACTGCGGATTCGGGACCTGCGGTGATACCGGCCGTTCGCAATGCCGCTCGAGAGCTCGATCCCAATCAACCGATCTACGACGTTCGCACGATGACGGACGCTGTTCGAAGGGAAGCACTCTGGGGCGACCGGCTTGCGGCCCAGGTCATGATGGCTGTCGCGGTCGTCGGCTTGATTCTCGGTGTGCTCGGCCTTTACAGCATCCTTGCGTACTCGGTCAGTCAGCGCACGCGCGAGATTGGAATCCGAATGGCGATTGGCGCGACAGGCGAACGCGTGCGCGGCATGATGTTGTGGCATGGCCTCAGGTTGGGCGCATGGGGAACGGCCATCGGCGTTCTTGTTGCGTTTGCTTTGGCTCCGGTCCTGGGCGACGTCCTCAGCCCCGCCGACCCACACGATCCGGCGACGTTCATATCCGTGGTCGTCATCCTCCTCGGTGTCGCCTCGGCAGCATCCTATTTCCCTGCTCGCCGGGCATCACAGATCGATCCGAACGATTGCCTGCGATGCGAGTAAACTAGGACCACTCAAACCCGGGAGGAAACGAATGACTCGAACTAGTCGCGTTGGGAATTTGATCCTCGGACTCATCCTGGCATTGCTGGTCGTGCTGGTGGTGCAGTCCTTCAGAACTCAAACGTCTGCGCAAACGGTGCTGCTCGGAGTGGTCGCGGGGCTCATGGCTGTGGTCGTCATGCAATCCGCAAGATGGGGCACCGATACTTCAGTGGAGTACAAAACGGTTCCTCACGGAACGCTCGATGCACCAAGTCTGGAAAGATTCGGACAGGAGGGATGGCGGCTGATTTGCGTCGATTCTCCGGGCGCAGGCTACATCTTTACACGATGAGATTCTTACGCGTACTGCTTGGCACACTTCTTCTGACTTCCATGGCGCTGGGCCAGGGCAACGTGGCCGGCGTGATCGATATTCACGCGCACACGGCTCCCGACAGCCGTAATCGTTCGATCGACGCGATCGACCTGGCCCGCCTGGCCAAAGAGCGCGGTATGCGGGGGCTCGTGCTCAAGAATCATTACGAGTCGACGGCAGCGCAGGCGTTCCTGACGCGCAAAGTTGTTCCCGGAATCGAAATTTTCGGCGGCATCGATTTGAATCGAACCGTCGGCGGAATCAATCCCGCGGCGATCGAGCACATGGTTCAAATGACGGGCGGATTCGGCAAAGTCATCTGGCTGCCGACATTCGATGCGGAGAATCAGGTGCGCGACTCGAAGGAAAACCGTCCATTCGTTTCCGTTGCGAAGAACGGGCAGTTGCTCCCTGAGGTGCAACAAGTCATCGCGCTCGCTGCCAAACATCATCTGCTTCTCGCGACGGGCCACTCATCCGCACAAGAAGGTCTCATGATTGTGCGCGAAGCTCACCGTCAGGGCGTCGAACACTTCGTCGTCACCCATGCGATGAAGTCGCCGATACGAATGACGATTCCTCAAATGCAGGAAGCAGCGCGCGAGGGCGCGTTCATCGAATTCGATTACGGCGGTCTGATTGGCGCGAGGCCGGAACTTCGAATCGAGGATTATGCGAAGGCCATTCGCCAGATCGGGCCGGCATCGGCGATTCTTTCGAGCGATCTGGGACAGCCGGGGAATCCGTTGCACCCGGACGGTCTTGCGGCATTTTACGCATTGCTGCTGAAGCAGGGTTTCTCGCAAGCCGAAGTCGACATGATGTCGAAAACCAATCCCGCCCGCGCGCTCGGGCTGCGATAGGGTTTACGTGTTTTTGCGCGCTTCGAACTCGACGAGGGCTTCGTCTTCGACCGCGTAATGGATTTCGATCGGCCGGCAGCAGACCTCGCAATCTTCAATGTAGGTCTGTTGCCGGACCGACATGTCCAGCACCATGGAAATGTCCTCGCCGCAATACGGACACGTGAAGAAGTGCTCCATCGTTGAAGTCAACCTCTACCAGGCCATTTCGAACAATTCCACGATCTGACTTGCGGCGGGAACAATAGGGTTATTCTGCGGACTCCCGGACTCGAGCGCATCCGACGCCATTTTCGGAAGCGTTGCGCGGAATTTCTCGACATCTCCGCCACAGCAGTCGCGCAGCCGAGGCACCTCGAGATCGGAGTTCAACTTCTGGAGCCAATCGGTCAACGCTACGCAGGCAAATTCGTCGGAGCTCTTTATTCCCGCGACTCTCATTGCACGCGCGACCTCTGCATATCGCGCCTTTGAACCGGGCCACGAAAAACGGGTGACCGTCGGCAAAAGCACGGAGTTCGACAAACCGTGCGGCAGGCGGAACAGCAATCCGAGCGGGCGGCTCATACCGTGCACCAGGCAGACGCTCGAGTTCGTAAACGCGAGACCTCCCTGCAGCGCCGCGAGCGACATCGCTTCACGCGCTGCCGCGTTGCCGGGATCGGCCCACGCTGTTCGGAGATTCGCATGGATTTTCGTGATGCAGGAGATTGCCACAGGATCCGTCAACGGATTCGCTTTTCGCGAAACGAATGCTTCGATTCCGTGGGTAAGGGCATCGACGCCCACATGTGCCGTGAGCGGCTTCGACATACTCATCGTCAGCTCGTAGTCGACGATCGCCGCGCCAGGCATGAGCTTCGAGTCGAGGATCATCATTTTCACATTGCGTGTGGTGTCTGTAATGACCGCCACCTTCGTGGCTTCGCTTCCAGTGCCCGCCGTGGTCGGTATGGCGACGAGCGGCGCTCCCGCTTTGGGAATCCGGTGATAACCCTGAAATTCGCTTAACGGCCCCGCGTTCGTTGAAGCCACGCCGATCATCTTCGCCACGTCCAGTGCGCTGCCGCCTCCAATCGCAAGGATCGAATCCGCGCCGGCCGCGCGAAAGCCCTCCGTGCCGGCGGCCACGTTTTGATCCGTGGGATCCGGCTGGAGATCCGTGAACAGATCGCTCGCAATTCCCTTCCGTTCCAGATCCGAGCGGATCTCCATCACAAATTCCGCAGAAGCAAAGTATGGATCCACGACCAGGAGCGTGCGGTGCGCGCGCATTGCGGATAACAGGTCTGCGGCCTGGCCGCGGCATCCGCCGCCGGTCACGATCGTTTGTGGAGAATCAAAGCGTGCAGTCATGGTCAGATAATTCCTCGTCGGACGCGTAATTACCTAATTAGGAACAACAGATCTTACAGCCTAATTAGGTAATTACGCGTCCGACGAGGAATTATCTGATAATCTTTGCACTCACTATGGCGAAATACGTTGAGATCAAAGTTGACGACGGCACCACGATGCTGGCCTGGGTTGCCGAACCCGCCGGCGGAAAAAGCAAACGAGGTTTGCTTGTCTGGCAGGAAGCATTCGGTGTGAATGAACACATTCGCGATCTCACCGGCCGGTTTGCCGGGCTTGGGTTTCATGCCATCGCACCGGAGCTGTTTCACCGGACAGCGCCCCCGAAGTGGGAAGGCCGATATGACGACTTTCCATCTGCGATGGCACACCTGCAGCAGCTGAAAGAAGCCACGCTGGAGAGCGACGTCAAAGCGACCTACAACTGGTTGAAGGGCAACTCCGACGCCGGCGATAACATCGCCTGCGTTGGATATTGCATGGGGGGCCGGACATCGTTCCTTGCGAATTCCGCCGTGCCGCTGAAGGCTGCAATCTCGTACTATGGAGGAAATATCCCAAGCCTTCTCCATCGCACCAGCAAACTCGCGGCGCCAATGCTGTTGTTCTGGGGCGAGCTCGATCAGCATATTCCGGCCGAGCAGCGGAACCAGGTCACGAGCGCGATGCGCGAAGCGAAGAAACAATATGTGGATATTGTCTTCTCAGATGCGGACCACGGTTTCTTCTGCGATGCACGCAAGAGCTACCAACCGAACGCTGCGCGGCTTTCATGGGACATCACGCAATCGTTCCTGAACGCGAGACTGTGAACCGTTTCTTTGTGGCTTTGTGTCTTTGTGGTTCAGTCTTACTCGTGATGATCGATTCCGGTTGCCACAGCAACGACAAGCTCGCAGAGAATGCCGATCCCGTGCCGGGCGTATCGCTCGATCTCGCCATACAGCGCGCTCGCTCGATTGAATCCCTGAGCTACGACCTCGCATTCACCATCCCGGCCACACCTTCCGAACCCATCGCCGGTAAAGCCACGATTCGCTTCTCGACAAAAGACGTGACGCGCCCGCTCGTCCTCGATTTCAGCCCGGACGCCAATCACATCACCTCGATTACAGTGGGCGGCAGACCGTCGCACTTTCGATTGGTGAAGGACCACATCATCATCCCCAGTTCGGAACTGGCATCCGAGGAAAACGCCATCGAGATTGCGTTCCGCGCCGGCGACGCATCACTGAATCGCGGCGCGGATTTCATGTACACGCTTTTCGTGCCGGCCCGCGCACACCTGGCGTTTCCCTGTTTCGATCAGCCGAGCCTGAAGGCGCGTTTTGCTCTCGAACTGAACGTACCTGCCGATTGGCAGGCCGTTTCCAACGGGGTCGAAACCTTTCACGAAATGACGGGCGATCGCGTTCGCATCCGCTACGCCGAAACGCAACCGATTCCGACGTATTTATTCGCATTTGCCGCGGGAAAGTTTCAGCTTGAAAGCGAAGAACGCAACGGCCGCTGGTATCGCATGTTTCATCGCGAAACCGACGCGAAGAAAGTGGAGCGGAACAAGAAGGCGATTTTCGATCTCCATGCGTCGTCGCTGGAGTGGCTCGAGAAGTACACCGCCATTCCATACCGATTCGGCAAATTCGATTTCGTGTTGATCCCGTCGTTTCAGTTTGGCGGAATGGAACACCCCGGCGCGATCTTCTATAACGCGTCATCGATCCTGCTCGACGAGTCGGCAACCGAGAACCAGATGCTGAATCGCGCGAGCACGATTGCGCATGAGACGTCGCACATGTGGTTCGGCGATCTTGTCACGATGCAGTGGTTCAACGACGTCTGGATGAAGGAAGTGTTCGCCAACTTCATGGCTGCGAAGATCGTGAATCCCGCGTTTCCGAACGTGAATCACGACCTGCGGTTTCTTGTTGCGAATTATCCGGCGGCATATTCCGTGGATCGAACCGGGGGCACGCATCCCATTCGTCAGGAACTGGAGAACCTGGATGAAGCGGGCAGCCTCTACGGCGCCATCATTTATCAAAAGGCCCCCATTGTGATGCGGCAGCTCGAGCGCATTCTTGGCCCCGACCGCCTGCAGGATGGCTTGCGCGCGTACCTCAAGCAATATCAGTTTGGAAATGCGACGTGGCTCGATTTGATCAAAATTCTCGACGACCGAACCGAGCTCGATCTCACCGCCTGGAGTCATGCCTGGGTCGAGGAAGCCGGCCGGCCGTCGATTCGGACAGTCGTTAATGGCGGCCGTCTCACGTTCGTTCAATCCGATCCGCAGTCTGGACGATCCTTGCGATGGACCGAGCGCATGGAAGTGGTATTAGGAAATGGGCAGACGACGACGTCGATCCCCGTTGAAATTCAGAACGAACGTACCGAAATCCCTCTGCCGGCCAACTCGTCGCCGCCGCAGTTCATTCTCCCCACCGGTGGTGGTCTTGCTTACGGAGATTTCACATTCGACGATGCGAGCCGCGCATTCCTGCTGCGGCATCTGCCCGAATTGAAAGACGCGCTCACACGCGGCGCGACGTGGGTCACATTGTGGGAAGAAATGCTCGACCGCCGCGTGCGGCCCCTGGATTTCGCGGCGCTTGCGCTGACTGCGCTGCCGCAGGAAGACACCGAGCAAAACGTACAGCTCATGCTGGCTTATCTGGACACGGTCTTTTGGCAATTCCTTACGGAGTCCGACCGGCGTCAGATCGCGCCACAGGTCGAAAGCGTTTTGCGAAGCGGTCTCAACAGCGCGGGATCATCGACGATGAAAGCGACATACTTCTCTGCATTCCGTTCGATGGTTACCACGACCGACGGCGTCGCTTTCCTCGAACGTGTCTGGCGGCACCAGGAGAAGATTCCGGGCCTTGTGCTCGCTGAACCTGACGAAGCGAGCATGGCACTCGAACTCGCTGTCCGCTCTGTTCCGGCCGCCAGTGCAATTCTCGAAGAACAACGCGGCCGCTTCATGAATCCCGATCGGAAAGCGCGGTTTGAATTTGTGATACCCGCTCTCTCCGATCGACAGGAAACACGCGAGGAATGGTTTCAGAAACTATCGGATGTTCAGAACCGCCGCCGCGAACCCTGGGTGATCGAGGGATTGCGATACATTCATCATCCCCTGCGCGCCGCTTCATCCGAAAAATACATTGCGCCCTCGCTGCAGATGCTTCGCGAGATTCAACGTACAGGGGACATCTTCTTTCCGAAAAACTGGATGGATGCCACGCTCGGCGGTCACAACACCCGCGGTGCCGCCGAGATGGTTCGCCATTTTCTCGCAGCGCAGAAGGATTATCCGATCCGTCTGCGCCGCATCATCCTTCAATCCGCCGACGAACTCTTCAGAGCTGCCTCATAAAGTCAATCCAATCAGGTATACTGGCCGGGATCATGCACCCATTTATGAATCGACGCTTGTTTCTTCTCGCATCCGGAGGATTGAGCTTGTCGCCGTTCGCTCCCCAAAACAGCAGCAGCCCCGAATCTGCAGGCAACGAGATTACGCGGAAGCTGGCGCACTATATCGTGTCGGCACAATCTGCGGACCTCTCGGCGCCCGTTCGCAAGGAAGCGGCGCGTACGCTGCTCAACTGGGTGGGCTGTACCGTCGGTGGCTCGCGGCACGAAACAGTTGGTGTCGCGGTATCGGCACTGGCACCATTCTCGGGGCCGGCGCAGGCCAGCATTCTCGGCCGGCATGAACGCTTCGATATCATGAATGCCGCTCTCATCAACGGCATCAGCTCGCATGTTCTCGATTATGACGATACGCACACGCGCAACATCGTTCATCCCGCGGGGCCGGTCATCTCGGCCATTCTGGCTTTGAGCGAACATCGTCCGGTGTCGGGACGTGACTTTGTGACGGCGCTCGTTGTGGGTGTCGATGTGGAATGTCGAATCGGGAACGCGGTTTACCCGAAACATTACGACGTCGGGTGGCACATTACGGGAACCGCGGGTGTCTTCGGAGCCGCCGCGGCTTCGGGCCGTTTGCTCGGATTATCCGAACAACAGATGCTCTGGGCTATCGGATTGGCGGCCACGCAGCCCGTTGGTCTCCAGGAAATGTTCGGCTCCATGACCAAGAGCTTTCATCCCGGACGCGCCGCACAGAATGGCTTGACGGCCGCGATCCTCGCGTCGAAAGGCTTCACAAGCTCGGAACAAAGTCTCGAAGCGAAATACGGTTGGGTCAATGCCGTCAGCACGGCTCACGATTACAGTTACATCACGAACAGGCTCGGCCAGGCATTTGAGATTTCCAACAATACGTACAAGCCGTTTGCGTGTGGTGTCGTAATGCATCCCACCATCGATGGCTGCATGCAGCTTCGCAATGAACACAAGCTCACCGCGGATGCGATCGACCATATCGAGCTGAAGGTCCATCCCCTCGTGGTGCAGCTCACCAGCAAAAAGTCTCCACAGACGGGTCTTGAAGGCAAGTTCAGCATCTACCACGCGGCGAGTGTCGCCATTGTGGAAGGCGCCGGCGGTGTGGATCAGTTCAGCGATCGCGCGGTTCGGGATCGAGCCGTCGCCTCGTTGCGCGATCGGGTGACGACGGCCGTGGATTCCTCACTCCACGAAGATCAGGTCCGAATCGTTGTCACGATGAAGAACGGCAGCCACCACGAGAAGTTCATCGAGCATGCCGTCGGCAGCCTCGAACACCCGATGAGCGATAAGGATCTCGAGACGAAATTCGCAGGCCTCGCGACAGGTGTGCTCTCTCCGGACCGTCAGCGAAAACTGATGAACGTCTGCTGGAACGTCGAGAGTCTGCCTCAGGCCAGCGCCATCGCTTCAGCCGCGGTTGCCTGAGGCGACGAAATCCGCGAGCCGGAAGTTCCGCACTTCGACATCTCGCCGGACGTGTGCGATGGGTTCCCTGATCTCGATGGTTATGGCACCCGATGGTGTCGGCCCAACAACCCGGTCGTCGATTGGATTCAAATTCATCTCACCTGGAAATGGTGAGTATGAAGGAAGAGGCCCGATGGGCCCAGCGTAGTCGTCGTATCTCACTTCCAGCAATTGACGCGGCCATCGAAGCACCGAGCGGCATCGAACGAGTTCGAAGCTGCCCTTGTAGCATTGCATCCCGCGCAACACATTCATGGGCTCATATTGGAGTTGAACGGTTTTCTCCTGGAGATTACCGAATACCGTCGCGAATACCGAAGTGTGAAGCACCCCTGGCCGATCGCGCTCGGAGTTGAAGAAAGACGACTCTATATAGAGCGCCCGCTGCGCAACCGGTTCAGCCGCCGTCACTTTTGAACCTCTTCCTAATCCCGCCAGATCAAAATGCCGCTGCCGGCCGTCAGCCGTTTCATACCAGATGGCAACGGCATCGAATTGGACTTCCTGCCCCGCGGGAATATTGCTCACAACAAGAGGAACGTCGATCTCGACAAACTTCGTTTCGGGGTCCGGCGGGACAAGGCCGTGAACAGCAGGCAGCCGAGAGGAATCAATCGCAACTTCGATCGGTGAGGTCTGAGATAGCTGCCGCGACAACCACACCTGGGCGTTCAGTTCCGATGTGTACGATATCTGCAGAATCAGGATGATGAGAACCACAACACCGGCGATGCCGAGCGTTCGACTGACGCGCGTCCGCCGATCGCGATACTGCAGGAACAGAATCGGAATCGCGACAGCAAGCATGGTTACAAGCAGAATCGACGATCCGATCCATTGCGTCGGAAACGAAAAAGCGTCCGACGGACCTCGGAAAAACGCGTTGCTCACGACAAATGTCAGAATCAGCGCCGACAGAATGAAACTGACGATCCCTGAGGTGAGCGCAGCAACGGTTATCACCGGAATCTGTGAGACCAGGAACATGGCCGCCTGCGACCAGAGCAGACCGGGCAGGCTTGCCACGATCGGAAATCCTGCGCTGGCAATGGTCACGAATCGAGCAATGAGAAGGGGCACGTTCACGAAAGCGATGATGAAGAGGAATTTGGCTGCGAAGAGGCTCTTCCAATGGTAAGGCCGCGTGACCCAGAACTGCTTATCGCCTGGTATGGCTTCCGCGTGAATGAGCCGCGCCATCAAGTACGTCGATGTGATCGAGAACAAGGCGACAATCCAGGCGCCCGGAATGACTCCCGCAACGTTTGTCCCGTACGGATTGCCGTTGCGGACGATCCACGTAAAAATCGTGATAATCGCCAGGACGAAAGCAATCTCCAGCCGCAAGTAGCGAACGTCTTTTTTAAAGATGTGCCAGGCTTCTCGCACGGCCTCCTCCTTCACGAGCAAGCGTTATGAAAATGGAGCGCAACGGCATCGGGTTCACCGAAATCTGCTGGACGTCGCCAAACACGCGATGGATTTCGTCCGTCGTGCGATTCGGTTCGAAATGCGTCTCGACAAAGCGAACGAGCGCCGAACTTGCCTGGGGCTGCAACCACGTCTTCGGCCATTCGCGTTCACCCGGTAACGCGGCCGGAGGCTCCACGATGATTTCGACTTCGCGGAACCGGCTTGTCAGTGACGCCATCTCTTCCGAGAACTTTAGCCGCCCGTCTTCGAGATAGCCGATATGGCTGGCGAAGCTTTCGATCTCGGCAAGGTCGTGCGATGAAATCAGGATCGTCGTCTCATCGGCGCTTTCAACCAGGCTCTGGATAAGATCCTCACGGACCAATGGATCGAGGCCGCTGAAAGGTTCGTCCATCACAAGAAGGCGCGGATGATACGCCAGCGAGGACGCCAGCGCCGCCTTCATCCGCATCCCACGAGAGAGATTTCGCAGCTTGCGGTCGCGCGGAAGATTGAATTGCCGGACGAGTTCATCGGCGCGCGCGTCGTCCCATGCCGGGTAAAACGGCTTGAGATAGCGCAGAAGATGCTCAACGGTCATCCACTCCGGCATCTCCTGGTTTTCGGAGACGTAGCCAATCTCGGTGAGAGTCGCGGGCCCAATCTGAAGGGAGTCGACGCCCAATGCCTCGATTCGTCCTGCGGTCGGCTTGAGAATATTCATCAGAATTTTAAGCGTCGTCGTCTTGCCGGCGCCATTCGGCCCGATGAGTCCGAAAATACTTCCCTCCGGCACCTCGAGGTCCAACCCCTTCAATACCTCCAACCTGCCGAAGCGCTTCGCGAGCTGATTCGCACGGATCACTGCACTCATGATCGTCTCCTCGCTGCTTTATTCGTTCCGTCCAGGCGGTACCAGTGGTCGCTGACCGCATCAGTGATGTCGTCCAGTTCCAGCCCGAGCTTCTTGGCTTCAACGACGAGCTGTTCGAGTTCCTTCTTGAGCAGATTGCTGCGCTCGGTTGCCGTCGACACAGGCCGCTCCGCGACAACTGTTCCGAGTCCCGGCTTCACTTCGATCAAACCTTCGGAAACAAGTTGAATGACGACCTTGTGTGCCGTATTGGGATTGATTTTCAGCGCCTTACTCAGCACCCGCACGGATGGAAACGGCTCGCCCGGACGGATCTGGCCCGAGATCAGCGCTTTCTTCGCCGCGTAGACCACCTGCTCATAAATCGAAATGCCGGGCTGGAACGTCAACCGGAACGGGATCATAGGTGTACTATAACAGATAGTACAGTGACGTCAAGAACTCCCCTCCTCGGCTGAGGAGGGGAGCTATCTCTGCTACACTGGGGGCTGATCGTCATGGAATTTCATCCCCTCATTCAGGAATGGTTCACGCGCTCGTTTGCGAGGCCGACCGAAACGCAGGAACTTGCCTGGAACGAAATCGTGGCCGGCCGCGACGTGCTTATCTCGGCACCGACCGGATCCGGCAAAACGCTGGCGGCATTCCTGGCGTGTCTCGATCAGCTTGTCCGGGCGGCGATGGAAGGTTCCCTTCTCGATGAAACCGAGGTCGTGTATGTCTCGCCTTTGAAGGCGCTCAGCAACGACATCCAGAAGAACCTTGAACGGCCTCTTCAGGAAATTGCAAAGCTTGCAGGCGAAAAAGGTCTATTGATGCCGCCCATCCGCGTCGCCGTGCGGACGGGCGATACGCCGATGGCCGAGCGGCAGCAGATGATCAAGCGGCCGCCGCATGTGCTGGTCACGACGCCCGAGTCCTTATTTATCCTGCTCACTGCAGAGCGCAGCCGCCGCCTTCTCGAGACAACGAAGACGTTCATCATCGACGAGATTCACGCCCTGGTCGACGACAAGCGGGGCGCGCATCTCGCTCTCTCTGCCGCGCGGCTGGACGATCTCGTCATGAAAGCCGGCCGGCGGGCGCCTCAGCGCATCGGGCTTTCGGCAACCGTGCGGCCCATTGAAGAGGTCGCAAAGTTCGTAGCGCCGAACAAGCAGATTCAGATCATCGACAGAGGTCATCGCCGGCAATTGGAGCTCGCCGTTGAGGTTCCCAAAGACGAACTCGGCCCGGTGGCCAGCAACGAGATGTGGGCGGAGATTTACGATCGAATCTCCGAGCTCATCCTGGCGCACCGCACAACATTGGTTTTCGTCAATACCCGGCGGCTCGCGGAACGTGTATCGCATCACCTGGCCGAGCGCCTTGGCGAGACGGCTGTGCTCGCGCACCACGGAAGTCTTTCCCGACGGCTGAGGTTGGAAGCCGAACAGAAACTGAAGAGCGGCGAACTGCGGGCGGTCGTCGCGACGGCCTCGCTGGAGCTCGGAATCGACATAGGTTCGGTCGAGCTCGTTTGCCAGATCGGATCGCCGCGATCCATTGCAGTCGCGCTGCAACGCATTGGGCGCTCCGGACACCGCGTCGATCCCACAAGCGTTCCCAAAGGACGCATCTTCGCTACGACTCGTGATGAGTTGACCGAATGCGCTGCCCTTGTTCGCGCCATCCGTTCCGGAGCCCTGGACGCATTGGAGATTCCACCCTGGCCGCTGGACATTCTCGCTCAGCAAATCGTCTCGGCCGCCGCAGCGGAGCCCTGGAATGAAGACGATCTTTTCGAGCTTGTCCGGCGCGCGTATCCCTATCGCGAACTGCCGCGAGAGGACTTCAATGCCGTTATCGGCATGCTCTCCGAAGGAATCGCCACACAGCGCGGCCGCAGCGGCGCCTTTCTCCACCGCGATCAGATCAACAACGTCGTCCGCGGCAGGCGAGGAGCGCGGCTCGCAGCCATCACATCCGGTGGCGCGATTCCGGAGAATGCGAATTACTTTGTCGTCGCCGAACCGGAAGAAACGATCGTCGGAACGGTCGATGAAGACTTCGCCGTCGAGAGTCTCGCCGGCGATGTGTTTCTGCTGGGAACCACATCCTGGCGTATTCGGCGCGTCGAGTCCGGCCGCGTTCGCGTGGAGGATGCGCATGGCGCAGCGCCATCGATTCCCTTCTGGCGCGGCGAAGCGCCCGGCCGGACGTTCGAGTTATCGCAGGAAGTGGCGAATATCCGTTCCGAAATCCTGAAGCAGTCTGAACCCGTCGAATGGCTCATGCGCGAATGCGCACTGGACCGGCGCGGCGCGGAGCAGGCCGCGCTGTACGTGCGCGCGGGCGCGGCCGCACTGGGTGCATTGCCCACCCAGGCGACGGTCGTCGCCGAACGTTTCTTTGATGAAGGCGGCGGCATGCAGCTTGTGCTGCACGCTCCGTTTGGGGCGCAGATCAATCGCGCGTGGGGCCTGTCCCTGCGCAAGCGCTTTTGTCGGACATTCAACTTCGAGCTTCAGGCGGCTGCGACAGACAACGGCATTGTCATCTCGCTGGGTGAGCAGCATAGTTTCCCGCTCGAGCTGGTTTTCGAATTCCTGAATGTCGCAACAGTGGAGGACGTCCTCACTCAGGCGCTGCTCGATTCGCCGATGTTCACGGCGCGCTGGCGATGGAATGCATCGCGGGCCCTCGCCATCCTGCGCTTCTCGCGAGGACGCAAGGTTCCGCCGCCGATTCAGCGGATGCGATCCGACGACCTTCTGGCCGCTGTGTTCCCCGATCAGGCGGCCTGCGGCGACAACATCGTTGGCGCGATTCAGATTCCGGATCATCCCCTCGTAAAGGAAACGATTCGCGATTGCCTGCACGAAGCGATGGACATCGATGGCCTGAAGACGATCCTTGATGCCATCGGGGCCGGCGAGATCCGGACGGTGGCCATCGACACGGCTGAGCCATCACCGCTGTCCCACGAAATTCTGAACGCGAACCCGTATGCCTACCTCGACGACGCGCCTCTCGAGGAACGCCGGGCGCGCGCGGTCCAGATGCGAAGAACACTCGGTGCTGATGCCGGCGAAATCGGCGCGCTCGATCCAGCCGCGATTGAGGAGGTATTCAGCGAATCGTGGCCTGTCGTTCGCGATCCCGACGAACTTCACGATGCGCTTCTGACACTGATCGTGTTGCCACCCGCCAGCGAGTGGAATGCATTTTTCGACGAACTGGCGAAAATGCGCCGCGTCAAGGTGATCGAACGCGAAGGCCGCAAGTTCTGGGTCGCGGCGGAACGCGCCGCCGTAGTCGACACCGAAGAAGGCTTTTTAGCGACTGTCCGTGGATGGATGGAATCGACCGGTCCCACGACGGTCTCCGCACTTGCCGAGCGGTTGGCCTTGCCTCACAACATCGTCGAGACGGCGATGGTGAAGCTCGAAGCCGGCGGCCAGGTGCTTCGCGGGCGATTCACGCCGGCTTCGAAATCCATCGACAGCGAAATCGAATGGTGCAACCGGCGGTTGCTCGCGCGTATTCACCGGCTGACACTGGGGCGTCTCCGAAAAGAGATCGAACCGGTGACGTCCGCGGACTTCATGCGTTTCCTGTTTACATGGCAGCACGTCGCGCCAGGCACCCAACTGCACGGCGCTGATGGCGTGCTTCAGATCGTGAAGCAGCTTCAGGGATATGAGATCTCGGCAGCGGCGTGGGAATCAGAGGTCCTGCGCCGGCGCGTTGGACGGTACACGCCGGACTTGCTCGATCGCCTTTGCCTGTCGGGCGAAGTGATGTGGGGGCGCCTGTCGCCCCACCCATCCTTATTATTAGATGATGCAAGTCTGCGAAACCGCCGGATCCGGCCGACGCGCGTCGCCCCCGTCGCGATATTTCTTCGTGAAGATGCGCCGTGGCTTCTGGATGCGCCGCCACAGACGACGGGGTTGTCGCAGTCCGCTCGCGACGTCGCGGATGCATTGCGACAGCGCGGAGCGTCGTTCCTTCCCGAACTCGTCAAAGCAACGGGACAGCTGACGAGCCAGGTCGAGGATGCGCTGTGGGAACTTGCTGCAGCCGGCCTGGTCACCGCAGATGGTTTTGAAAACCTGCGCGCGCTGATCGATCCGAAGCGCCGTCGCGGCGAAGGCAGCTCGCGATTGAAAATGCCGCGGCACGCTGCGGGCCGCTGGGCCCTGCTGGATCTTCCGCATTCCGCGCCGTCCTCGCCATCCTCTGACGAACGCGCCGAAGTCTTTGCCCGCCAGCTTCTGCTGCGTTGGGGCGTCGTGTTTCGCGATCTCCTCGCGCGTGAAGCGCTCGCACCCGCCTGGCGCGACCTGCTCATGGCGCTCCGCCGCATGGAAGCTCGAGGGGAGATTCGCGGTGGACGCTTCGTTTCCGGTTTCCTCGGTGAACAGTTCGGCCGGCCCGAGGCTGTGGACCTTTTGCGATCCGTCCGTCGCACGCCATCTGATGTGACGTTGAAGGTTGCCGCCGCAGATCCATTGAACCTCGCTGGAATTGTTCTGCCTGGCGCCCGCATCAGTCCGCTTTCAGCTCAATCGGTCGAATTGTTGCGGGCCACGGCCCAGCCGGCCCAGCCGGCGTCACCGGTCGAGGTCGCCCTGTAAACCGTAAACGCGTAGCACATCATCGAGCGTGATCACGCCTTCAACCCGTCGAACATCACTGCGGCTCACAACCGGAAGCACCTTCAGGCCCGCGGCCGCCCATTCGATGAAGAACGATGCGAGAGTGTGATCGGAGTGAACGTGCGGAAAGTGTTGGCCGCCGGGCAATGCGTTGATCGACGCCTGAAGTTCGAGATCCGCTAGCTGCTCTTCACGCTGCCGCATGCGTTCGGGCAGCCCTCGAACTTCCACAGCTCCAGTGTATCCCCGTATACTCCGGGCGTGGATAGATTGACCTTGCGCGTCGACGATTCCGTCGTGCTGCGCCAGATTGCAGAGAGTGACGCGGAAGTATTGATGGCCCTGATCGATCTCAATCGCTCATCCTTGAGGGAGTGGCTTCCCTGGGTCGACTTCACCACCGACATTCGGCACGTCGTCCGGTTCATTGGTCGATCAATCGCGCAGGCCGCAGACGACAACGGTCTCACGTTCGGCATCGTCTGTGACGGCGTTCTTGCCGGCGTCCTCGGGCAGCATCATGTCGACTCGTTGAACCGGAAAACGGAGCTTGGCTACTGGCTGGATCCTGAGCACCGGGGCCGCGGTATCGTGACACGATCCACTGCCCGTCTCACCGATTACGCCTTCACCGATCAGGACTGCAATCGTGTCGTCCTGCACTGCGCCGTCGGCAACGTGAAAAGCCGCGCCGTCGCCGAACGCCTCGGCTTCGTTCAGGAAGGAATTTTGCGGGAAGCCGAGTGGCTCAACGACCACTACGTCGATCTGGTCGTCTACTCCATGCTCAAGTCCCAATGGCATTATCTTTTGTGATACCTTAAAGGAGTTCGCGGCCCCATCGTCTAGAGGCTAGGACGCGGCCCTCTCAAGGCCAAAACACGGGTTCGATTCCCGTTGGGGCTATGGAAAAACGGGTTCGATTCCCGTGCTAAACGTATCCGCTTAAATTCCAAAGAGAATACGTCAGTGGCCTTCCCACCACCTGTTTTCGTACTCGCCATTTTTCCCAGCTATCGTTGCTTCGTTCAACCACACGGCCTGCATTTGCCAACGCATCACTGAACTGAAAGCCGTGCTTGTATCCGACCAGGAAGGAAAAGCAATGTCACAAGTCCGGTTTGCCGACTTCCCCGATCAAGTGAAGGTTCGGTAAATACTGCGTTACCCGCGAGTAATCGACGCAAAAGGATCCGACCCGACAGTAGTCGTCAGGAGTTCTCTTACAGTCGTGCATACGGTTTCGAGCAAAATCCGTATTACTCCCTTGACGACGCGAAGATCGGAGAATACCGCGCGGATGTGGCCGGTTCCTCTCCTCGGATTACCGAATGGTGGTGAGGTCCCGGCTCAATCACATCACTGTCGACATAAAATGCGCTTCCACAGATGGTCCCATCACAATGGGCGGCATCTTCACGAACAAAAGTCTTCTTCGAATCCATTGGATCGAGAAGATCCTCTACCGCGGTCGCATTATAGCAGGACAAATGCTACATCTCATGCCAGCGCCATCGACAATGGCGTCAGCGAGCTTCTGGAACTGGCAGCGACAGGGCCGTATCCGGTAAAATGTAGTGAATTATGAGCACCGCGATTGACACGCTATTGACTCGGTCGCCGGACGTCTGTGGCGGTCGGATTCGGATCGAAGGCACCCGTGTTACGGTCCTTCAGATCGTAACGTGTTATCAGCAAGGCTTAACTCCCGAGGAAATCGCGGATCAGTATCCTCATGTTAACCTGGCTCAAATTTACGCCGCCCTTGCCTACTATCACGCGAATCGCGATGAGATAGATCATGAACTCGAAGCCGAGGCCGCAGAGTTTGACCGACTCGCAAACGAATTCGCAAAGCCCCAAGAGTGAAGGTTTCCTTTTACCTGGACGAAGATTCAATGGCGCGATTTCTTGTCGCCGCTCTCCGGGCGCGTGGCACCGACGTGCAGACCGTAGTCGAGGCAGGGCTGCGAGGCAAAGGCGATGAGATCCAATTGCAGTGGGCGGCGAGCAAGAAGCGCGTGGTTTATACGTCGAACGCTTCAGACTTCTGTCGCCTTCGTCAACGGAACACGAGCGCGCCTCCCTACGATCAGAAACTGTTGAAGTCCAGCATCGTAAAGCTGCTAGAGCGGAACGGAGCGGTTCACTGGGTATGCTAGAATCTCGCGTTTTGAGTTGCACCGGGTGAATCTGATGAACATAGCTGTCCCGAAGGAAACATCACCGGGAGAAAAGCGAGTGGCGCTCATTCCTGACGCCATCTCGCCGTTGATAAAAACTGGTCTCGCCGTCCTGGTCGAGTCAGGGGCCGGTCAAGAAGCCTACTTTCAAGACGCGGACTATGAAAAGGCTGGAGCGAAAATTGTTCCCGAGGCCACGAAGTTGTTAAGCGAGGCCGATTTAGTTGTGAAAGTGCAAAGACCTGCTGAGCGGGAAATCGCCATGATCCGTGAAGGCGCCGTGCTTATTTCGTTTCTCTACGCGTCAGGCAACCCGGAATTGGTGAAACGCCTGGCGGAGCGAAAGATTACGGCTCTGGCAATGGAGCTGATGCCACGTATCAGCCGTGCGCAGTCCATGGACGCCCTCTCGTCGCAAGCGAACATCGCCGGGTATAAGGCAGTGCTCATCGCGGCATCATTGCTCCACAAATTTTTCCCAATGCTGATGACGGCGGCAGGAATGGTGACCGCCGCGAAAGTTCTCGTACTTGGAGCAGGCGTGGCCGGTCTGCAGGCTATCGCTACGGCCCGTCGGCTTGGCGCACAAGTCTGGGGTTATGATGTGCGGCCCGCCGTCAAGGAACAAGTCGAGAGTCTGGGCGCTAAGTTCTTGCAATTCCAATTAAGCGGCAAAGATCTGGAAGACAAGGGCGGGTACGCCAGGGAATTGTCCGAGGAAGACAGAATCCGCCAGCAGCAATGGCTTGCCGATCAGACAAAGGAATTCGATGTGGTCATTACAACCGCGCTGGTTCCGGGCCGGCCTGCCCCTCGGCTTATCACAAAGGAAACCGTTGCGCGGATGCGGCCGGGTTCAATCATCGTGGATCTTGCCGCAGAAACGGGCGGCAACTGCGAGCTCACGAAAGCTGACGAAGTCGTTGTTGCGCACGGAGTGACGATTCACGGACCCACCAATTTGCCGGCCACGATGTCGGTGCATGCGAGCCAGTTGTACGCACGAAACATCAGCGAGCTGGTGAAGAGCATCACGAAAGAGGGAAAGCTGAATCTCAATTTTGATGACGAAGTACTGATCGCTGCCTGCGTGACTCACGAAGGCCAGATTCGAATAGGAAAGTCATGATTGCTCAAGTTGCTCAGGTTGCCCAAGTTACTGATATTCTCCCTCCTGAAGTTGCGACCGAGATCGGTCTATATATTTTTATCCTCGGAGGCTTTCTCGGTTATCACCTCATCACTCGCGTACCGCCGCTGCTGCACACGCCCTTGATGTCCGCCACCAATGCGATCGCAGCCATCTCGCTGGTTGGCTCGCTCGTTGTCGCTGGAAGAGACTACGGCGCCTTTCAATATGGTTGGATTTGCACATTGCTCGGTGGTATTGCCGTGACGTGCTCCACGACGAACGCCGTGGGCGGCTTCTTGATTACAGACCGAATGCTCGGCATGTTCAAGAAATCGGGGGAGCAAAAGGGCAAGACCAAAAACAGCGGCCACTGGTATCTTCTGTTGGGCGCAATCGTAGTCGCAGGCATCATCGCGTTCATCATCTGGTGGAAAGAAGAGCACGGTGGCCGCGGCTTGGGCAGCCAGACCCTCAAGTATTCCTACATCGTCTCGGCCGTGATGTTCATTCTCGGCTTGAAAGGACTGAGCTCTCCAAAGTGGGCAAGACGCGGTATGCAGCTCGCAGCCCTCGGCATGTTGCTGGCCGTGCTCGGCACCCTGTTCGACCAACAGATTGTCAATTACCGATGGATCATTCTCGGATTCATCACCGGTTCTGTCATCGGCGGCGGAATGGGATTGCGAATCCCCATGGTTGCCGTCCCGCAACGAACAGCGCTGTCGCACTCGCTCGGTGCACTCGCAGCGTGCCTTGTCGGCATTGCCGAATTTGTCCTGTTCCAGGACATCAACCGGGTCAAACTGACGGCGTTGGATTTCGAGGTCGTCGTCGGCGCATTAACGTTTACAGGCAGCCTCATTGCTGCGGCAAAGTTGCAGGAATTGCTGCCCGGCCGGCCCATCACATATAAAGGTCAAAACGTTTTCAGCATAGCGACGATAGCAGTGGTGGCGGCGATTGGGATTTTCCTCGTGGTCGCACAAACGCAAAGCCCCTTCTTTTATCTCATGGTGGGTCTCGCGTTTTTGTTCGGGCTGATGTTGGTTATACCCATTGGTGCGGCCGACATGCCGACGGTGATCGCTTTGCTCAACTCGTACGGAGGTTTGGCGGACGCCTCGATGGGTTTTGTGCTGATGAACAAAATCCAGATCATTACCGGTTCGCTGGATGGCACATCGGGCTTTCTTCTGGCGTTACTGATGTGTCGAGCAATGAATCGTTCGGCAATGAACGTGTTGTTCGGCGCCTTTGGCCAAGTGGCATCGGAAGACGAAGCGGCTCGTGCCGCAGCAGAAAGAGGAACAGTCCGGAGTATAACTGCCGAAGAGGTGTCCACACTATTTGAGACCGCGGGGTCGGTCATCATCGTGCCCGGCTACGGCATGGCCGTCGCACAGGCTCAGCACGCGGTTGCTGAGT
>Ga0070707_100001540_pt1 | contig 22415 bp, 15 predicted proteins | sample KBSK5502metaG_FD_65468 | JGI IMG/M metagenome (GOLD analysis project Ga0070707, IMG submission 65468) | Corn, switchgrass and miscanthus rhizosphere microbial communities from Kellogg Biological Station, Michigan, USA - KBS K5-50-2 metaG | ecosystem: Host-associated > Plants > Roots >...
CGCGTAACTCGAATAGCTGCTGACCGTGAGGTTGACTGTGTGGATGTGTCTCTTCTTCAGCTTGAAAAGGGCCACGGCGACCAGGGAACTCTTGCCGAAGCGTCTTGGAGAGAGCAGGAACACTTTTTGGCCGTCCGCGAGATCTCGAACCAGTTGGTTGAGTTCGTCAGTGCGATTGACGAAATTTGCGTCGTCGATAATTTCGCCAAAAACGAAGGGATTCTCTGGTAGAGCCATATTACGCTCATTAGCGTAACGCCAAATGGCGTAATAGGCAATGGACCCGGTCAGAAAATTTACGCCGATTAGCGTAACGCCAAATGGCGCAATGGCTTGATTGAATTTTGGGCCTAGCGATCAGATCAAGTGAGCAAGCAGCTATGGGACTACACCGCAGGGCAAGAATGCAGCTGGCAAGCTGTTTCGACTGAAGTTCGACGGTGTGGATTACTTCGCAAGCGTTTGGCTGAACGGCGAGAAGCTCGGCGAGCACGAAGGAAGTTACGTACCATTCTCGTACGACGTCACCCGGAAAGTTCGTTTCGGAAGGCCCAACGTCCTCGCAGTTAAAGTGACGTGCCCGTGGATTCCCCAAGGGCGCGGCTTCCTTGAATACATGAAAGGGGATTGGACAACTATCGATCCCGAAAACCAACTACATATCAATCACCCGCCGTTTTTGCTCTGGTAGTAGATATCCATTCCATGAAGGCCGATTTGCAATTGGACTTCGCCTGGCACTCCGACAGTTCTAAAAGCATGGTCATCGAAATCGGGGAGAAAGGCGCCTTGCTTTTCCCCGTCGCCCATTTCGAATGAGCCCAGCTTCCAGTCTTTTCCGCTGAGGATCGCTTCATTGCTCCCTTTCGATGGAGATGGTTGAGCGCGACTCTGAGCGTGCGACAAATGGCCGATTGCAATAAAGACACTGAGGAGAACACAGGCCGGAAAGAGCTTTCCCATACTGACCTCCACGGACATACGTCCGATTGTACGTGCACTCGATACGTAGTCCATCGAATTACGAGCCGTCGCCAACCACAAATAGGAAGCTGCCATTCCAGCCGTGTTGCGGTAAAGTTGAGGGATCAACTGGGCCGAGCAAAGCCTGGGAAAGAGGAAGTTCGGCAGCGAAACTCGGCCCGCACCATGAAACGAACGCAATCCAAATCCGCGCAAAAAGAGCTGCGTCTGCTTGCCCTGATTCACAGCAATCACAATACGTCGCGAATCGAATTGGCAAAGATGACGGGCGCGAGCGTCGGTTCCATGACCGCGATGGTAAAGCGCCTGATTCGCAAAGGCTTGGTCGTCGAATCCGGCAAGGGCTCTGCAAGCCTAGGCCGAAAACCAGTTTCCCTAAGTTTGAGAACCGAGTTGGGCTACGTTGTCGGTGTAGATCTGGGATCGTTTCTCACGCGCATCGTGGTGGCGGACATTTCCAGCAAAATTTCATACAAAGCCGAGATGCCGACCCAAATGGCAGATGGTCGAGAGGCTGTCATTGGCAGAACTTTTGCCGCAGTCCACGAGGCGATGAGGGAAGGTCATGTTTCGCGCAACCCGCTCAAGGGCGTTGGCATGGCCCACTCTGGTGTCATTGATAGCCAAAAGGGGGTTGTGCTTTGTTTCCCTCGGCCGGGACAGATGACACAGTGGAGGAACGTTCCGCTCAGAGAAATGCTGGAAAAAGAATTCGGGTTCCCAGCACATTGGACGACAGTGCCCGAATGATGGCGCTGGCGGAGAAACATTTTGGGCTCGGGCGGGAACTGAATGACGCCCTTTTTGTGGAAGTTGGAATGGGCATTGGGGCTTCCATTTTTATCGATGGCAAGCTTTACCGCGGGCCGGGCGGCAGCGCGGGTGAGTTTGGGCACATGACCATAGATGAAGACGGTCCTCTGTGTTCTTGCGGGAACCGTGGTTGCCTCGAAGCGATGGCATCCTGCGCCGCCATTATTCATGCTGTCCGGAGTGCGATCGAGCAAGGTGTCAACTCGAACGTGCCCGAAATGGTGGATGGTAATTTAGAACGCATTGGAGTCGAGGTAATTGTGCAAGCCGCCAAGGAGAACGACACGCTGTCATTTCGCGTGTTGCACGAGGCAATCTCTCGGATTGGCATCATGCTGGCAGATGTAATTAATCTGTTGAACCCAAACTGTGTGGTCTTCGCTGGGCCGCTGTTCCGTCATGGAGACGATTTTCTTCTCGACCAAGTCAAAGAAGTGATCCGGAGGCGAGCACTGGAAAAATCTGGCAACGAAGCGAAATTGCGAGTCTCCAGTTTGGGCAGCGAAACCGCCGCTTTGGGCGCCGCAAGACTTATTACCCAGCAAGTGCTCGAAAAGTTATATTACGAAAAGATGGCGTTACATTCCCGTGCCTGATGCATTGCCGAAGTTCGCGCGCGTTGGTTGCAGAATGGTAAGGCGATGCATGGCACAGGCGTGCGATCCTGTTCCCCTCGACTGCAGTTCTTCGCACCCACGAAAGAGAAGACGGATAGCATGACCATAACTGCCCACAGCAGGCACTTGCTCGTGTCTGCTCTCGACCCTAGGCTTTGTGCAATCGCGTTTCTCTTTGCTCCACTCTTCGCTCTTCTCTCCTACCCAATTCATTCAGCTGAGGCACAAAGCAACCGAGCTGAGATGCATGCGGCCGAAGGGCTTGCGTTGGCAAAAGCCGGGAACCTTCAGTCGGCTGAATTAGAGCTTCGCCAGGCGGTGGTTCTGGCACCAGAGAACGTGACTTTCCTTGAGGACTTAGGCACAGTTCTCGCCATGCAGAAGAAGTTTGATGAGTCAAACTCCTACTTGCAACGAGCGCTGACAATGGATCCGAGTGATTTGCTCGCTCGCCGATACGTCGCGGCGAACCTTTGGCAGTTGCACCGCTACGCTGAGGCTCAGCAAAATCTCCGCATCCTTCTCAGGGCCAGCCCGGATGACCCTCAGGGATTGCTGCTCTTGGGCATGGTCTCGGAGAACACCAGAGACTATGCAACGGCCGCCAGAGCCCTTTCCTCGGTACCGGCATTAGTACGCGCGCAACCTGAGTCGATGGCCGCCCTTGCCAGATCCTACTACCACATTGGTGAAAACCAGAAAGCACGAGCGTGGCTCAACGAACTACAAACTCATCCCGCTGGAGTTCGTGCTGGGTTACTTGGAGTGCAGATCGCTGACGAGATGCACGATTACGAAACAGCTGAGGCGCTCTTGTCTTCGCTGGCAGCTCGGTATCCTGATGAGAGTGCGGTGCGCTATCAGCTTGCCTTAGTTGAATTCGATGCGCATAAGTTCGAGGAAAGCAGACAGATTCTTCAGCAGCTCCTTGAAGGTGGTCACGGGACCAGGGAAGTAGATCATTTGCTGGCACTATGCCTTGAAGCACAGGGCCGGCGCGAGGATGCGATCCACACGCTTCAAAACGCCATCCAACTCGATCCTGGCGATCAGGCAAGCTATCTCGATTTAGCAAACCTTCTTCTCGCTGAAAAGCAGATTTCTGCAGCTCTCGACCTGGCTCATCGCATGACCAAGACATTTCCGGATTCTCCACGGGTCTTCGTGTCTGTAGGGTCGATTCAACTTCACGCACAGGATTTTTCAAATGCTGTCACCTCTTTCAGCCGTGCCGCTCAACTGGATCCGGCCAGTGCGGACGCTGTAATCGGCTTAGCAAGAGCTCAAACGAATGCAGGAATGAGCCACGAAGCCAAAGCAACTCTGCATATTGCTATGCAGCGCTTTACCCAGAAAGCGCCCTTTGAACTTGAGTTGGGGCAGGTGCTCATGAAAGAAGCCGAAAATGGAACTGGTGACAAACATGCTGAGGTGAAAGCAAAAGAACTCTTTAATTCTGCGATAGCGCACGACGGCAAGCTTGCTGATGCCCATTACGAGCTTGGAGAACTGGCGCTTCGCCGCGGCGATCTCGCCGCTGCGCTCGTGCATTTGAAAATGGCTGCAAAACTCACCCCTTCAAGCGCAAATACGCACTTCGCCTTATCACGTGTGTACCGGCGATTGGGGCAAGAACAGCAGGCAGCAAAGGAAATTGCTCTCTTCGAAAAATTGAAACAATAGAATGCAGGTATGAGGCCGTTTCTGTACGGATTGCATCACGCGATAGCTCGCAAGCGCGTTTGGCTTTCACCTTGTGTGCTTCTATCGCTGATGGGGCTTTCGTTTACTTCTCTGGCTTTCTTCCAAAATTCCCCGCCCTCCCCTCCTCAAGAAATTTTCAGCGACATAACAGAACGGGCTGGCATTACGTGGCATCAGTTCAGCGGGGAGTCCTCCGACCGCTTCTTAATTGAAACCATGAGTGGTGGTGTGGCTTTTCTCGACTTTGACGGCGATGGGTTACAGGACCTATTTTTCGTGAATGGCGGAGAAACTCCTCGCGGCAAGAGTTCGTCTCCGGTTCTTAATGCGCTCTATCGCAATCTCGGAAATGGAAAGTTTGAAGATGTGGCGTCCAAGGCCGGGCTCGACCGCCTTAGATTCTACGGAATGGGGGTGGCCGTCTGTGACTTCGACAATGATGGCTTTCCTGACATATATGTGACCGGTTTCCCCGAGAGTGCCCTTTTTCACAACAATGGTAATGGCACATTTACGAACGTGACCGAGAAAGCCGGCGTCAAAAACGCCGGGAGATGGGCGGCAAGTGCGGCGTGGTTTGATTTTGACCGTGACGGCTACTTGGATCTGGTGGTGACTAACTATGCGCAGTTTTCATTCAACGATCTCAAAAAATGCGAACTCAATGGCGTGCGCACGTACTGTGAACAGAAGGCTTATGCCGGTATGCCGCTCACCCTGTATCACAACAATGGGGACGGCACATTCACCGATGTGAGTGAGAAAAGTGGTCTCGCGAAACTCATCGGACGCGCCCTTGGGGTGATCGCGATCGATGTCAACGACGATGGCTGGCCTGATCTCTTTGTGGCACGTGATGCCTCGCCAAATCTAGTGTTAATTAACAATGGAAACGGTACCTTCACCGACGTAGCTCTCGATGCTGAAATGGCCTACGACTCCAATGGCGTTGCGAAAGCCGGTATGGGAGTCGATGCTGGAGATCTCAACAGGGACGGTAAACCAGATTTTGTGGTTACCAATTTTAATGATGAGTATCATTCTCTGTTTCTCAGTACGCCGTCCATGTTGTACACCGACCGGACCGTGGCCTCACGATTGGCGGCGTATACAAGATCCTATGTCGGCTGGGGAACGCACTTCATCGATTACGACAATGATGGAGAGCTGGACCTGCTGATTGTGAATGGACATATCAACCAGGTAATTGAGACAACCCGCGTGGATGTTAAATACCAAGAGCCTCCGCTCCTCCTCCATAACGAAGGGAGCGGCGTGTTCCGCGACATGCGGGAGCAAGCCGGTTCTGTGTTCCGGTCCGGGTACCGCGCCCGCGGGCTCGCCGTTGGAGATTTTGACAATGATGGCGGCATTGACGCGGTCTTCACGCAACTGGACGGTAAACCTGTGCTTCTGCGCAATAACCTGGGGCAGAACCATCCCTGGGTGGGATTCGAACTTCAGGGAACGAAAAGTAATCGCGATGCAATCGGGGCAAAAATCAGCGTCGAGATTGGCAAGCGAAGATTAGTTCGTTGGATTACCGGCGGCGCGAGTTACCTTTCCTCACATGACAAACGCGTTGTCGTCGGCATTCCTGGTAATCATAGTCCGGAGACTGTCGATGCCGAAATCCGCTGGCCGAGCGGAACGATACAGCGGCTCTCGGGCTTAAAACTAAAGCACTATCACAAAATAACGGAGCCCACGGGAAGGAAGTAACACGACTTTAAGTGAGGCTTAGACGTATCACGGCTCCTACCTTTGCTCATCCCCGCCCAACAACATGTGTCGGATCTCCGCAGCACTGTCGTTGTCCGAGTCAGGGTTTTGCTCACGGATTCGTCGGAAGCTCTCTTCTTCCGCCTTGGCCTCGTCCACCTTCCCTAGCTTTGCGTACGCGGTCATTAGAATTTAGAGAATAGTGGGCCTCGGCGAGGTTCGGCCTCAACCGGATTGCTTCTTTCAGTTGCTCGGCGGCTGTGGCGGGATCCTGGTCTTCCAGTGCAATCCTCCCCGCCAAAGCACGGGACAAAGCATCATTGGGATCGAGCTGTAGTGCTTCTGCGATGGCCTGCCGGATTGCTTCTCGATCTTTGGGCGTTACCATGCGCGTCAAGTCAGCAACGTAGTAATACGCATTCGCGGTTTTTTCCCCAAGAGCAATCGCCGTGCGGAAAGACTGCAGGGCTTGTTCAGGCTTTCGGTGAGTTGCCTGAATGATGCCTCGAATCAAATAGCTCCGGCCGCACGGATCGAAGATGCACTCGGGCGGCTGCAGCGGCGAGTGGCCGCAGGCCGGCTGCCGAGAACCGACTGCGGATCGCCTTTTCCTTCTGCTGACGGCCTTGGGTGCGGCATAGGATAAAGGTTTCTTCGCCCTGAGGTATGCCCACCAGCTTCACTTCCACCTCCGGCCGCACCTGTTGCCAATTATCTTGCAGTAACTCCGCCTCGAACTGCTTGAGCTTGGAGCGCGGTGTACCCACCAGATAGTGCCCGCCGCGCCGGCGAATCGCTCCTAGATTTTCCTCGCTCACCACCCCGCGATCAAACACCCACACCCGTCGGGCTTTCCCGTGCTTACGTTCCACCATTCGCAGGATCGTCTCCAGCGTGGTCACATCCGCACGGTTCCCGTCGAACACTTCGTAGCTGAAGGGAAAACCTTCCCGATTCACCACCAGCGCAATGATTAACTGCTCGCAGTCGGGACGATGATCCCGCGAATACCCCCGCCGCATCAGCGCATTCTCTTCTGCCCCTCCCTCCACATACGTGCTCGTCAAATCGTAGAGCAAAACATCAAAGTCGGCTTGGAACAGTTCACCGCACCGCTCCTTCAGATGCTGCTCCAGCCGCGTCTTCTCCGGCAGTAACTTATCCAAACAGCGATACAATCGGGTGTCGTTCAGCTTGCCCTCTGCGATCTCCAACAGATCGTCCCGAGCGGTACCCGGATACCAGTGTTCTTCGATTTTCAACTCGCTGCCGGGTGCGCATAATCGGTTAATCGCCAGCACCGCGGCAATCTGCGACCAGGGCACCTCGGCTCGATCGCCATCGACGCTCTGTTGGAAGAAATTATCCAGACCCAACTGCTTCCACAACTGCAGCCCCAGCCAGCACGCTCCGAACTGACGCATCCGCTCCAGTCGGACCTTGTTCAGAATCACCCGTGCCACGTTGGGATCATTGGCGGGAGGCTCGACATCGGAAGGAAATAATTTTAGCTGTTGGCTTTCGCCCTGCTCATTGAAAACTTCTACCGTCTTCAGCCAGCGGGCTTGCGCCGAACTGTTCAGTTCGCCCAGGTAGCACAAAGTGCGTTGCCGCGGACCGTCGGCCGTCCGCACCGTCTCCACCAGCGACCAGTAGGTGTGCTCTTTGCCGTCCTTCCGGCGCTCGTGTGCCTGCAAGAACATCGCACCCATCGTGCCAGGACTGCGCTCCGCCTACAAGTAGGTTGGTCTGCCCTACAATCAGTTCCACACACTCTGCACTCCGTCGAAAGTCGCGCGTAACCTGTTTGGAATCAATGAACCTTAGACATGCGCTTTAATCACCATGGGTGGGCCTCAGGCCCATGGGAACTCAAAACAAATCACTTTGATCTTCTTCTCCCTCAAGAAAGTCGTTGTCTAACGGGAAACTGACGAAGATGGGCTAGATCGAGAAGGCATTTCGCTGCAACTCAGAGGTGTTCCAGTTGATCGACATCGCCTGCGTCAGCCTTGATCTTGGCATCGAGATCAGCGATCCGACTCTTGGTTCGGTCCATCCGCGACGTGAACTGGTCTTTGTCAATCAGCCCCTCAGTGAAGCTGTCGATCAGTCGCTCCAGTGCGCGCTGTAGCTTGACACGTTCGGCTTTGAGAGTCTTGACGTTTCCCAACGAAGTGCCCACCCTGCTGCGGTCTTGATATTCTCGTTCCAACCGTGCTGGCGGGTATGCTGTTCGACTCGCTGCATAATAAGCTAGTCGCGCTGCCCGACAACGTGATTGTTTATCCGGGGCACGGAGCTGGTTCGCTCTGCGGGCGCAATCTGGGCACATCCCGCTCTTCGACAATTCGCACAGAGCGCTTGACCAACTATGCCCTTCAGATCAAGACACGAGACGAGTTCATTCGTCAACTGACGAACAACCTTCCACCACGCCCGGATTACTTCCGACAAGACGCGCAGATCAACCGGGTTGGCGCTCCAGTGCTCGGGGACCTACCTCGGCTATCCCCGGTCACCGCTGACGAGTTGAAGGCGATACTCGACACTGACGGAATTGCGAATCGATGTTCGCCCCTAGCGAAGAATTCGCCGCGGGACACATTCCGCGATCAATGAACATCCCGCTGTCCGGTCAGTTTGCCTCTTGGGCGGGAACCTTAATCGATCTCAATTCCCGACCGGTCCTGATAGCAGACACGAGCGAGCAATTCGCGGAGGCGCGAACTCGTCTAGCACGCATCGGACTGAAACACAATGCGGCATTTCGTAAGCAGAAGGCCGCGGAGTATGGCATCGGTTTCGAACTGCCGGCTTCGGTCTCAGTTGTACCGAATGTACCGAAAACGCGCTTGAAAACGAAGCGCGCGAAAGCAGCGTAAATTACTGAATGGGAAAGATTGGTCGGGGAGAGAGGATTTGAACCTCCGACCCCCTGGTTCCGAACCCGATTCCAATCATCCTTGAAATCTGCAGAGTTGCGTAGCATTCAACTTATTGCTTTTGAAATTTTTTTACTGCTTATTGAAAGCCGTTAATTTGCGGTGAAGTCGAGTACTTTCGCATTTACAAATCGTCTACAGTGTTCGCAAGCTCAATGAGCGAAATAGCGACTCTATTGCCAATTGACGAACGGCTTCAAACCTTGCAACATCCATGGAGCCGGGAATGACCGTTAAAGGTGCGTGATGAAGCGAAACGTCCAGAGATTCCAGGTGACCGGCGCGGGCATTCTGCTGGCGTTGTTTTTTCTTCAATGCAGCGCCTCTCGGGCTCAGAGTGCGGGATCGAATCTCGTTTACGTCGTAATCTGGTTTGACACTGAGGATTACATACTCCCGCCCAGCGACGACGCCGCAAAAAGACTAGCCGATTTTCTGACTTCAGAAGATCTGCATGCAACATTCAAGGTAGTCGGAGAGAAAGCACGAACATTAGAGCGTCGTGGCCGAACCGATGTGATAGCCGCTCTGCAGCATCATGAAATCGGATATCACGCTAATACACACAGCCAACATCCCGCACCCGCTGAATACGAATCAAATTTGACCTGGAACATTGGGGTTGAGGAGTTTACCCGTCGCGAGCGACCGGGGTTCGAAGATGTACTCCGGATTTTTGGTAAAACACCCTGTTGCTATGGCCAGCCGGGGAACTCGTGGACCCCACAATCATTCGGTGCGCTCCGCAGTTGGGGAGTAAGGATCTACCTGGACGAAGGCTCCCACGTGGGGCTTGACGGCAAACCGTTCTGGTATGGCGGGCTGCTTAACATTTTTAATACGGCTGAGGGAGAACAGCTGCGTCCGAATGACAACTGGGACAACCTGGAAGGATCCAAAGCCAGGTTTCGCGAATTCTACGCGCGCATGAGCTCACAGCGCAACGGGGGATTGATCAGCCTGTATTTTCATCCCTGCGAATTCATCCATCAGTGGTTCTGGGACATGAACTTTGCACATGGCGCCAATCCGCCACGTGAGGAATGGAAGGTGCCACCGCAGAAATCGGCTGCCCAACAGGAGAAGACTTTCGGTTATTTTGAAGGCCTTGTTCGGTACATGAAGACATTCCCCAGTGTGCGGTTCATTACCGGCTCACAGGCGCTCGATTTATATCCAGACAAGGCACAAGGGCGGAATTTTTCGCTCTCCGATTTAGCAGCAATTGCAGGCGCGGTGACGTCCGATGTTTCATTTCAATATCGCGGCGACTACGCGCTCTCGGCGAGCGAAGTTTTGGAGCTGCTTACGTCTTACGTTGCCACGGCGATATCTGAGGACAAGCATGTAACAGCAGTGCGGTTGAGCGAGACTCCCTACGGTCCGGGTTCGGTTTCGCCTGCTCTCGATACAGCGATCAAGGTTTCCCGGCAACAATTTTCCGCCACGGTTCTCGATGTCCGCGATTTTCTTAGGGTCCATCACCAAGTACCGGACGCGGTGTGGCTGGGCAGCACACCTGTTCCTCCCGAGGATTATCTGGTTGCGCTTGCTGAAATCAGCAAGCGCCTGTTGGAAGAGAAAACTTTGCCCAACTCCGTGACGATTGCACCGGCCCAACTTGCCGCGAGCAAATATGTCGCTGCAGATTCTGTAAAGTTGTGGGATTGGCCGATATTTCCGGAAGGTTTTCATTCAGCCTACTTGATGGAACTGGCCAGGCTCCAAGCGTGGACATTGAAGCCGGCAATCCTGGTTTCACAACCAGCCTGCGCGTCCGCTGACTGTCAACATCATTCGATGCAATGAGCGGAACGGGATTTCCCGACGCTTGCTGGCATCGTTCAGCCAATGATGCCTTTTCCTTCCACAATCCGAACGTAGCGATTGATGGGTAAGCTGTTGAATTTTTCGACTAGGTTGCTGGGCGCTGGCCAGTGGATTTCCAGCTCATCAATTTTCACGGCACTGCCGATTCCCAATACTTCGCGCAGATCATGCGATGAAAGATAGCTGCCGCCGTTATTTTTCAAACGAAAGCGCTTTTTTCCGCCAGCGCTCCAATACAGCTTTGCCCCAATCGCATCGCGATTGCAATGGACTCCTTCCAGCTTGAGTCCAAGCCAATTGTTCCCGCCGGCAGCATTGTTCTTTAGCAGCAACGGAGCACCCCCGTTATTGCCAATCAACACATCCAGCGCGCCGTCATTGTCGTAGTCTCCGACAGACAAGCCACGTGCGGGAAAAAATTTCTGAAATGCTGGACCTGCTTGTGCGCTGACGTTATGCAGCTTGCGGTCCTCTCCTTGATGAAACAACAACAAGGGCTCCTTATACCGTACTTGCGCCGAATAGCTCTCGATCATGTCATCGGGATGACCGTTCGCCAGCAGCAGGTCAATGGTGCCGTCATTGTCATAGTCGAAATATTTGAGTCCCCATCCACTCAATAAGCGCGTGGCCGATCCGACGCCTTGCCGGAGAGCAACATCAAGGAAAGTCTCATCTCGATTATTTTCGTACACAGAAAACATTTCGTGGTCCACGTTAGCGACAAACAAATCTTGCCACTCATCTCCATTCAAGTTGGCTGCATCTACTCCCATCCCGGAGCGGGCTTTACCGCTGTCGCTAAAACCAACCCCCCCCTGCAGAGCAATTTCTTCCCAATTCCAGCGCCCGTCGGCTCCGGGACCGCGATTTACGAAAAGGAAATTCTGCACAGTGTCGTTGGCAACGAAGAGATCGAAGCGGCCATCATTATTTATGTCGGTCGCAACTACCCCAAGGCCCTTACCCAAAGCCTTCCCGATGTCCGTTCCCTTGCTCACTTCGGTAAAAGTGCCGTCACCGTTGTTGTGATACAGGAAGCTTGCCGTTGGTTTGAAAACTCGCGGGATGCAGTAATAGGCCTTCCCTAGTTTGTTGTCGCCGCACTCAGTCTTGTGCTCGCCCGAATAGTCCACGAAACTGCAAACGAATAAATCCAGCTTTCCATCGTTGTCGTAATCGAACCACACTGCGCTTGTGGTCCAGCCTGGTGTGGCCACGCCCGCTTTCTCGCTCACATCGGTAAAGGTTCCATCATGATTGTTTTTGTAAAGAGTGCAGCGTCCGTACGCGGTGACAAATATGTCCGGCCAGCCATCGTTGTCGAAGTCTCCCACCGTGACACCCATGCCGAAGTAAGAGCCACCGACGCCCGCTTTCTCGGTCACGTCTGTGAAGCTGCCGTCTCGGTTGTTTTTGTATAGAGCGTTGCGGATCGGCTTCGGTGGTTTCCAAAAATCGCAAGCGCCGCTATTAACTAAGAAGATGTCCATCCATCCATCGTTGTCGAAATCAAGAAAGGCACATCCCGGACCCATGGTTTCCGGCAGGTAACGCTTCGGCGACATTGCATTCTCGTGAACCCAGTGGATCCCGCTTGATGCGGCTGGCACCTCGATAAATAGAGGTGGGTCCTGAATGGCGGAAAGCCGTTTTCCCAAAAATGTGCTAACCCCAGCCGTGGTCGCTAACTGAATCCATTTTCTTCTGGTTAATCCCATACAAAAGTTCGCAAACAGAGCAGAAGACCTTCCATTCGAATAATTTAGCGCAGAAGATCGCGCTTGCGCATCTGGCCCGGAGAGCCGAAATCCCTTATTAAATGTATGCCATCACGCGGGGGAACGCACCAAATTGGACTGAATAGAGCACAAAACTCGCCGAATTAGCCTTCATAACGTTATAGACGAAACAAGAACAAGCAAAAGATTAAGAAATAGCTTGAAAACTGAAGGAATGTCGGACTAGTATTTTTCAATTATTCAGGCTCGTGGAGGCAGATATGAAATCTGTTCTGAACGGGTTCCGTTGGTCTGTGGTTGGTCTCCCCTCGATTTGCCTGCTGTTTCTTTTTGCACTCCCTGTTCAAGCCCAACTTTACACAGGATCTATCACCGGCGTGATCAAGGATCCCTCTGGCGCGGTGGTTCCTAATGCATCCGTCGTCTTAACAGATAACGACAAGGGATTAAAGTATTCCGCCAAAACAGATTCATCAGGCCGTTACGTCCTGCGCGCCTTGCCTCCAAGCACATATACCATGCACGTGGAAGCCGCTGGTTTTCGATCAGAGGAGCAGCGCGGGATCATGCTCGTTGTCAATCAGAACCTGACCCTGAATGTACCTCTCCAGGTAGGAAGAACCAGCGAGACCGTCGAGGTCAGGGGGCAAGCCCCTGTCCTTGGGACCGAGGATGCGGTCACCGGACAGAACCTCGATCCAAAGGTCATCAATGATCTTCCCCTGATCGGCAGGTCGGTATTCGATTTGGCGCTTCTAACGCCCGGAGTCACTCAACCTGCAGGCAACACTTTCGGCCCCAATACGATGGCCAACAACTTCATCTCTGACGGCGGCCGCAATGCGCAAGCCGACATCCTGATTGACGGGGTGAGCACCGTCGGAGTAGAGCAGAACACGGCAATCGTGAACCCGCTCTACACGCCTTCAGTCGATGCTGTGCAGGAGTTCAAACTGGAGCAGTCGAATTTCAGCGCTGAGATTGGATTCACTGCCGGGACCGTGGTTAACGCCGTTACCCGCTCTGGGACCAACAACTTTCATGGAAGTGCGTATGAGTTCCTGCGCAACGACGTCTTCAATGCCAATAACTACTTCAACGATCAAGCTGGTATACCAATCGCACCCGTGCGCTGGAACGATTTCGGCGGCACCGTTGGTGGACCGATCATAAAGAACCGTACTTTCTTCTTCTTTGATTATGAGGGCAGCCGGGAGAGCTCATCGGTCACGGCGAATGCCGGTGTGCCCAGCGTAGCCGAGCGCAGTGGAGATTTCGGCGAATTGTGCGGTTACGTAGGTGGCACGTTCGACAGCACGGGTTTGTGTTCCGCTGCTGCTGGCCAACTCTGGGATCCCTATTCGGCGAATATGGATCTGACCAACGGCGGCTCGCGCCAGACATTTATTCCTTTCAACAACATGGCTACTTTTACCAGCGCCGGCAATCCACTTATTGCCCGCTTTCACCCGTTACCCAATCAGCCCGGAAACATCATTGATCCTGTAGCCTTCAAGATGATTCAGCTGTATCCCCTTCCCAATTTGGGCGTGGGAACGAGCTCGTACGACAACCTGAACAACTGGGTTGGCACCGGTGCGAACAGAAGCCGATCTGATCAATTTGACATAAAAATTGACCACCGATTCACCGATGCCACCACGCTTAGCGGCAAATTCTCGTACTTCCTTAATGACTCTAAAAGTGCCAATCTGTTCGGGAATGTGGGTGACGCATACTCCTCTGGTCCTTCCACCACAAGGACGAAGTTGTTGGCGCTCAATTTCACGCACACATTTAGCCCGAAGACGTTGCTAACAGTCTCGCTAGGCCTCACTCGCAGCTTTAATTTTGATCACGGTGGCTCAGCCGCCGATTTCCCGAACTTTGATCCAGTCAAAGACCTGGGCCTGCCCAGTTATATTGTTACCTCCAACAACGGGATCAAAGCCGCACCGAGCGTGACGGTAAGCGATTATTCAATGGAGGGCGGTAACAATTCCATCGGCACACAGGCATGGACGTATCTGAAATACGCTCAGGAGACCCATCACCTGATCGGCACCTTGAGTCATACTACCGGGCGCCATGACTTGAAGTTTGGCGCTGAAGGCCGCTTGCACCGCGTAGATATTTATTTTCCGGGAATCCCCGCGGGCACGTACAGCTTCGATGCCAACAGCACATCGAATTCGCTCTGGGACGGAAGCGGCGATTCCATGGCGAGCTTCATGACCGGCATCGGTGCACCAGCAGGGGACGTTTGGGGGGCTTACGAAATCGACTATGCCCCAGCCGGCGAGAACTGGAATTTAGGAAGTTTTATTCAGGACAACTGGAGGACCACTGACAAACTAACGTTGAACATCGGTATGCGGTATGACCTCGACTTGCCGAGGACGGAACGCTTCAATCGCATGAGTTGGCTAGATTTGAACGCTCCATCGCCCCTTCAAGTTGCAGGACTTGGACCTCTCAAGGGCGGATTACAGTTCGCGAACCCTAACGACAGATCGCCATATTACGCCAACTACCACGGCTTTGGACCGCGGTTTGGGTTTGCTTACAAGCTGAGATCTACCACCGTGGTTCGCGGCGGCTACGGAATTTACTACACGCAAAACAAGGGGGCCGCGGCCGGAACAGGTATTAGTGATCAGGGCTTCGTCGAGCAGACAAATTGGCTTACCAGTTATCTGAACGACAATATCGCACCGTGGGGCTTTTTAAGCAATCCGTTCCCTCCGCACCCGAGGCCGACAACTGGATCGAGCGGGGGTCTGCTGACGGATGTCGGGTTCGGTTTAGTTGGACCGATTCGATCCTGGAATGCTCGGCCTTACGAGCAGACCTGGAGTTTTGGTCTCCAGCACGAATTACCGGGCCGCATCGTTTTAGAGAGTAATTACGTGGGCAAGAAAGGAACTCACCTCTATTTCGGGAACGCGGGTAACGTTGACATTCTCAATCCCGGGCAAGCCGCCGCTTTCGTGCAAAATCCTTCGTTTTACAGGGACCCGGTCGCGAATCCCTTCGCTGGGATCATTACTGATCCAAATAGCGGACTCTTCGGATTCCCCTGTCCCTCTGGCATCTCGGCGCCGTCATGCGTACAACGCGTGGCACTAATCACACCTTACCCACAATTCACCGGTATTACCGCATCGGATCCGCCGTGGGCGAGCTCGATCTACCACGCACTTCAATTGCGGGCCGAGAAGCAATTCTCGAACGGGTTGCAGTTCCTGGCAACCTACACAGACTCGAAGTCCATAGACGACTCCTCAGTCGGTGGAGGCGGGCTGACTTGGCTGGGTGGTTCACTGAATAACGTTCTCCCGAACCCGTGGAACCACAAAGCCGAGCGGTCGTTATCGCAGTTTGATATCTCGCAGGTACTGCAGTTCAGCTATATTTATGAGCTTCCTATCGGACGCGGGAAGAAGTTAGGCGGCAACATGAACCCCGTGTTGAATGCCGTCATTGGTGGCTGGCAAACGAATGGGATCTGGCGTTTTGACACGGGACAGCCGATTATTCCAATCCTGTGTGGCTGTGACAACACTGCTATCCCGACGTTCGGAGCACAGCGACCCGACCTGCTCGCCCCATTAAAGCGGGCATCGGGGCTCAATTTGAACCAATACTTTGCCAATCCGGATGTACTGGCCGTTCCGGCCCCATACACATTCGGCACAGCACCTAAAGTTCTGCCGAACGTGCGTGCGCCGGGAACCAGGACGGGAGCTCTGTCGCTCTTCAAGGAATTCAGCCTTGCGTCACTGAGAGAAGGTGCACGGTTGGAATTTCGAGCAGAAGCGTTCAATGCATTAAACCACCCGCAATTCGCAGCGCCGAACTCGACTGTGGATAGCGGCGACTTCGGCAAGATTACGCAACAGGCAAACTCGCCGAGGCAGCTGCAACTGGCACTCAAGCTTTACTGGTAAGATGGAGCCTGAATCGGGCGGCAAACCGTTCCGGTTCAGGCTTCATACTTTTCTGGTTGTGACAAGAGTTACCCTAAAATCAGTCGTTCTAACCGTGTGTCTCTACTCAGGCGTGGCTGGGGTTTTTGCCGCAGGCCAGAGCCGATCTAACGACGTTTATAGCGAAGCCGCGTCGGCATTCCAAAAGGGACAACTCGATCAAGCGGAACAGCAGTTGCGTGGCGCAATTGCCGTTTCACCCGGCGGACCGGACCTGCTCGGGCTGTTAGGACTTGTTCTGGACGCCAAAAACGAATACGAGCAAGCGGACACATTCCATCAGCGCGCATTGCGCCTCTCGCCTCGCTCCGCCGCTCTGTGGAACAACTTCGGCAACCACTATGTTGCGTGGGGAAAGTCTGCTCAGGCCCGAAGCGCGTTCCTTCACGTCTTAGCGATTGAGCCGGCGCACACAAACGCGAACCTGCAACTTGCCACAATCGCGCTCTCTCAAAAACAGGCCGTCCAAGCGTTGCATTACCTGAAAAATTTGAAAGCGTCGGACCAGAGCGACCCCGCAGTCCAGCTCTTGCGAGCGCGCTGCTTACACCTGGCCGGACAAACGGCTGCAGCCACGTCCATAGTGGACCGGCTTGAACAAGCGCCAGCCGGTGACGAGCGGCTCGCGTTTTCTTTGGGCATCATTTTGGCCGAATGGAAGAACTACGAAAAAGCAGAAGATGAGTTTTCACGGGCGCTGGAGGCAGATCCCTCCAATATCGAAATACTTCACAACTTAGGCCTCGCCGCGCTCCGCGCCGGGCATCTGGATCGTGCCCAGAGAGCTTTTGAAATTGCGGTGCAGCAAAAACCGGACGACGCAGAGTCAATTTTCAACCTCGGTCGCGTATACGTCGCAAAGGGCGATACGGATACCGCGCTGGTTATGTTAGCGCGGGCTCGACGGCTGGCACCGGGCAGGGCCGACCTTCTCCTCTACCTCGCCGAGAGATACGAAGATGCTGGTTTTTTCAGCGGCGCTGCGGACGCGTATGAAGAATATTTAAAGCTTAAGCCTGGTGATCCCAAGCCTCGACGGGAACGGGGATTTTCGTACTGCCGCTTTGGGCGAACGAAAACCGCGATTCCAGATTTGGAGTGGTACACAAAGAAATACCCACGCGACCCAGCCGGTCACTTCGAACTAGGGGTGTGCCAGGCGCTCGACGACACGACCCAAGGATTGCAACAGCTGAACCAAACTTTGACCCTGAAGCCGGATTTCACGATGGCGAGACAAGTTCGCGGCTTGGTATTGAGCCGCGAAGGGAAATGGGCCGAAGCCCTGCCCGACCTGAATTTCGTTGTGGAACGTGAGCCAAAGAATTCCATGGTGCTGTTGCAGCTGGGGCGGAGCTATCTGGAATTGGGCAAGACCTCTGACGCGGTCCAATTTCTCCGCCGTGCCCAAACGGTGGCTCCCGAAGACAGGGCAGTGCTGACGCAACTCCATCGTGCATTGCGAGCTTCGGGACAGAACGATGAGGCTGCAGCCGTGCTCGCCAAGCTAAGAACTGTCGGACCCGAGCCACGGGATGTAAAGGCTTCGGCGCACATCTTCGATTATCTCGAACTAGATCCTGCCGAACAGCGCGCGCGTTTGCGCCGCAACTTGACGAATGCGGCGGCCGCGAACCCATCTGATGCGGAATTGGAAGTCCACATGGGATCCATGCTTCTCAATGATGGCAAAACCGAAGACGCTCTTGCTAAGTTCCACGATGCTCTTGCACTGTCGCCTGACCCGCGCGTTTTGCGCGAAGGCGCAACCGCCCTTTTAGAACACGAGCAATATGCGTTGGCGCACGACTTTCTGGCTCGTATAGTGGCGACGAATTCTTCTGTTGACGATCGCCTCGATCTGGTACTAGCTACATTCCATACTGCCGGTCCGGAGGCAAGTCTGGCCGAAATTGAGAAGGTCCCGGTCGAGGACCGCAACGGTGACTTTTATCTGATGAAGGCCCAGATCCTAGATGCGCTGGGCCGATTCGAGCAGTCGGCGGAAGCGTTGAACGCTGGTTTTCAAAAAGAGCCGAAACGAGCTGATTTATACCTTTGGGCTTCGCTGTTCCTGCTCAAGCACGGCAAAGACCAAGAGGCAGTCAAGTTGCTTGCGCAGGCCACGAGCATCGCGCCCGACAACCCAGACCTCCTGCTCACGAGGGCCGTGGTTCTCGAAGTCGTCAGAGATACCGATCACGCAGAGCAGTTGCTTCAAAAAATCGAGGCGCAATGGCCAGAGTGGGGGCGGAGCTATTTGATTCGAGGCATCATTCAGGCCACGCATCGAAAGCCTCAACAGGCTTTGCAGTCCTTCCGCACAGCTATCGCTCTTGGAGAGAAGACAGCGAGCGCATATTACTATGTCGCTGACTTGACGCGCGTGGTAACGCCAAAGGATCGGGAAACGGTCCGCCAGGCCATCTCGGAAGCTTTACAACTCAATCCCAATGACGCTCTGTCCCACGCTCTGGCTGGAAGGATTGCGCTTGAAGAACAGGATCCCGCAGGAGCGGTCGAGCAACTGAAAGAAGCGATTCGGTTGAGACCGGACCTCGCCGAGGCCCATTATTCCTTGATGACTGCATACGGGAAGCTGGGCAACATGGAAGAAGCGAAACAGCAAGAGGAAATCTTCCGAGAAATCCAAAAGAAAAATCCAGACTCGGACAACAACAGCGCGGCAGAGATCCGCCAAATGTTGTTAGGGCAGGATTCCTCCAGGCAGTAACTCCCCGTAACTATCGGCGGCGGTGAAATGTTTACGCTCGTGAATGCAGCGCCATTTTCTCGTGATATAAGTTTTCGAGGACTTGCTGGGTAATAAATCTTGCCGCACCCAAAGCGGCAGCTTCACTTCCGAGAGTTGAGATTCGAAGTTTTGCTTCGCTAAAAGGTTTCTCCAATGCTCGCCTGCGGATTACCTCTTTGAGTTGTTCAAGAACAAAATCGCCGCCATGGCGAAAGAGTGGTCCTGCAAAAACCACACAGCTTGGATTCAGCAGGTTAATTACATCTGCGAGCATGATTCCGATTCGCGAAACCGCCTCGTGCAAAACCCGGAATGAGAGCGTGTCATTCTTTTTGGCAGCTTCGACAATTATCTCAACGCTGATGCGGTCCAGGTTGCCATCAACCAGTTCGGAGACCTTCGAGTTCACACCCTGCTCGAGGGCACTCTTGACAGCCTGAATGATTGCAGCGCAAGAGGCCATTGCCTCGAGACAACCCTTGTTGCCGCAGGAGCACAAAGGACCGTCTTCCTCAACCGTCATGTGTCCAAACTCACCCGCGCCGCCTCCCGGACCTCGATACAGCTTTCCATCAATGAAAATGGACGCCCCAATACCCATTCCCACCTCGATGAAGAGAGCGTCTTTCAATTCGCGGGCAAACCCAAAATGCTTCTCAGCCAATGCCATCATTCTGGCACTATCGTCCAATGCGCTTGGAACGCCAAATTCCTTTTCCAAAATGTCTCTGAGTGGAACGTTCCTCCATTCCGTCATCTGTCCTGGCCGCGGGAAAAAAAGCACCACACCGTTGTGGGTGTCAATAACGCCGGAGTGCGCCATTCCGACGCCCTTGAGCGTGTCCGGGGATACATGAGCTTCCCTCATGGCCTGATGGACTGCGGCAAACGTTCTGCGAATCACAGCCTCTCTTCCATCTTTCATTCCAGTCGGCATCTCGGCTTTGTACACAATTTTGCTGGAAATATCTGCGACAACGATCCGGGTAAGAAACGATCCCAAATCCACGCCGACAGCGTGGCCCAATTCGTCGCGCAAACTGAGGGAAACTGGTTTGCGGCCGAGATTCCCAGAGGCCTTCCCGGATTCCACGATCAGGCCCTTGCGCATTAACCGCTTCACCATTGCGGTCATGGAAGCAACGCTCGCGCCCGTCATTTTTGCCAACTCAATTCTTGAGACATTATGGTTGCCGTGAATTAGAGCCAACAAGCGCAGCTCCTTCTGCGCTAATTTTGATGGTGCGCGTTTCATCTTTTATTTCTTGGTGAGCTTGATTTACTAAACTTTACAAACGACTTAATCTTGTCCCTTCACTTTACCGCAACCCTGCGATATCCTGCGCCTTTTTTGCCTGTCTGCGCCGCCATTTCTCATGGACTGCATGGACGACCGTACGTACAATCGCAGACGGTTCGGACCAGCCGTGCATAGCCGTTTTCGAGATAGCTTAGTGGGAGTGTGGGGAATGAAACGACGAACATTTCTCGGCAGTCTGGCCTTGCTTCCTGCTGCATTGGCAGTACAAGAAGGCCCGCCTGAAGCGGACCCGGTCGAGCAGTTCACGACACCGGCACTGCCCACCATCGCTCTCAGCCATCTCGGTTTTCGCCCAGAAGTGTCGAAGACACTCATCGTGAGGCTCACACCCGCAACGCCAAAAGTAGAAAGCTGCTTACTGGAAGATGTGGTCCCGCCATTTAAAACTCAGATAGAGTTACACCGCAGCGAATCCGATTTTGGCCCTGTGCTTGTCGGTGATTTGAGTGCGCTGAATCGCCCAGGTATTTATCAGGTCATGCTTGGTCAGGAACGCTATGACCAACCCCAAATCATCAATGGCGTGCAGCAGTGGGAGCATTCGGTACCCTTTTTTGTTCGTGATGACGTTTGGCGCCGTACGCTCCCCAAGGCGGTCGGTTATTACCGATACCAGCGTTGCGGAGTGGAAGTGCCCGGGGTACATCCTGCATGCCATCTCGATGATGCTCGTCGGCGAGACAACGGCGAGCACGTTGATTTGGTTGGCGGCTGGCATGACGCGGGTGACGTGCGGAAGTGGATGGACGTCACCATGCTCAATGGAATCGCGCTGCTGAAGCTGCGGCTTGAAGTCGCACCGCGTGAGGGCGTAAGCGGCGAAACGTTGCTGGAGGAGGTGCGGTTCGGGAATAGGTACTTTCTCAAGATGCAGGACCGTGATGGCCGGGTGTGGCATGACACCGCAGGCGGTGTGAATGGCGACAATTCCGACAATCACTGGACAGACAACATCATTGGCACTGCCGATGACCGTTACGTTGATACCAGCAAGCCCGAAGTTGTATCAGCTATTTTCGTGGCACTCGAGGCGCTTGCAGCCCAGAGTTACGCTGCATCAGATTCAGCGTATTCGGCACAATGTCTTGCTGCGGCACAAAAAGCATGGCGAGCCTGGCCGGAGCGAGGCAGCCGCACGCTTGAGCTGGCGTGGTGGATTATGGCCGGCTGTGAGTTGTGGCGTGCCACGCACGATTCCAGTGTGATCGCACAAATGGTGCGCGCAGTTGAAAAGTTAATGGGCAATCAAGTCCAGTCCTATGTTGGCGGTCAACGGACCATTCGTGGTTTCTGGCTGGAAGACAGCGCCGCCGGCAAGGCGATGCCGAACCCGTACGTAGATCTGGTCTTCTCGGCCATGCCGCCCATAGCACTGCTGGAATTCACGAGCACCTTCCCCGAACACGCGCTGGGCTCGCGCTGTGTGGATTCGGCCCGCATGTACGTTGAGGATTATGTTTTGCCGATGACGGAACACAATGCGTATCGCATCATGCCCGTGGGCTTATATCGGGGTGCGCCCACCGCGGAAACGTATCGCCCTGTCGCTGGTGAATTCACATACCGTTATTTCCTGCCGGTTCGCAAGCAGTTCTGGTGGCAAGGTGGTAATTGCCACCTTGCGCAACATGCGCTCTTGCTGGCTCGTCTCGCGCAATTTGAGACTAGCGGGGGCCGGGACAGCGCGCGTTCGCAAGATCATATCAATCTCGCTTATCGGCAGCTCGAATGGATCATGGGAGCAAATCCATTTTCGGCGTGCTTGATGACGGGCGAGGGCGTACGCAATCCCTATCCGCACTCGCGCTTTGTAGGGCTGATTCCCGGGGGAATTATGAACGGCATCGCTGGAAACCCGTCGGATGAACCGGTCCTCGATCTTGAGTACGGCATTGATTGGCGGACCTGTGAGTACTGGAGTCCGCACGTAGCCTTCTACATTTGGGCAAACGCCGTCCTCAAACGGCTTCATGCTTGAAAATCAAAGGGTGGC
>Ga0070707_100001543_pt1 | contig 22396 bp, 21 predicted proteins | sample KBSK5502metaG_FD_65468 | JGI IMG/M metagenome (GOLD analysis project Ga0070707, IMG submission 65468) | Corn, switchgrass and miscanthus rhizosphere microbial communities from Kellogg Biological Station, Michigan, USA - KBS K5-50-2 metaG | ecosystem: Host-associated > Plants > Roots >...
TTCGTGATTCCCAATCCGTGGGACGCCGGCTCGGCGCGGATCCTCGCCGCGCTCGGCTTCCAGGCCCTGGCGACGTCGAGCGGCGCGTCGGCCGGCATCCTCGGAAAGCGTGACGGCAAGGTCACGCGCGACGAGGCCTTGGCGCAGGCCCGCGGCATCGTCGGCGCCGTCGACCTTCCCGTCTCGGCCGATCTCGAGAAGGGCTTCGGCGACGCTCCGGAGGCGGCGGCGGAAACGATCCGCCTTGCCGCGGGCGTGGGACTCGTCGGTGGCTCGATCGAGGACGCGAGCGGCGACAAGGACAGGCCGCTCTACGACATCGGCCACGCGACCGAGCGCGTGGCGGCGGCCGCACAGGCCGCGCGAGCGCTCCCCTTCCCGTTCACGCTGACTGCGCGAACGGAGAACTTCCTGCGGGGCAACCCCAGCCTCGACGACACCATCAAGCGCCTGCAGGCCTTCGAGAAGGCCGGCGCCGACGTGCTGATGGCGCCGGGTCTGCCCGACCTCGCCGCGGTGCGTGCCGTCTGCGCCGCCGTGTCGAAGCCCGTGAACTTCATGGCCGGCATCCAGGGCAAGTCGTTCACCGTGGCGGATCTGACGGCAGCGGGCGTCAAGCGGATCAGCCTCGCGACCTCGCTCTATCGTGCTGCGATGAGCGGGCTGGTCGAGGTCGCCCGTGAGGTGAAGGAGAACGGCACATTCGGCTACCTCAACCGCACCCTGACCACGCCGGAATTGAACAGCTTCATGCAAGGCTGACCAGGCGAGGGCCCTCACCCATGAAAATCGTCGGCATTGACACGTTCACGCTCCGCATCCCGACCGCCAAGCCCATCGCGCTGGACTTGCCGGAACATCGCCTGGTCGTCACGCGCATCCACAGCGATTCCGGCCCGGAGGGGCTGGGCTACTCGCTGGTGTTCGGCGGCAGCGGCTCGGAGGCCGTCGAGGCCTACTGCCGCCGCTTGGCTGAACTCCTCATCGGCGAGGATCCGCTACTGGTCGGCCGGCTTTGGGACAAGATGTACCGCGCGGACCGCGGCATCCGCCGCGTGGGCCTGGCCGGCTACGCGCTCTCCGCGCTGGACATCGCGCTCTGGGATCTCACCGCCAAGACGGCCAATCTTCCGCTCGCCAAGCTCTGGGGCGCGACGACGGACCGCGTGGACGCCTACGGCAGTGGCGGCTGGGGCTCGTACTCGATCGATGACCTGATCGGCGAGGCCAAGCGCTACGCGGCCGCCGGCTGTCGCTATTACAAGATGAAGGTCCACCACCCGGACCCGCGAGTGAACCGCCAGCGCGTGGAGGCGGTGCGCAGGGCGCTTGGGGATGGCGTGCGAATGATGGTGGACGTCAACCAGAAGCTCGACGTGCAGAGCGCGATCCGCCAGGCGCAGCTGCTCGAGGATCTCGACCTCGTCTGGTACGAGGAGCCGGCCCTGGCCGACGACCCTGCGGCCTGCGCCGAGGTGGCGCGCGGCATCCGGATCCCGGTGGCCACGGGCGAGAACAATTACTCGCGCTTCGAGTTCCGCGAGCTCATCGAGCGGCGCGCCGCGCGGTACCTGATGCCGGACGTCTGCCGCGCCAACGGCTTCACCGAGACGCTGCGTATCGGCCAGCTGGCCGCGGCCCATCAGATCGCCCTGTCCCCCCACGTGGTGCACGAGTTGTCGCTGCACGTCGCGGCCGCGCTGCCCAATGCCTTCCTGGTCGAGTGGATCGACTGGGCGCCGGCCGATCTCTTCGAGGGCATGCCGAAGTGCGAGGGCGGCGCGTTCCGAATCTCCGAGCGGCCCGGCCACGGGATCGCGCTGCCGGCCGACGCGGAGAAGAAATACCGGCTGGCTTAGAGGTGGCTCGCCAGGCCTTTACTCGCGGAGGCGGGGGTCCAGGGCGTCGCGCAGGCCATCGCCGAGCAGGTTGAACCCGAGCACCACGAGCATGATGGCCAGGCCCGGGACGGCGGCAACGTGGGGAGCCGTGATCATGTAGGTCCGGGCATTGGAGAGCATCGCGCCCCACTCCGGGCTCGGGGGCTGGACGCCCAGCCCCAGGAACGACAGGCCGGAGGCGGTCAAGAGGACGGTCGCCATCCGGAGACTGGTCTGGACGATGATCGGCGCCAGTGAGTTCGGCAGCAGATAGCGCACGATAATGATCACGTCGCCTTCGCCGAGCGCTCGGGCCGCTTCCACGAACTCCTTCTCCCTCAGCGTGAGGATCGAGCCCCGGACCACACGCGCGAACTGAGGGACCAGAGAGATCGCGCCGGCGATGATGACATTGGCCAACCCTGTCCCGAGGGCCGCAATGATGGCGAGCGCCAGAAAGATCCCGGGGAACGCCATCATCACGTCGATGACGCGCATGATGAGGAGATCGGGCCAGCGCCCGATGTAGCCGGCCACGAGACCGAGGGCGAGGCCGACGGCCAACGCCAGGACCACGGCGCCCAGCTGGATCTCCAGCGAGATCCGGGCCCCGTAGAGCACGCGCGAAAGAACGTCACGGCCGAGCTCGTCAGTCCCGAGCCAGTGGCCCGCGCTCGGGGGCATCAAGCGCTGGTCGAGCTGCCCGCGGAGCGGCTCGTAGGGCGCCAGTATCGGGGCCAGGAGGGCCACGGCCACGAAGAGCGTCACGATGAGCCCGCCGGCCATCGCGGCGCGGCTCTTCTTCAGGCGATGGACAGAATCCGCCCAGAACCCCGGGGCGCGGGCGCGCTCCGCCGGCGCCGGCTCAATCGTAGCGGATGCGGGGATCGAAGAAGGCATAGGCGACATCGGTTAGGAGGTTCACGAGGACGAAGGTCGTGGCGACGAGCAGGAGCGCGCCCTGCACGACGGGGTAATCGCGCGCGAAGATGCCCTCCACGATGAGACGCCCCACGCCCGGCAGCGAGAAGACCGTCTCGGTGAGCACGGCGCCCCCGAGGTTGTAGCCGAACTCGAGACCGAAGACCGTGAGGATCGGGATCATGGCGTTCTTCAGGGCATGACGATAGATGACCACCCGTTCGCCGACGCCCTTCGCGCGGGCCGTGCGGACATAGTCCTGGCGCAGGACCTCGAGCATCGAGGCGCGCGTGGTTCGGGCGATCACCGCCGACGACGCCGCGCCCAGCACCAGGGCCGGCAGGATCAGGTGGGCCAGAGTCCCGGTGCCGCCGGCCGGGAGCCAGCGCAGCTTGACTGAGAAGATGAGGATCGCGAGCAGGCCGAGCCAGAAGATCGGCAGTGAGATCCCCACCAGAGAACCCAGCAGCGCCGCGAGATCCAGGGTCGAGTTGCGACGTGTCGCCGCGACCACTCCGGCGATGACCCCGAGGATGGCCGATACCAGGATTGCCAGGAAGGCGAGCTTCAGGGTGAAGGGGAAGCGCTGCGCGAGCAGGGTCGCGACGGGCTGGCGGGACTGGATCGAGATGCCGAGATCTCCCGCGACGGCATGACGCAGATACGCCAGAAACTGGACGGGGAGCGGCTGGTTCAATCCGTACTCGTGCCGAATGCGCGTCAGCACTTCCTCAGTGGCTTCCTCACCCGCGAGGATGAGTGCCGGGTCGCCCGGCACGAGCTGGAGGAGCCCGAAGGAGACGAGGCTTACCCCGATCAGCACGGGAAGGAGGAGGATCAGCCGGCGGGCGACGTACGTGACCACGGTGAGCCGGCAGCCGCGAGCCCGTTGGGGCGCTCGCGGCAGCCGCCGGCGCCTATTTCTCTTTCCAGCTTTTCTCGGTGAGGTACGTGAGCTCGAGGGGCAGGTTCACGACGCCGCGCACCTTCTTCGACGCGCCGACGATCATGTTGGGGGAGATGAGGAAGACGTGTGACGCTTCGTTGATGATGATCTGCTGCGCCTCGCGCAGCGCGGCCAGGCGCGCCTTGTCACTGGTCGCCGTGCCCGCCTTGTCGATCGCGTCGTCCAGGGCCCTGGACACGAAGAACCCGCGATCGTCGCCCTTGGGCGCCAGCTGGGAAGAGTGAAGCAAGGGGAAGGTCCCCCAATGCGCCTCGCCCGTGGACGGCGACCAACCGAGGAGGAATAGCTCGCGGTCCGTCTGTTCGGCGGGCGTCTTGGTCGCCGACAGGTAGGCGCCCCACTCCATGGTGTTGAGCGCGGCCTCGATCCCGACGGCCGCGAGGTCCTGCTGGACCGCCTGCGCCAGCTCGAAGTCCTTCACGTAGCGCCCCTTCGGCGACCAGAGCTTGACCTTGAGGGCGGGCACGCCGGCCTGCGCCAGGAGCTCCTTGGCCTTCTTCGGGTCGAACGCGTAACCCGGGAGCTTGACGTAGCCGTTCTGAAGCGGGGCCACGATGCCGGGGATCACCTCGGCATTGCCCTGGTAGATGCTCTTGACGATGGCATCCCGGTTCACGGCATAGTTCAACGCCTGTCGCACGCGCGCGTCGTCGAAGGGCTTCTTCTTCACGTTGATCGTGATGAAGAGGGCGCGGGCGGTGGGGATCGACTCGATGACGAAGCGGGGATCCTTGCGAAGCCGCGGGATGTCCTCGGGGGTGATGTTGATGATGAGGTCCGCATCGCCGGACTCGAGCATGAGCACCCGGGCGGAGTCTTCCTTGACGGTCTTCACCACGACCCGGTCGAGCAACGGACGGCCAGCCCAGTAGGCATCGTTCCGCTCGACCACCACGCGGTCGCCCTTGACCCATTCGACGAACTTGAAGGGTCCCGTGCCGACCGGATGGAGGGCGAGGTCCTTCCCCCACTTCTGGTGCGCGGCCGGTGACACGACCGCGCCCGCGGAGTGGGCGAGCCGGAAGAGGAACGCGGCGAACGGCTGCTTCAGCGTGACGCGAACCGTGTCGGCGTCCACGACCTGAGCGCCCTGCACGAAGGGGGTGTAGAGGCTCGCCTTGAACGGCTTCTCGTCGCCGAGCACCCGGTCGAAGAAGTACTTGACCGCCTTGGCGTCGAACGGCGTGCCGTCGTGGAAGCGGACGCCTTTCCGGAGCTTGAACGTCCATGTCAGGCCGTCGGGCGACTGGATCCACGACTGGGCCAGGGCCGGCTCGATCTGCATCTTCGAGTTGAACCGGACCAGGTTGTCATACATCATCCGGTTGACCTGCTCGCCCGGGTTCGACTGCGTGTTCTGCGGGTCCAGGCTATCCGGATCGGAGCCTGCGGCGAACGTCACGACCCCACCCGCGACGGGCTGCTGCGCGGTCGCCCCCTGGACCAGGGCCAAACCGCTTGCCACGAGAAGTCCGACCAGCCACAGAGCAAGTGTCCGTCTCATTGGTTCTCCTCCCCTTGGGCTACGAGACTCCCTCCGCCGTCGGGCGAGCCGCAGGACGTCGTGGGCGCAGGGTGAGCCGCAGCACGGCCAGGGGCTGGGCCCCCCGCGTGCGAGGCGAGCAACCTGTTGACTCCCCGCCGTCCGAGGCGAGCGGATCTATCAACCGGCGTCACGGCCGGTACGGTATCATGGAAAGCGCGGAAAGGGTTGCGCACGAGCCACCATCGTACACGAGTCATAGCCGGGGAGCGGTTGCGGTCACTGCTTCAGCCGATGTGAGCACCGGAATGATCTCGAACTCGATGAGGTCTTCCCAGCGAGCCGTCCACTGGGCGAGAAACTTCGGATCCTCGCACTCCATGACCTGAAAGCAGCGCCGGAGGTCGTTTGTCACCCAGCTCGCGATGTACCGGAGTCCCTCTGGCGCGAGGCGGCCCTGATCACGGAAGCGGCGGTACACCGGCAGCGCATCCCCGTTGCGAAAATGCTCGATGACCATGTAGTGCATGCGGGCTCCGGTGGCGGCTACTATAAGTGAAGGCGGCGATGCCCGCAAGCGCGGTCAACCCCGTCGTCGACTTGCGCGCGCTGGCTTCTCGCCAGACATCTTCGGCAGCCGCCTTGGAAGCATCGCCGTCGTGATATTATCGGCAGCCGATGAAGGTACGAGCTCGCTTCGCTCCTTCATGAATGAAACACGTTGACCGACCGCTCAACCAGCGGCTGATCCCGGACGGACTGCGCCGCCACGGGACGAAAGGCAAAGGTGCCTCATGCAAGCCCTGCGGAAATGGTCGATCCTCTCCGTCGTCCTGGCGCTGGCGCTGGTTTCCCCGGCGCTCGCCCAGCAGTTCAACTGGCAGCAAGCCAAGGGCACGCAGCTTCGCGTGCTCCTGAACAAACACCCGTGGCAGGCGGCCATCGAGCCGCATCTGAAGGAGTTCGAGACGCTCACGGGAGTCACACTCGTCACGGAGGTCTATCCGGAGGATCAGTTCAGGGCCAAGGTCCTGGTCGAGCTGGCCTCCGGCGCGAGCTCGATCGACGTGTTCATGAGCATGCCCGCGCAGGAGGGCCTGAAGTACATGCGGGCGGGCTGGCTGCAGCCCGTCGACGAGTTCCTCAAGAACCCCGCCGTGACGGCGCCGGACTACAACTGGAAGGATTTCCTCGAAAAGACGCGAGAGGCGATGGTGGTCGAGGGCAAGCTCGTGGGCCCGCCCATCCAGGTCGAGAACACCTCGCTCATGTATCGCAAGGACGTCTTCCAGAAATACAACGTCAAGGTGCCGACCACGCTGGACGAGCTCGAGGCCGCGGCCAAGGCCCTCAACGGCAAGGCCATGACCGACGACGGCCAGCCCGGCTTCGGCATCGTGGCCCGCGGCAAGCGCGCGGCAGCGACCTCGCAGTTCGCCGCGTATCTGCACGCCATGGGCAGCACCTGGATCGGCCCCAACCGGGAGCCGATGTTCAACAACGAAGATGGGGTCAAAGCGCTCGAGCTCTACGGCCGGCTGCTGCGGACGTACGGCCCCCCGGGCTCCGAGAACAATCACTGGTATGAAGCCTCCTCGATCTTCTCGCAGGGCAAGGCCGCGATGTACACGGACGCCAACTCGCTGTTCCCGGTGATCGAGGACGCGCAGAAGTCGAAGGTGGTCGGCAAGGTTGGATACGCGCTCTTCCCGCGCGGGCCGAAGGGACAGTATGGCTCGACCGTCGCCGCCTGGGGCTTGGCAATGCCGAAGAGCAGCAAGAACCAGAAGGCGGCCTGGCTCTTCATGCAGTGGGCGACCGCCAAGGAGCAGGTGCTCGCCGTTCAGAGCGAGAAAGGCGTCCTCGGGGCCCGCGAGTCGGTATGGAAGGACCCGAAGGGACTGACCAAGGTCCCGGCCGACCTGCGTGAGTCGCTCACGGTCGGCTCCAAGGTCGGCACACCACTGTGGAACCCGCCGGTCGTGGCCGTGGCGGAATGTCGCGACGCGATCGGCGCCGCCATCGTCACCTCGATTCAGGGCGGCGACGTGAAAGTTGCGGCCAACAAGGCGGCCGCCGACGTCAAGCGGATCATGGCCGAAACCGAAAAGAAGTAGCGCGTCGTGTCCTCCGGCACCGGGTGGTCGAGATTCACCGATCGCCACCCGGTGCCGGTCTTTACCCTGCCCTCCGTCGTCGTCGTCGCCGTCCTCATGGTCTTCCCCGTCCTCTACACGCTCTACATGAGCGTGCACTCCTGGTTCGCCTCGAGCCTCACGAGCCCGGAGTTCGTCGGCCTCGCCAACTTCCGGCGCGCCTTCCTGGACGACGAGCGGTTCCGCAACGCGCTCTGGCTCACCGTCTACTTCACCGGGCTCGCCACGCTGCTCCAGCTCGTGCTCGGCGTGGCGCTGGCGCTTCTGCTCAACCGGCCGTTCCGCGGCAAAGGGGTGGTGCGCTCGATCTTCCTGCTTCCCATGGTGGCGACGCCCGTCGCCATCGCGCTGGTGTGGATGATGATGTACAACCCGACGCTCGGCGTGATGAACTACCTGGTCGGGCTTGTCGGCCTCGGCCCGTACAACTGGGTGAGCAATGCCGCCATCGTCGTGCCGGCGCTGGCGGTGGTAGATACGTGGGAATGGACACCGCTCATCACGCTCATCACACTGGCCGGCCTCGCCACCCTGCCGCTCGAGCCCTACGAGTCCGCGGTGATTGACGGCGCCTCCGCCGCTCAGATGTTCTGGCGGATCACGCTGCCGCTCCTCCGGCCGACCATCATCGTGGCGCTCCTCTTTCGCGCCATCGACTGCCTCAAGACCTTTGACATCATCTATGTCATGACTCAGGGCGGGCCGGGGTTCGCGTCCGAGACTCTCAATGTCTACACCTTCCAGGTCGGGCTCTTCTACTTCCACATCGGCTACGCGAGCTCGCTCCTGGTCATCCTCTTCGCCCTGGTACTGGGCGTCAGCCTCGCGCTGATCAAGGTACGAAGGGGCTCGTGGTGAGATGAGCGCTGCCTCGAGCTGGAGGCAGGACCGGGTGAACGCGTGGACCTATGTCCTGCTGGTGGTGCTCCTCATCCCATTTCTCTTCCCGCTCGGGTGGATGTTCCTCTCCTCGCTCAAGACGCAGGTGCAGAATACCGCCTATCCTCCTGTCTGGATCTTCACGCCCACGCTCGGCAACTATCGCGAGGTCTTCCAGAAGAACCCCTTCTTCACCTTCACCTGGAACAGCATGGTCGTCGCGGCGGGCTCCACGGGGCTCGCGCTGCTCCTGGGGCTGCCCGGCGCCTATGCCATTGCGCGCTTCAAGCGTACCGGCATCGCGCTCGCCATCCTCACGGCGCGGATGGCCCCGGGCATTGGCTATCTCATCCCGTGGTTCATTCTCTTCACCAAGGCGAAGATGATCGACACCTACTCGGCGCTCATCCTCACCCATCTGATCGTGGCGCTGCCACTGGTGCTCTGGGTGATGATCGGCTTCTTCGAAGACGTGCCCGGCGACCTGATCGAGGCGGCGCGAATCGACGGCTGCTCGCACTGGGCGGCCTTTCTGCGCGTGGCCCTGCCCCTGGCCAAGCCCGGCATCGTCGCCACCGGGATCCTGTCCTTCATCTTCTCCTGGAACAATTTCCTCTTCTCGCTCATCATCGCGGGCTTCAAGACGCGCACGCTTCCCATCGCGGTGTACAGCTTTCTCTCCTACGAGGAGATCAACTGGGGCGGCCTCACCGCCGCCGCCACCATCATCACGCTTCCCGTGCTCGTGCTGGCCCTGTTCGTTCAGAAGCACATTGTCCGCGGGCTCACCTTCGGGGCGCTGAAGGGCTGAGAGGGAGCTCTCGGAGCATCACGTGGGCGCCGCGACGGCGGGCGCTCAGCCCACTGCTCACCGGTGGACCGCCATACCCCCGGATTGACATGGAGCCTCTTTCGGCCGATTCTCGGGAACGAGCCTGCCGGGAGTCACAGCGCCGGTGTCGAAAGAGGGCGAGCTTCAGAGGGAGGCGTCTATGCGGGACATACACGTGAAGGCTTCGCGCGGCAAGCTGCTGCTGATCGCAGGATTCGCCTTGGCGGCCATGGTAGGGCCGGCCGGGGCCGACGTAATCACGGAATGGAACCAGAAGGCTGTGCCGATCGTCACCAAGTACAGCCTCGGCGCGCCAGGCTACCGGGACCTGGCGATCATGCACCTGGCCATGTACCAATGCGTGAATTCCATCGAGCCGCGCTACGAGCCGTACAAGACCAAGCTGGACGCTCCGGCGACGGCCTCCAAGGAGGCGGCGGCCGCGGTGTCCGCCGCCGTCGTGCTCTCCAAGCTGCATCCCGAGGATCAGGCGAAGGTCGACACCGAGTTGAAGCAGTACCTCGCGCAGATTCCGGACGGCCCGGCAAAGGACGAGGGCATCGCGCTCGGGCAAAAGGTTGCGGAAGGGGTCTTGACCATGCGGGCCAACGACGGCTCGAGCGCGCCCGACAGCTATCGCCCGCGCACCACCGCGGGGCGGTACATCGCAACGGCGCCGGTGGTGGTTCCCATGTGGGGCAAGGTGACGCCCTTTGCGCTCAAGAGCGCGTCGCAATTCCGTCCCGGACCGCCGATCAACTTGAAGAGCCGCGAGTGGGCGGAGAACTACAACGAGATCAAAGAGATTGGCGCGAAGAACAGCACGAAGCGCAGCGCGGCTCAGACGGAGACCGGGCGTCTCTGGCTCTATACCGGGCCCGGGACGTTCATGCCGCTCGCCGTGCGGCTGTCGCAGGCCAAGGGGTTGAGCGTGAACGAGAATGCGCGCCTCTTCGCCCTGCTGAGTATGGCCACCGCCGACGCGATGGTGGCGGTGTTCGATGCCAAGTACCACTACGAGTTCTGGCGGCCCATCACGGCGATCCGCAACGGGGATATCGATGGCAATCCGCAAACAGAGCGCGACGCCTCCTGGGACTCGCTGGGACCGGCACCGATGCATCCGGAATATCCGTGCGCCCACTGCATCGTCGCCGGAGCCGCCGGAACCGTCATGCAGTCCTTCTTCGGCACCGGGACGCTCCCGGAGTTCTCGCTGACCACACCGACCGCGCCCGGCGTCACGCATCGGTGGACGCGGTTGGAAGACTATATCGAGGAGCCGTCGAACGCTCGCATCTGGTCGGGCATCCACTACCGGTTCTCGACCAAGGTGGGCACGGAGATGGGACGGAAGATCGCTGGCTACACGGTGCAGAACCACCTGCAGCCGTTGAAGTGACCCCGGCTACCCATGAGCGCCGGCTCCGGATCTGATCAGGGCCTGCATGCCGACTACGCGCCGACCGTACGTCGCTTCTAGAGGGGCTTCTTGAGGATGTTGCCGAGCTCGCCCACGATGCCGCGCCGGAAGGTGAGCACGCAGATCACGAAGATGAAGCCCTGCACCACGGTGACCCACGACCCGAGCTGCGCCAGGTAATTCTCCAGCGTGACCACGATGACGGCGCCAACTACGGGGCCGAACACCGTGCCGAGGCCGCCCAGCAGAGTCATGAGCACGACCTCGCCCGACATGGTCCAGTGCACGTCGGTGAGCGAGGCCAGCTGGAAGACGAGGGCCTTGGTGGCGCCCGCCAGCCCAGACAGCGTGGCCGACAGGACGAAGGCGATCAGCTTGTACTGATCGGCCGTGTAGCCGAGCGACACGGCGCGGGGCTCGTTCTCGCGAATCGCCTTGAGCACCTGCCCGAACGGGGAGTGAATCGTCCGGTAGATCAGCAGGAATCCGGCCAGGAAGATCGCCAGCACGACGAAGTACATCGTCATCGTCTGACGCAGATCCAGGATGCCCAGCAGCATGCCGCGCGGCACCGCCTGGATGCCGTCCTCGCCATGCGTGAACGGCGTCTGCAGGCAGAAGAAGTAGATCATCTGCGCGAGCGCCAGCGTAATCATCGCGAAGTAGATCCCCTGCCGGCGGATGGCCAGCGCGCCGACGATCAAACCGAGGAGGGCGGCCGTGGCGGTGCCGGTGAGGATGGCCATTTCGGGCGGCCAGCCCCAGACCTTGGCGGCGTGGGCCGCCAGGTAGCCGGCCGAGCCAAGGAATGCCGCGTGGCCGAAGGACAAGAGCCCCACATAGCCGATGAGCAGATTGAATGCGCAGGCGAAGAGCGCGAAGCAGAGCGCCTTCATGAGGAACAGCGGATAGACGAAGAAAGGCGCAGCCACGAAGAACACGACCATGACGGCGAAGGCCAGGTACTGGTGCCGGGGCGTCTCCGGAAGGTTGAGGGCCAGCGCGGGCGCGTCGGCGGATTCTTTGGCCACCGCCATCTCAGCGCTCCCTGCCGAACAGGCCCGCGGGCTTGACCAGCAGCACCAGGGCCATGATGACGAAGATCACGGTGTTCGAGGCTTCGGGGTAGAAGACCTTGGTGAGCCCCTCGACCACGCCGAGCCCGAAGCCGGTGACGATGGAACCCATGATGGAGCCCATGCCCCCGATAACCACGACCGCAAAGACCACGATGATGAGATCGGCACCCATGAGCGGGTTGACCTGATAGATGGGCGCCGCGAGCACCCCGGCCAGCGCGGCCAGCGCCACGCCGAAACCGTAGGTCAGCGTGATCATCCGCGGCACGTTGATCCCGAAGGCCTGCACCAGCGCCGGATTCTCGGTGGCGGCGCGCAGGTAGGAGCCGAGCTTGGTCCGCTCGATGACGTACCACGTGCCCAGGCAGACGATGAGCGAGAGGACCACCACCCAAGCGCGGTAATTGGGCAGGACCATAAACCCCAGGTTCTGCCCTCCCGTGAGCTGCGTCGGGAGCGAATAGGGCAGCCCCGAGGAGCCGTACTCGTTGCGGAACAGCCCCTGGATGATGAGGGCGAGACCAAACGTCAGCAATAAGCCGTAGAGATGATCGAGCTGGTACAGCCGCTTCAGCATCGTGCGCTCCAGCACGATCCCGAACAGCCCGACGACGAGCGGCGCGATGAGCAGCGCCCACCAGTACCCGAGCCCGGCCCACTGAAGCAGGAAGTACGCGGCGAAGGCACCCATCATGTACTGGGCGCCGTGGGAGAAGTTGATGATGTTGAGCAATCCGAAGATGACGGCGAGCCCCAGGCTCAGGATGGCGTAGAACGAGCCGTTGATCAGGCCGATCAGCAGCTGGCCGAACAGCGCCTGGGTCGGGACGCCGAAGACGGTGGACATGGGCTCAACCCTCAGGGGAGAGGGCAGGGTGAGGGGGGCACGGCTGTCCCCACCCTCACCCCGGCCCTCTCCCTCCAGAGGAGGGAGAGGGTCGGCTATTTCTTCACGAGCGGACAGTCGCCCTTATCCAGGGGCCGAAAGGCCTGCTCCGCCGGGATGGTCGCCCGGATCTTGTAATAGTCCCACGGGTACTTCGACTCCGCGGGCTTCTTCACCTCGACCAGGTACATCGGGTGGATCTTTCGGCCGTCGGCGCGGATGGTGCCCTTGCCGAAGAGCGGGTCGTCGGTCGGCAGCTCCTTCATCTTGGCGATCACCTTGGTGCCGTCATCGCTCTTGAGCGCCTCCACCGCCTTGAGGTAGTGCAGCGTCGCCGCGTAAGAGCCCGCGTGGATCATGGTTGGATGGATTTGGCGGTTCCGCTCGGCGAAGCGCTTGGCGAACGCCCGGGTCTTCTCGTTCAGGTCCCAGTAGAAGGATTCGGTGAAGATCAGCCCCTGAGCGGTCTGGAGCCCCAGCCCGTGGATATCGGTGAGGAACACGAGCAGCCCGGCCAAGCTCTGCCCGCCCTTGACGATGCCGAACTCCGCCGCCTGCTTGATGGCATTGGTGGTGTCGCCGCCGGCATTGGCCAGCCCGATGATCTTGGCCTTGGAGGCCTGAGCCTGGAGCAGGAAGGACGAGAAGTCCGCGGTGTTGAGGGGGTGGCGTACCTTGCCGAGCACTTTCCCCCCACTGGCCAGGACCACGTTCTCGGTATCGCGTTCGAGCGCATGGCCGAACGCATAGTCGGCCGTGATGAAGAACCACGTGTCACCGCCCGTCTTCACGATGGCATTACCGGTGCCGTTGGCCAGCGCCCAGGTGTCGTAGGTCCAGTGGATGGTATTGGGCGAGCAGGCTTTGCCCGTCAGATCCGAGCTCGCCGCGCTCGAGACCAGGAAGGCCTTCCCCTTGTCCCGGGTGATCTGGCTGACCGCGAGGGCCACGCCCGAGTTCGGGACGTCGAGGATCATGTCCACCTTCTCGGCGTCGTACCACTGCCGGGCAATGCTGGAGCCGACGTCGGCCTTGTTCTGGTGATCGGCGAAGATGACCTCGACCTTCAGGCCCTTGGCCGCCGCGCCGAAGTCCTCCACCGCCATGCGCGCCGCCACCACCGATCCTTGGCCGGCCAAGTCGGCGTAGAGGCTGGACTGGTCGTTCAGCACGCCGATCTTGATCACGCCGTCCGAGATCTGGGCGGACGCCGTCCCCGCCGTCAGAGCCAGCGCCGTCAGAATCAACAGGACTCTCCTAGCCATGTCCGAACTCCTTTCGTTCCGTGGTGAGTGCTCCAGAGCGGGGATTATACCCCGAGATACTCGTGCAGCTTGGGCATGCTGGCCTCGAGCTGGGCGTTCGGGATCAGATCCACGACGCGGCCGCGCTCCATGACGTAGTGCCGATCGGCGAGCGTGGCGGCGAAGCGGAAGTTCTGCTCGACCAGCAGGATCGTGAAGCCGTCGGCCTTGAGACGCCGGATGGTGGCGCCGATCTGCTGGACGATCACCGGCGCCAGCCCCTCGGTGGGCTCGTCGAGCAGGAGCAGCCGCGCGCCGGTGCGCAGGATGCGGCCGATGGCCAGCATCTGCTGCTCGCCGCCGGAGAGCTTGGTGCCCTGGCTCTTCAAGCGCTCCTTGAGATTGGGGAAGAGGGTGAAGATGGTGGCCGCGGGCAAGCCTCCCGGCCGCACTTCGGGCGGTAGCAGCAGGTTCTCCTCGACGTTGAGGCTGGCGAAGATGCCGCGCTCTTCGGGGCAGAAGGCGATGCCGAGCCGCGCGATGACATTGGAGGGCCGGTGGATCAGCTCTTCGCCGCTGAAGCGGACCGAGCCCTCGCACCGCGGCACCATCCCCATGATCGACTTGAGCGTGGTGGTCTTGCCGGCGCCGTTGCGGCCGAGCAGCGTCACGACCTCCCCGCCGCGGACCTCGAACGCCACGCCGTGAAGGATGTGGGACTCCCCGTACCAGGCGTTCAAGTCGCGCACCTCGAGAAGCGGCGTCGACGCCGACTCAGGCATGTTCTGATCCCATGTAGGCCTGCACTACGGCCGGGTGTCTCGACACGCTGGCATAGTCGCCCTCGGCGATCACCTCGCCACGCGCCAGCACCGTGATCGTGTCGGAGAGGTTGGCCACGACGCTGAGGTTGTGCTCGACCATCAGCACGGTGCGATTGGCGGCAACCTTCTTGATCAGCGCCGCGATGCGGTCCACGTCGTCGTGGGCCATCCCGGCCGTGGGCTCGTCGAGCAGCATCATCTCCGGATCGAGGGCGAGCGTGGTGGCGATCTCGAGGGCGCGCTTGCGGCCGTAGGGGAGCACCACCGCCGGCGTGCCCGCGAAGGCGCTGAGCCCCACCGCCTCGATCAGCTCGATCGCCCGTTCGTTGAGACCCGCCAGTACCCGCTCGGACCGCCAGAAGTCGAAGGAGCGGCCCCGCCGCCGCTGTAGCGCGATCCGCACGTTCTCGAGCACGGTCAGGTGCGGGAAGACCGCCGAGATCTGAAAGGAGCGCACCAGCCCCAGCCGCGCGATGTCGGCGGGCTTCGAGCCCGTGATCTCGCGCCCGTTGTACGTGATGCGCCCGCGCGTGGGAGTCAGGAAGTGGGTGAGCAGATTGAAGCAGGTGGTCTTCCCCGCCCCGTTGGGACCGATGAGAGCGTGGATGCCCCCGCGCCGGACACGAAGGCTGACGTTCTTGACCGCGACGAAGCCTCGAAACTCCTTGGTCAGGTCCTGGGTTTCGAGGATCACGTCGCTGGCCATCGGAGTGTCGATGATAGATGATGCCCCTTCCCCACCGCAAGCGCTTATGTATGATAGGCGCATGAGCACACGACTCCTCTTCGTCGGCGCGGGCGCCATCGGCAGCTACCTGGGTGCGTTCCTCTCGCGGGCGGGTCACAACGTGACCCTGGTCGACCCCTGGCCCGAACAGATCGAGGCCATCCGTCGCGGCGGCATCTCGGTTACCGGTCCGCACGAGCCGTTCACCCAGGGGGTGACGGCGCTGCATCTTCATGAGGCACAGCGGCTTGGCGCCGACTTCGACATCGCATTCGTCGCCATGAAGTCCTACGACACCGCCTGGGCGACGCATCTGGCCCTGCGTCACTTGGCGCCGCCGGGCTACGTGGTGGCGGCGCAGAATTGCTGGAACGATCCGCTGGTGGCCTCTATCGCGGGACCGGAGCGGTCCGTGGGGCTCATCATGTCCAGGATCGCCGTGGCCTGCTGGGAGCCCGGCCAGGTCGGCCGGGGCGCGGAAAAGGGCGCCGGCGTCGGCTACGACGTCTTCCGCCCGGGCGAACACGACGGCCGCATCACGCCGCGGGTAGAGGAGCTGGCGCGGATGCTGTCCGTGATCGACGGCGCGAAGCCAACGGATAACCTCTGGGGCGAGCGCTGGTCCAAGCTCTGCGCCAACTGCATGGGCAATCCGGTTCAGGCCATGAGTGGTCTGGGCAGCCTCGAGATCGCCGCCGACCCGCGCGGCCGCGAGATCACCATCCGCCTGGCCGAGGAGTCGGCGCGCGTCGGCCTTGGACTGGGCCTCCGCATCCCGAAGTTCCGTGGCGCGGCGGCCGAGCAGTGGGCGGAGGCCGGCCGGCCGGCGGTGTACAAAGAGCTCGACACGATGCTGATGCCGCGCGAGGGCGCGGGCCGCAACTGGCGCGCCTCGATGGCCCAGGACGTGATCAAGGGCCGCCGCACGGAGATCGCCTACATGAACGGCCACGTGGCGAGCAAGGGCAAGGAAGCGGGAATTACCACGCCAGTCTCCGCGGCCGTGATCGGCCTCGTCGAGGAGATCGATGCCGGCACCCGCAAGCCGGCACCGGACACGATCGAGCTCGCCCTGCGCCGCGCCGGCTTCTAGCGCGCAGCAAAGCTAAAAGGCCGTTCAGATCCGCGCTCAGCGCCGCCGGCTCCTCGGCTGAAAGCGCAGCCATGCCCCCGGCATGGTTTCCGGGCCGATTTCGTCCTGCTCTCCCCTTCCATAGGCGGTCGCTGCAACCTGGCGGCCACCTTGAGCATCAAATAATTGACCGTTTCCGGAGAGTTTCCCTATCCAAGGAGGGAGTTATGGCAGACGTTCAGCGGATCAGCGTTGCGGAAGCGCGTCGAAAGGTGAAGGCCAACGAGGCGCTCTTGGTCTGCGGCTACGACGACGCGGAGAAGTACAAGAAGCTCAACCTCGAAGGGTCCATCTCGTTCTCGAGTTTCCAGTCCAGGCTCTCCACCCTGTCGAAAAACAAGGAAATCATCTTCTACTGCGCCTGACCCGCCGAGGCAACCGCTGCCGGTCAGGCAGCGAAGTACCAGGCGCAGGGCTTCAGCAACGTCAAGGCCCTCAAGGGAGGCGTCGAGGCCTGGACGGCGGCGGGCTATCCGATGGCCGCCTGAGAGGGTTCGCTGCCGTTTCGGCGTGAGAATCTTGGATGCTAGCGGGTCGCGCCGTCGGGAGGCGGGTAGAAGCGCGCCTCGCGCTTTTCGTCCCAGGCCCGGTTGGCCTCCCGGATCTCCCAGGACTCCATGCAGTCACTCTGCGCGCGAATGATCTCCTCGATCATGGCGCGCGGGTCGGTGTGGAACGAGGCATGCAGGAGGCGCTTGGCATGGCCTGTCGCGGTTCGCGAAGCGTGGAAGGTCTTCTCGATCACGCCGGCGAGCCGTGAGTCCAGCTCCTCCGCCGGCGCCACCCAGTTCACCAGCCCCATGGCCAGCGCCTCCTGGGCGCCGATCTGGTCATTGAGCAGGGTCAGCTCCTTCGCGCGGCCCAGCCCGATGAGGCGCGCCAGCCTCAGGATGGAGCCGTCGGGAATGAGGCCGTGACCCGTGGCGCCCAGCCCGAGCACTGCATCGGCGGCGGCGAGCCGCAGGTCGCAGGCCACGGCCAGCTGCAGGCCCCCGCCGATGCAGTAGCCGTGCAGCACACCGATTACGAGCTTGTCCATGTCCTCCAGGCAGTTCAGCGCCCGGATCCAGTGCCGGTAGAAGGCCTCACCGATGCTTCCGCGGGCGAGCGCCGTCCGGTCCATCCCCGAGGAGAAGGCGCGGCCGGCGCCGCGCACCACGACGGTCCAGGTCTCCGGATCCTTGGCCGCCCGCTCAGCCGCCTCCGCCAGCTCGACGGCCACGGGCATGTGTAGCGCATTGAGGACGGCCGGCCGGTTGAGCGTGATGGTCCCGACTCCGGCCTTCACTTCGTAGAGGACACTCGGGTCCGCCATCTTTACTCAGCCCTCGCCTCGCCGGGCTCCTCGCCTGCGGCTCGTCGGCCCCGTCTCAGCTCGAACATCAACTAGATGCCCTTGAAACCCAGGATCTCGCGTGCGATGACCATGCGCTGTACCTCCGAGGTCCCCTCGCCGATCTCCGTGAGCTTGGCGTCGCGGAACATGCGCTCGATGGGGAACTCCGTGATGTAGCCCGCGCCGCCGTGAATCTGGAGCGACTTGGTCGCGGCCTTCATCGCCACTTCGGAGGCGAACACTTTCGCCATGGAGGCGGCCACCTTGGCCGGGCGGCCACTGTCCTTCAGCGCGGCCGCGCGGAGCGTGAGCAGCCGCGCCGCCTCGACCTCGGTCCCCATGTCCGCAATCATCCCCTGCAGCCCGTTGAACTCGGCCAGCGTCCGACCGAAGGCGCTGCGCTGCTTCATGTACTTGAGCGCCTGATCGAGCGCGCCCTGGGCGATGCCCACCGCCATCGCGGCCATGGCGATCCGCCCGCCTTCCAGCACCTGCATGGTATTGACGAACCCCATGTTCAGCTCGCCGCAGAGCTGACCGGCGGGCACTCGCACGTTGTCGAAGATCAGCTCGGCGGTATTCGAGGCGTGCAGCCCGAGTTTGCGGTAGGGCTGCCCCGCGCTGAAGCCGGGCATCCCCTTCTCCAGGATGAAGGCCGAGATGCCTCTGTTGCCCAGCCTGGGATCCGTCACCGCCATGACGAGCGCGATCTGGCCCACCCCCGCATTGGTAATGAAGGCCTTGGTGCCGTTGAGCACGAAGGCATCACCCTCGCGCGCCGCCCGAGACTTCATGGCGGCGGCGTCGGAGCCCGAGCCGGGCTCGGTGAGGCCCCAGGCGCCGAGGCTCTCGCCCCGCGCGAGCCGCGGCAGGTATTTCGCCTTCTGCTCCGTGGAGCCGAAGAGCGTGATGTGGTTGGTGCAAAGCGAGTTGTGCGCCCACATGGTGATGCCGACGGAGGCGTCGACGCGGTTCAGCTCCTCGACCGCCAGCGCGTAGGAGACGTAGTCGAGCGCAGCGCCGCCGTATTGCTCGGGCACGAGCGCGCCCAGCAGCCCGGTCTTCCCCAGCTTGTCCAGGATCTCGTGGGGGAACTCATGGGCCTCGTCGTAGCGGCGGATCACTGGAGCGACTTCGCCCTCGGCGAAGTCCCGGGCCAGCCTCCGGATTTCCTTCTGCTCAGGGCTGAGATCGAAGTTCATGGGTTACGCCCGGCCCTAGACGGCCGCGCGGATGTGCTCCTTGACGAACCGGACGATGTCCTGGGTCGAGGCGCCGGGTGTGAAGAGCTCTTTCACGCCCATGGCTTTAAGCGCCTGGATGTCGTCGGCGGGGATGATGCCGCCGCCGAAGACCGCGATGTCGCCGGCGCCCTTCTCCTTCAGGAGCTCCAGCACCCGCGCGAAGAGATAGTTATGAGCGCCGGAGAGGACGCTGAGCCCGATGGCATCGGCGTCTTCCTGCACCGCGGTCGCGACGATCTGCTCGGGCGTCTGGTGAAGGCCCGTGTAGATGACTTCGATGCCGGCGTCGCGCAGGGCCCGGGCGACGATCTTCGCGCCCCGGTCGTGCCCGTCGAGCCCGGGCTTGGCCACCACCACCCGGATCTTGCGCTCCGCCATGGCCGTCCTCCTAGTTGAGCAGCGCCCGGAGCCGCTCGCCGTTCTTCATGATGACTTCGCGATTGCCGGGCACCGGCTTCCAGTCGAACCCCTTCCCGTCATTGGCCCAGCGCGGGATCAGGTGCAGGTGGAAATGCGGGACGGACTGGAAGGCAGCCGCGCCGTTCGCCTGGAGGATGTTCAGCCCGTCGGGCTTGAGTGCTTCCCGGATCGCCAGGGCGACTCTCTTCGCCGCCGCGATAGCGGCCATGAGGTCCTCCACATCCGCCTCGAAGATGGTGGCGGCGTGGGCTTTCGTCACCACCAGGCAGTGACCCGAGTTAAGCGGGTTGATGTCCATGAACGTGACCGTCCGCTCGTCCTCGTGAATCTTGAACGACGGGATCTGCCCGTCCCGGATCTTGCAGAAGACGCAGTCCGCGCTCACGGGTTAGACCTCGACGGTCCACTTGTCCGGATCGGGTGCCTTGCCGTACTGGATCCCCACGATGGCGTCATAGAGCTTCTGCGTGAGCTCGCCGATCCGCCCGGCATGGATCAACATCTTCTCGTTCTTGTACGCCAGCTCGCCGACGGGCGAGATCACCGCCGCCGTGCCGGTGCCCCAGACTTCTTTCAGCGCGCCGCTCTTGTGCGCGGCGACCACTTCGTCGATGGTGAGCGGCCGCTCGCTGACTTTGAGCCCCCACGTGCGCATCAGCGACAGGGCCGAGTCCCGCGTGACTCCCGCGAGCACCGTGCCGCCGACCGGCGGAGTGATCACTTCGTCGCCGATCTTCACCATGATGTTCATGGTGCCGACCTCGTCGATGAACTTCCGGTGGACGCCGTCGAGGAACAAGACCTGGGTGTAGCCCGCATGCTTGGCCTCTTCGGCCGCCATGAGGCTCGCGGCATAGTTGGCTCCCGTCTTGGCTGAACCCAGGCCGCCCTCGACGGCGCGCACGTACTTCTCTTCGACCCGGATCTTCACCGGCGCCATGCCCTCGGGGTAATAGGCACCCACCGGCGAGAGGATCACGAAGTAGACATAGGACTTGGCCGGGCGCACGCCCAGGAACGGCTCGTTCGCGACGATCGTCGGGCGGATGTACAGGGACGTCCCGATGGTCCGCGGCACCCACTCCCGCTCGACGCCCACCAGGGTCACGATGGACTGCAGCGCCAGATCGGGATCGAGCGGTGGGATGCACATGCGCCGGGCCGAGTTGTTCAGGCGCTCGATGTTCTTCTGCGGACGGAAGAGGCGCACCTTGCCATCCACGCCCCGGAAGGCCTTGAGCCCTTCGAACACAGCCTGGGCATAGTGGAGCACGGCGGCCGCCGGGTCCATCTCGAGGGGCCCGTAGGGCTCGATGCGCGGGTCGTACCAGCCCTTTTCCTCCTGGAAATCTGCCACGAACATGTGGTCGGTGAAAATCTGGCCGAAACCCAGCTCCGCGTCCTTGGGCTTGGTCTTGAGTGTCCGCGCCTTCGTGATCCTGATCGCCTCAGCCATTTCAGGTCTCCTTCATCTATCTCGCTTGAACGTCAAACCATCCAGTTGTGCGGTTCAGCTCCTTCGCGCAAGCGCTCATCCGACCTGCCTCGCTTGAACGTCGACTTCTTCAGTTTAGCGGTTTGGCCTCTTCGGGCCTTTGGCCCTCATCGGGGCGTCCGCGCCACCCACTCGCTAGAAAATAATCGGTTCTCGGTAGAGACCGAAGACCTGTCGGTACACGTCCGAGATCTCCCCGAGCGACACGTAGTCCTTGACCGCGTCCACGAGCACCGGCATGACGTTCTGGCCGTTCCGGCAGGCATCGGCCAGCTGCTTGAGCCTGCGCTCGACCTTGGACGGATCGCGCGAGGCCTTGACCCGCTTCACCCGCTCCATCTGCTCCCGCTCGATGGCCTCGTCGATCTTCAAGTACTCCACCGGCGCCTCCTGCGGCATCACGTACTTGTTGACGCCCACCACCGTCTTCTCGCCCCGATCGTCCAGGAGCTGGTAGCGGTAGGCGGCCTCCGCGATCTCGCGCTGCGGGTAGCCCCTGTCGATGGCCCGGACGATGCCGCCCAGCGCGTCGATCTTCCGGATATAGGCCATCGCCTGCTCCTCCATCTGATCCGTCAGCCGCTCCAGGAAGTAAGAGCCGCCCAGCGGGTCGATGGTGAGCGGCACTCCGGTTTCCTCGGCGATGATCTGCTGAGTGCGCAGGGCGACGGTGACGGCCTGCTCCGTCGGCAGCGCCAACACCTCGTCGTACGAGTTGGTGTGCAGCGACTGCGCCCCGCCCAGGACCGCGGCCAGCGCCTGCAGGGCCACGCGCGCCACGTTGTTCAGCGGCTGCTGCGCGGTGGCCGAGACGCCGGCCGTCTGGGTATGCGTGCGCAGCCTCAGCGACTCGGGCCGCTGGGCGCCGAACCGGTCGCGCATGACCGTGGCCCAGATTCGACGCGCCGCCCGGAGCTTGGCGATCTCTTCGAAGAAATCGTTGTGGATGTCGAAGAAGAAGGACAGGCGCGGCGCGAAGGCGTCCACGTCCAGCCCTCGCTTCACGCAGGCGTCCACGTAGCCGAAGCCGTCGGCCACCGTGAACGCCAGCTCCTGGACCGCCGTGGAGCCGGCCTCGCGGATGTGATAGCCGGAGATCGACACGGGATTGAAGCGGGGCACGTGCGCGGAGCAGAACTCGATCGTGTCCACCACGATGCGGACGGCGGAGTCGGGCGGCGAGATCCACTCTTTCTGGGCGATGAACTCCTTGAGCATGTCGTTCTGCATCGTCCCGCCCAGCTTGTCCCAAGCCATCCCCTGCTTGTCCGCCAGGGCCAGGTACATGGCCAGCGCCACGGACGCCGTGCAGTTGATGGTCATCGACGTCGTGACCTGATCCAGGGGGATGTCGCGGAACAGCAGCTCGAAGTCGGCCAGCGTGGACACGGTGACGCCCTCGCGGCCCACCTCGCCGCGCGCCCGCGGGTGGTCGGCATCGTAGCCCATCAGCGCCGGCATATCGAAG
>Ga0070707_100001545_pt1 | contig 22379 bp, 18 predicted proteins | sample KBSK5502metaG_FD_65468 | JGI IMG/M metagenome (GOLD analysis project Ga0070707, IMG submission 65468) | Corn, switchgrass and miscanthus rhizosphere microbial communities from Kellogg Biological Station, Michigan, USA - KBS K5-50-2 metaG | ecosystem: Host-associated > Plants > Roots >...
AGCATGACGTCGAGCACGATCGCCTCGTAGGGATGGGATTGGGCCATCCACACTGCGTCCTCACCGGTCGGCGCGACGTCCGCGGCGTGGCCCTCTTCGACCAGGCCGCGGCGGAGGAGGCTGGCCATCTTCAACTCGTCCTCGACGATCAAAACGCGCATCGCCTGGAGTGTGCCCGGCCTCGATGAGAGTCGGATGAGAGAACGGGCCGAAACTCTCATCTCCCGCTCAGATACCGGGGCTACGTTGGGATTGTGAGACGCCTCCTGTTGCTGCCGGCGCTCGGCCTGCTCGTCGTCGCCTGTGGAGGCTCGAAGACGACCGCGCCGACGACGACCACGGCCAACAAGGCGACGCCCTCGACGACGACGACCACAGGGCAGTCTCCAAACGCGTTGCAGGGGGAGGCGCAGGCGGCCGCGACCGGAGACATCCCGGACAGTCAGGTCTATGTGGTCTTCACCGACAGTCGAGCCGGCTACTCGATCAAGTACCCGGAAGGCTGGGCGCAGAGTGGATCCGGAAACCGCGTCACGTTCTACGACAAGAACAACCTGGTGCGCACCATCGTCCAGCCGGGCGGCGCACCGACGCTCGGGCAGGTGTCGGCGGAGCTGAAGGCTCTGAAGACGGCGACTCCGTTCCTTCGCTTCCAGCCACCGCAGCGCATTCAGATCAGCGGGCGGCCGGCGATCAAGGTCGTCTACATGACGGAGAGCGCTCCCAATCCGGTGACGAACAAGCGCGTGCAGCTCAGCGTCGATCGCTACTACCTCGCGCAGGGAGGCAAGCGCGCGATCGTGGATCTCGGATCGCCGGTCGGCGTCGACAACGTCGACGGTTACCGGCTCATGGTGCAGAGCTTTCGATGGAAGTAACGAGCCTCTACCGCGAGCCGCCGCGCGAGCGGGAGCGAGTGACGGCAGCGGTCGAGTTTCTCGACGTCTTCAGGATCTACCGCTCGGGCCCTGCCGAGACGGTTGCGCTTCGCGGCTTGGATCTGCGCATCGAGCAGGGTGAGTTCGTTGCGGTGCTCGGTCCGTCCGGCTCGGGGAAGAGCACCTTTCTGTCGCTTGCGGCGGGGCTCGAGCAGCCTTCGGCCGGCGAAGTGCGCGTCTTCGGGCAACCGCTCGATCGCCTCGACGAAGCTGGCCTGGCGGCCTTCAGGGCGCGCCGCATCGCGATCATCTTCCAGAGCGACAACCTGCTCCCGCTGCTGACGGCGCGGGAGAACGTCGCGACAGCCGTGCGGCTGGGCGGCAGATCGGACGCACGGTCGCTTGCAACCTCGGCACTCGGGACGGTCGACCTTGCGCCGAGGGTGACCCACCGTCCGGCCCAACTTTCCGGCGGCGAACAGCAGCGCGTCGCCGTCGCCGCAGCGCTTGCGCGTGACGCCTCGCTCGTGCTGGCCGACGAGCCGACCGGCGAGCTGGACCTGGAGAACGAACGCCGCATCCTCGAAGAGCTGCGTCGCCTGCGCGACGAACTCGGGAGCACGGTCGTCACCGTGACACATTCGCCGAGGCTCGCTTCGACAGCCGACCGCGTGATCGAGATCCGCGACGGCAGAGCCGCTTGACCACCGTCTCGACCTGCCGCGACCTCGTAGTGGAGTACGGCCACGGCGAGGGGCGTGTCCGAGCGCTGGACGGGGTGTCGCTCGACGTCGCGACCGGCGAGCGTCTCGCTCTCCGTGGCCGCTCCGGCTCCGGGAAGACGACGCTCCTGCATGCGCTCGGCGGTCTCGTCGAACCGACCGGCGGCGAGGTCGAACTCGATGGCAGGCCGCTGGTGACGCTCGACGAAGAGGCGCGTCGCCGGGTCCGAGCCTCGAGGATCGCCTACGTCTTCCAGGGTGCGAATCTGCTGCCGACGTTCACCGGCTTCGAGAACGTGGCCTTCGCGATCCGCGCGGCGTCCAGCCCCGATGCGCCGACTGATCCGCTGATGCTGCTGGAGCTGGTGGGCCTGGCCGGCAAGGCAGAGCACCTCCCCGGCGAGATGTCGGGTGGCGAGCGGCAGCGCGTCGCTCTGGCGCGCGCGCTCGGCCAGCACCCCGCGCTTCTTCTCTGCGACGAGCCGACCGGCCAGCTCGACTCCGACACCGGCGCTCGGATCCTCGACCTCATCGATGCACTCCAGCGTGAGTTCGGGTTTGCCCTTGTGACGGCGACCCATGACGAGAACGTCGCAGCTCGATACGGCCGAGTGCTCGAGCTGGATGAAGGCCGCATCGTGAGCGAGAGCGCGTGACGTTCGCAGCACTCGCGTTCGCCAACCTGCTGCGCACGCCGGGCCGCACCGTGGTCCGCGTCGTCGTTCTCGCCGCTGCCGTTGCGCTCTTGGGCGCGATGATCCTCTTCATCGGGCATTCGCTGCGCACGATGACCTCCAGTGCTGTGGCCGGCGTCCCGCTCGACTGGCAGGCACCTGTCGCTTCGCGAGCAGCTGCGCAACGGGCGGCGCTTGCGGTGTCGAGGCAACCGGGCGTTCTCGCTGCCGTTCCGGCTGCGACTGGCCCGTTCGCGGGGGCGACGCACGTGGAGCCCGGCGTTGGCATCTTCCGCTCGGCGTCGGGATCGATTCTGGCGGTACCGCAACGCTACTCACAGCGCATCCACACGATCCGCTTTCTGCGCGGGTCGCTCCGCAGCGGCCAGGTCGTGCTCGACCAGCAGCTCGCGGCCACGCTCCAGGCTCAGCCCGGCGACATGGTGTCCTTCACCGCGCGGCCCGGCCGGCCGCCCGCACGGCTGCGTGTGAGCGGCATCTCGGTCGTGAGCGCCGGGGACGTTCTCTTCCAGCCGCTGAACCCCTTGCTGGGCCCGGCGCCGGCGCAACCGCCGGTCGAGATCGCGGTCATGACGGTCGGGACGTTCGCAGAGAAGCTTGCGCCGCAGCTGCCGACGATCGCGGCGTCGAGCGGACTCCCCCGCATCCCGGGCTCGGTTCCGGGAACGCAGTGGCAGGTGCAGGCACAGGTCGATCCGGCGCAACTCACAGGCGGGCCGGCGCAAGCCCTTCGACAGGCAACGGGAATTCGCAACCGGATCCAGAGCTCGCTGCCCGGCCAGGTGAACTTCGTCGACAACCTGTCCGAGAGTCTCAACACCGCGACAGGCGACGCGCTCTACGCGGAGACGCTCTACATCATGCTGGCGCTTCCCGGCGCACTCATCGCATTGGGGCTGGCCTACCTCGCCGCTCTCGGAACGGTCGAGCGCGACCGGCGCGAGCTGTCCCTGCTCCGCGCTCGCGGTGCCTCTCGGCGCGGGCTGGTCGCCCTCGCCGGAATCGAGAGCCTCCTCGTCGGCATCGCCGCGGGCGTGCTCGGCAGCGGAATCGCCTTGTTGGCGTTGCGTCTCGTTCACGTCGGACACGGCCCGCTGACGCCATGGCGCGTTGTTGCGACCGTCGGCGGTTGCGTCGCCCTCGCCGTGGTTGGCGCCGCGGCGGCGCGACTCGGTGCAGGTGCGGCGGCGCTCCGGGGAGAGGTGGCCGAAGGCCGTCGTCCGCAAAGGCCGCGCAAGCCGCTTTGGCAGAAGCTGTACCTCGACGTCGCCGCCCTCGCCGTCAGCGGTCTTGTCTACTGGCTGACGGCTCGCACCGGCTTCTCGGCCGTTGTCAATCCCGACTCGAATCCGACGCTCTCGCTGTCGATCTACATGTTCTTGGCGCCGGCTCTGCTCTGGCTCGGGGCGGCGCTGCTGCTCGTCCGGCTGCGGGGCGCCCTGCTCGAGACCTTGGCGCGACGAGTGACCGGCGGGCGGGCGCGAACGCTGTCCGGCCTGCTGCTGGCGAGCGCCGGTCGCCGCAGTGCTGCGATCAACCGTGGCTTACTTCTCGTCGGTCTGTTGCTCGCCTTCGGCGTGAATCTCGGCGTGTTCGCCTCGACGTACGACCAGCAGGCACGTGTCGACGCGCAGCTGACGCTCGGTGCAGACGTCGTGGCGAGCGCCCCCGCGGAAGCCCTGAAAACGCATGGGCTGGAGCAGGGGATCGCGCGGATCCCCGGAGTTGCCGGAACCACGTCGCTCGACCATTCGTACGCCTACGTGGGCCCGGACCTCCAGGACACCTTCGGCATCAACGCGTCCACCCTGACAAGCGGGACCTCGCTGCGCGATTCCTACTTCATCGGCGGGACCGCAAGGCACCTGCTGGCGGAGCTTCGCGCGCACCGAGACGGAATCCTCGTTTCGAAGGAGACCATCACGGACTATTCGTTGAACATCGGCGACCTGCTGAAGCTGCGCGTCCTCGATCACGCGAGCGGCAAGCTTCGCGTCACGCCCTTCCACGTCGTCGGCATCGTCCAGGAGTTCCCGTCCGCGCCGCGAGACTCGTTCATGGTCACCAACCTCGACTATCTCCTCTCTGCGACCCATGACCCGGGGCCGAACGTGGTCTTCGCCAAGACCCAGGGTGACCCGGCCGCAGTGGCGAGACGGGTCGCCGGGGTCGCGGCGCCCGCGGGCGCAAGCGTCAAGGACATCACGACGCAGACGGCTCAGACCGTCAGCTCGATCACGACGGTCGACCTGAGCGGGATCGCAAAGATCGAGGAGGCGTTTGCTGTCGCACTGGCTGCGGCGGCGATGGCGCTCTTCGTCGTCCTCGGGCTCGCCGAGCGCAAGCACGAGTTCGCGACGATGGCTTCGATCGGCAGCTCCGTGCGCGAGATCAGCGCGTTTCTGTGGAGCGAGGTGGCGATCGTTCTCGCGGGCGGGCTTGCGCTGGCGGCGGTGCTCGGCTGGCTGCTGGCGGAGATGCTCGTTGCGATGCTCCAACACGTGTTCGACCCGCCACCCGATCACCTGGCGGCGCCGTGGCTCTTTCTCGTCGCCCTCGCAATGGCCGCCGTGCTAGGCGCGCTGCTGACGACGGTTGTCGCCGGTCTTCGTCTGCGCCGGCTGCCGCTCGGCGAGATCCTGCGCGAGCAGTAGAGGCAACTGACTTTCCTAACAAGACCTCAGTAGGCTGCGCCCATCCGCAGGCTGCTTTTCACAGGCGTCACCGCCGCAACGTTGCTGGCTGCTTCCGGGTGTGGCGGATCCCACAAGTCGTCCGCTCCGCAGGGCGGCTACTCCGTTTCGTCCTCGACGCCGACCACGACGACAACGGCGACGGGTATCGATCCGCTCGCGGGCGCGGGGACGACGCCTGTCGTCGCGGCTGCAACGGGCAGTGAGACCGCCCTCCTCGAGCGCATTGCGGTCGGCCGCCACGAGGGCTACGACCGCGTGGTCTTCCAGTTCCAGAACGGCTTGCCCGGGTATCGCGTGGAGTACGTCCAGCCCCCGTTGAAGGAAGACGGATCCGGGAACCCGGTGAGCGTGAAGGGGAACGCGGTCGTGGTCGTGCGTATGGAGCCCGCATCAGGCTTCGACCTGAACACCGGCGAGGGCGTGATGACCTACAAGGGGCCGAAGCGGATCGACGGCGCGGGGGCAGGTGCGTCGGTCGTGCAGGAGCTGGTCCGCACCGGGGATTTCGAGGCGGTGCTGAGCTGGGCGATCGGGCTCGGGGACAAGGTTGACTTTCGTGTCCGAACTGCGACGTCGCCGAGCCGGCTGATCGTCGACCTTCGGAATCACTGACGGCTATTCGGGCGTGACGTACGCGGCCGTTAGGCCGCCGTCGACGAGGAATGTCGTCCCATTCACGTAGGACGATTCGTCGCTCGCGAGAAAGAGCGCAGCGTTCACGATCTCACGCGACTTCGCGAGCCGGCCCATTGGCAGGTGAACGCGCCGCCGCTCATAGGCCTCCGGGTCGTCGCCGAAGATCCGGAGCAGGAGCGGCGTCTCGACGGGCCCGGGGCAGAGCGCGTTGACGCGGATCCCCTGCCGCGCGAACTGAACCGCAAGCTCGCGGCTCAGAGAGAGAACCGCTCCCTTCGACGCGGTGTAGGAGATCTGTGACGTCGCGGCGCCGACGAGCGCGACGAACGACGCGACGTTGATGACCGACCCGGCACCGCGTTCGAGCAGATGGGGGATGCCGTGCTTACAGCAGAGGTAGACGCCTTTCGTGTTGACGTCCTGGACGCGCTGCCACGCATCGGGTTCGGTCACGAGGATGGAGTCATCATCCGGCGGTGAGATGCCGGCATTGTTGTAGAGGACGTCGATGCCGCCATAGCGTTCGACCGTTTGCTCGTACATCTCGCGCACGCTGTCGGAATCGGCCACGTCTACCTTGGTAGCGAAGGCGTCCCCTGCCTCGGCAGCGGTCTTTTGTGCAGCATCGGCGTCGACGTCCGCAACGCAGACCCGCGCACCTTCCTCGCAAAAGAGCAGTGCCGCCTCACGGCCCATCCCACCGCCTGCGCCGGTGATCACCGCCACCTTTCCTTCGAGCCGCCCCATCACGTCGCCATGAAGACGTTCTTGATCTCGGAGTAGCCGTCCATTGCCTGCATTCCCAACTCACGACCGAACCCCGACTGCTTGAACCCGCCGAAGGGCGTCGACGGGCGCACCGAGCTGTTGGAGTTGATCGAGAGTACGCCGGTCTCGAGGGCGCGCGCCACTCGCAGCGCGCGGGCGCCGTTCTCCGTCCAGATGGAACCGGAGAGGCCATACGGCGTGTCGTTGGCGATTCGAATGGCTTCGTCCTCGTCGGCGAACGGGATCAGCGCGGCGACGGGGCCGAAGACCTCCTCGCGCGCAACCCGGTCGTCGTTGCTGGCCTCGACGAGCGTGCACGGGAACCAGAAGCCGCGTCCATTCGGGGCGTCGCCGCGGAAGAGCGGGTCACCTTCGACGAACGACGCAACGGTCTCCCGATGCTGTGCGGAGATCAATGGCCCCATCTCCGTCGCTTCGTCTTGCGGATCGCCGACTTTGACGTTGCGGGTGGCTTCGACCAGCAACTCCGCGAACCTGTTGTAGGCGGAGCGCTCGACAAGGATGCGCGATCGTGCACAGCAGTCCTGGCCGGCGTTGTCGAAGACAGCGTACGGAGCGGCAGCGGCAGCCTGCTCGAGGTCGGCGTCGGCGAAGACCACGTTCGCGGACTTGCCGCCGAGCTCGAGCGTGACGCGTTTGATCGTTTCGGCAGCGCCCTGCATGACGGTTCGGCCGACTTCGGTCGAACCCGTGAAGCCGATCTTGGCGACGGCGGGATGCTCGACCAGTCGGCGGCCGACGACGCGGCCGGGCCCGACGACGACGTTGACGACGCCTTCCGGGATGCCCGCCTCGAGAACCAGCTCGGCGAGCCTGAGTGCGGACAAAGGTGTGAGCTCCGCCGGTTTGAGCACAACCGTGTTCCCGCACGCGAGCGCCGGCCCGAGCTTCCAGCTCGAGATGTTGAGCGGGAAGTTCCAGGGAACGATCAGGCCGACAACTCCGAGTGGTTCACGGAAAGTCAGGTCGACGCCGCCGGCGACGGGGATCGTCTCGCCGTGGTGCTTGTCGACGGCGCCCGCGTAGAAGTGGAAGACCTGAGCGACCATGCCGACCTCGGCGCGTGCGCCGCCGATCGGCTTGCCGACGTTCTGCGATTCGATCCGCGCGAGCTCTTCCATGTGTTCCTCGACGAGTGTCGCGAGCCGGCGCAGCAACCGGGCGCGGTCGGTCGGAGCGACGGCGCGCCACTCCGGGAAGGCGGCTTGCGCCCGCGCGACAGCCGCGTCCGTCTCCTCGACGCCGGCTGCGTCGAGCTCGGCGATCGGCTCCTCCGTTGCAGGATTGACGACGGCGAAGCTCATCCCGTGCATTTGACCACGTCGAGGGTGCCCGCGGCTAGAAAGGCGCGGTTCGGGGGTTTAGTCGGCTCGGGCGGAGCGGTACTCACCGGCTTCGCGGACGAGCTCCTCGAAGAGCTTCTGGTCATCGCCCGCCTCTGGATGCCACAAGACTCCGATTGCAAAGCGGTGGGAGGGATCTTCGACCGCTTCGACGGTTCCGTCCTCGGCGTGCGCGGAGACGAGAAGGCCCTCACCGACTCGACCAAAGCCTTGATGGTGGTGCGATTTCACCGGCGTCCGCTGCCCGAGCAGGTTCGAAAGCCGTGTGCCTTCCGTGACTTCCACCTCGTGGTCGGCAAATACTCCCGGGGTGTGCTTGTGCCGTTCGTCGCCGACGACGTCGGGCAGATGCTGCACGAGGTCGCCGCCACGAGCGACATTGAGGACTTGCGACCCGCGGCAGATCGCGAGAACCGGCATGTCCCGCTCGAGTGCGGCCTGGAGCAGTGCCAGCTCCGCCCGGTCGCGTTCCTTGGCGATCCCGAACGTCTCCGCGTGCGCCTCCTGGCCGTAGAGCTCCGGATCGAGATCGGAGCCACCCGAGAACACCAGGCCGTCCACGGCGTCCAGAGTTTCATCGATTCCCTCAGCGGAAGGCGGCACGAGCAGGGCGCGACCGCCGGCCTGCTCTACGGCGTGCACGTAATCGGCGGGGATCAGCGCCGCTTCGAGCTCCCAGTAGCTCCACTTTGCAGGGACGACATAGGTCGTGATCCCGACGACCGGCCTCGCCATTGACATGACGTTATAGGTTTGTTTTATGGCGAACATCCTGGCGATCGACCAGGGGACGTCGTCGACCAAGGCGCTCGTCGTCGCGGACGAAGGCGAGGTGCTCGGCGAGGGCAGCGCGTCCGTCAATCCCGAAGCGAAGAGCGGCGGTGCGGTCGAGCAGGATCCGCAGGAGCTCCTCGAGTCGATCGTCCTCGCGGGCCGCGCAGCGTTGGCGGCCGCGGGCGTTGCAGTCGAGGCGGTCGGAATCGCGAATCAGGGCGAGACGGTCCTCCGCTGGGATCGTGAGAGCGGGAAGCCGTTCGGTCCGGCGTTGAGCTGGCAGGACCGGCGAGCGGCTCCCATCGCGCGCGAGCTCGAGAGCCACGCCGACCGGCTAACGGAAATCACCGGCCTGCCGCTCGACCCGTACTTCGCTGCTCCGAAGATGACCTGGTTGCGCCGCGAGACGGGCGACGAAGGCGTGATCACGATGATCGACGCCTGGCTCAACCAGCAGCTGGCAGGCGCCTTCGTCACGGACGCAGCGACAGCGTCCCGGACGTTGTTGCTGGATCTCGAGAGCACGACCTGGTCGGACGAAGCCTGCGCCTTGTTCGAGATCGATCCGGCAACCCAACCCGCAGTCGTCGACTGCGCGGCCTCCGTCGGCGAGACGACGGTATTCGGCGATCCGCTTCCTGTCACCGGACTGGTCGTCGACCAGCAGGGGGCGCTGTTCGCCGAGTCCTGCTTCGCGCCGGGGGAGGCCAAATGCACGTACGGCACTGGAGCATTCATCCTGGCGACTGCTGGCGACCAGGCGCTGCACTCGAAGGCGCGGCTCGCCGCGTGTGTCGCGTGGCGGCTCGGCGGCCACTCGACCTACTGCCTCGACGGTCAGGTATACAGCGCCGGCTCGGCGGTCTCGTGGCTCGAGGAGCTTGACCTGATCAAGGAGGCGGCCGACCTCGACCGCATCAGCTCCGATGAGGGGGAGGAGGCGCTCTTCGTTCCCTCGCTCGCCGGGCTGGGCGCGCCCTTCTGGGCGCCCGACGCCCGTGGCGGCTGGCTCGGCCTGTCCCTCGCAACGAGCCGCGACGATCTCGTGCGCGCGGTGATTTGGGGAATCGCCGCGCAGGTCGCGTCGCTCGCCCGTGCAATGGGCGACGACATGGGCCGCCCGCTCGAGAGGCTGCGCGTCGACGGCGGTCTCACGCGCTCGAAGGCGCTGATGCAGGCACAGGCCGACCTTCTCCGGGCGCCGGTCGAGCGTTATCCCTCGGCGGACGCGACGGCGCTCGGCGCCGGCGCACTCGCGCGGTTGGGGAGCGGCGCAGCTTCGACGGCGCAAGAGGCGGTCGGAGACTGGACTCCGGCCGAGGTCTTCGAGCCGCGGATGACGGCGGCAGAGGCACAGGATCGGCTCTCGCGTTGGGAAGCTGCGGCAGCCGCGCTCGCCGATCTCTCGCGCGGCGGCGACTGAACCGCGACGTCGTCATCGCAGGTGCGGGCGTCGTGGGTGCGGCAGTCGCCCACGAGCTGTCCCGCTTCCACCTGAGTTGCACGCTGCTCGAGACCGGTCCTGACATCGGCGCAGGAACGAGCAAGGCAAACACGGCGCTGCTGCACACGGGGTTCGACGCCACGCCCGGCACGCTCGAGGCGCGGCTCGTGCGGCGCGGACACGAGCTGCTCTCCGCGTATGCGCCCCAGGCGGGCATCCCGCTCGCACGCGTTGGCGCTCTTCTCGTCGCCTGGACTCCCGAGCAGCACGCTGTCTTCCCTCGCATCGTCGAGCGCGCACGCGCAAACGGCGATGCCGCCATTCGGGAGGTGGAAGTCGAAGAGCTCTACAGACGCGAACCACACCTCGGTCCGGGGGCCCACGGCGCGCTCGACGTTCCGGACGAGGGCATCATCTGTCCGTTCACCACGCCGCTGGCGTATGCGACCGAAGCCGTGCTGAACGGCTGCGAGCTCCGGCGCGGCGTACGTGTCGTCGGAGTCGAGCGGCGCAGCGACGGCGGCTTCGAACTGCAGACGACGCAGGGCGCGATCGGCACGCGCTTCTTCGTGAACGCCGCCGGCCTCTACAGCGACGAGCTCGATCGGCTCGCCGGCCACCGCGGCTTCACGATCACGCCGCGCCGTGGCGAGCTGATCGTGTACGACAAGCTCTCGCGCCCTCTGCTGAACCACATCCTCCTTGCGGTGCCGACCGGTACGACGAAGGGGGTACTCGTCTCACCGACGGTATTCGGGAACCTCCTCGTCGGTCCGACCGCACAGGACGTCCAGCGGAAGGATGACACCTCCTCGACGGCGGAAGGCCTCGCCTATCTGCGTGCAGAAGGCAAGCGCATCCTGCCTCGGCTGGTGGAACACGAAGTGACCGCCGTCTACGTCGGCCTCCGCGCTGCGACGGAGCACGCCGACTACCAGCTCACGATTCATGCTGCCGAGGGCTACGCCTGTATCGGCGGGATCCGCTCCACAGGGCTCAGCGCCTCGCTTGCGATCGCCGAGCACGTCCGAACGGAACTCGGTTCTGCAGGCCTGGAGCTTCGACCGAAGGAGAACCCGGTGACCGTCCGCATGCCGAACATCGGCGAGCTCTCGTCTCGTCCTTACGAGCGCGGCGGCCGCATCGTTTGTTTCTGCGAACGTGTCACACTCGGCGAGATCGAGGCCGCGCTCGGAAGCACGATTCCGCCCGTAGATCTCGACGGCCTGCGCCGCCGTACCCGCGTGCTGATGGGACGTTGCCAGGGCTTCTACTGTGGCGCGCATGTCGCAGCGCTGTTGCGCGAGGGCACCGCGTGACGGACGTGATCGTCGTCGGCGGCGGTCCTGCGGGTCTCGCGTGCGCGGTCGAGCTCCGGCAGCGAGGGGTCCCGGACATCGTCGTGCTCGACCGCGAGGAGCGGGCCGGTGGGATCCCACGTCACTGCGCGCATCAGGGCTTTGGTATCCGCGACCTTCGCCGCGCGCTGTCCGGGCCAAGCTATGCGCGGCGGTACGTCGAGCTCGCGGAGCGCGCAGGTGTAGACATCCGCACCGAGACGATGGTCACCGGCTGGTCGCCGGATGGATCTCTCGAGATAACTGCTCCCGAGAGTCGCGAGTCGCTGCGCGCGTCCGCGATCGTTCTCGCGACCGGCTGCCGCGAACGCCCGCGGCCTGCACGGCTCGTCCCCGGCTCCCGTCCGGAGGGCGTGCTCACGACGGGCCTGCTGCAACAGCTGGTCGAACTGCGGAGCCCGCGCATCGGCACGCGCGCCGTGATCGTCGGCGCGGAGCACGTCAGCTTCTCGGCGCTGCTCACGCTCGTCCACGCCAGCCTGAAGGTCGCCGGGATGACAACAGAGTTCCCGAGGCACCAATCGCTCCCAGGGGCTGGAGTGGGCGCGGCTCTGCGCTATCGCGTGCCGATCTGGACGCGAACTGCCCTGACCGAGATCCGTGGGCTTCCCCGTGTCGAGGAAGTCGAACTGCATGAACTCGGCACGGGTCGAACGAGCGCGCTGGCCTGCGACACCGTCGTGTTCACCGCCGACTGGATCCCGGACAACGAGCTCTCGGTCACCGCCGGGCTCGAGCTCGACCCAGGGACGCGTGGGCCGCAGGTGGACACGGCACTCCGCACGACCAAGGTCGGGCTCTTCGCCGCCGGCAATCTCCTCCAGGGCGCCGAGCCGGCAGATGTCGCGGCGCTGAGTGGGCGTCATGCCGCGGCGTCGGTGGCGGGCTGGCTGAATCAGAGCGATCACTGGCCGCAGCGTGTGCCGATCATCTGCCGTTCCCCGCTGCTGTGGATCTCGCCGAACGCGGTCAGTGGCGGAGAGCGATCGCCTCGAGACCGGTTCGCCCTTCGGTCGAGCGCCTTCCTCGCCGGCGTCGAGATCGAGGTCCGCCAGCACGACCAGCTGCTCTGGAGCGGCCGCCTGCGACGGATGGTCCCCGGTCGTTCGAGCTCGCTGCCGGCGAGTTGGCTCCTGGACGTCGACCCGCATGGGAGCGCGATCGAGGTTCAGTTGGCCGCGCAGCGGCATTGACTCTTTGTTGCAGAAGGCATTACGCTCGCGGCACCTAAAGCCTGGGCGAGGCGCCGTCCTTCGCCCACGAGAGGAGGACGGTGATGGCAGGAGCGATGCAAGACCGCGACGTTGACCACGACGTTCAGAAGCTCGCGGAGCTGGGTTACAGGCAGGAGCTAACGCGGGCGTGGAGCGGCTTCACGAACTTCGCGATCTCGTTCACGATCATCTCCGTCCTCGCTGGCGTCTTCACCAACTTCTCTTTCGCGTGGACTGCTGGCGGGCCAGCGGGGATCGCGATCGGGTGGCCGATCCTCTGCGCGTTCGTCCTGCTGGTGGCGTTCTCGATGGCCGAGCTGACGTCCGCCTATCCGACCGCGGGCGGGCCGTACTGGTGGGCGGCGAAGCTCGGGGGCCCTGGATGGAGCTGGTTCACGGGCTGGTTCAACATGATCGGGCTCGTGGGCATCGTCGCGGGCGTCGGCTATGGGGCGGCGATCTTCCTCAACGCGGTCCTCAGCATTTATGGGGTGACGATCGGCGGCATCAACTTCGCGACTGGCAATACCTCCGCCATTCTTCATCACCAATTCGTGCTCTTCCTGATCATCCTCTTCGGGTACACGGTCATAAACATCTTTGCCGATCCCGTGCTTGCGCTGTTCAACAACATCTCGGTGGGCTGGCACGTGGTCGGCGTGCTACTGATCATCGGCGTCCTCCTGTTCGTCCCGGACCATCATCAGGGTGCCGGCTTTGTGTTCGGCAACAAGATCAACAACACGGGCTTCCACGGCGGGGCGACGGGCGGCATCTTCTTCTGGCTCTATGTGCTTCCCATCGGGTTCATCCTCACCATGTATACGCAGACCGGGTACGACGCGTCGGCGCACACCGCCGAGGAGACGCGGGGTGCGGCCCTTGGGGCGGCAAAGGGCGTGTGGCGCTCGGTGTTCTACTCGGCGATCCTGGGATGGTTCCTGCTGCTCACGTTCCTCTTTGCGGCCACCGACACCAAGGCAGTGAATGACTCGGGCGGGTTTGTGGCCACGATCTTCAGCAGCGCGATGCACAACCACCTCTGGGGCGCGAAGCTGGTCCTCATCGTAGCGACCGTGGGCCAGCTGTTTTGCGGCGCGGCAGGCCTGACCAGCGCGTCCCGGACGTGGTACGCCTTCTCCCGGGACCGCGGGATGCCCGGCTGGTGGCTCTTCCGGCGCCTCAACCAGGCTCGCGTGCCGCTCTATGCGGTGCTGGCCGTATCGGCGGCCTCGCTGCTCATTACGATCCCGGCGTACTGGGGCACCAACGGAGTCCCGTTCGCCTACTTCGCGATCACGGCTATCTGCACCGTCGGCCTGTACCTCGCCTACATCATTCCGGTCTATCTGAGGCTGCGGAAGGGGAATAGCTTCCAGCCCGGCCCCTGGCACCTGGGGCGCCACTACAAGTGGATCAACGCAGGGGCGATTCTGTTCGTCCTAGTCGTGGTGTACTCGCTCGACATCCCGTTCTCCTCCACAGGCGTGCCATGGAACTCCGGTTGGAAGTGGAGCTCCCTGAATTATTCGCCGCTCGTCCTGCTCGTCGGTGTGGCTGTCGCGATCTGGTGGGTCGCCGGTGCCAACAAGCGCTACCACGGACCCGTGCGAACGATCGACGAAGCGCCGATGGAGATCCCCGGCGAAGAGCCCAAGCCAGGCCCGGCCCCGACCCCCGCGGCCTAGCTCACAAGCACGTGTTCGGGCCCGGCGCTCAGCCGCGCTCGAACATGCGCGCGCGCTCGTAGTCGGTCACGACCTGGTCGAACAGGCGCTGCTCGGTGCGCCCATAGTTCAGGTAGTGCGCCCACACTTCTTCGCCGAATGCTTCTTTGGCAAACGAGCTCTGCTCCCAGAGGTCGACGGCTTCGCGTAGCGACGAGGGGAAGGCCTCGGCTTTCCCCGCCTCGTAGGCGTTGCCCTTGAGCTCCGGCCCTGCGTCGGTCTTGTCCTCGATGCCGTCCAGCCCTGCCGCCAGCACCGCAGCAAACGCCAGATACGGATTCACGTCCGCGCCCGGGATTCGGCACTCGACTCGGTGCGCCTGTCCGTGCCCGACGATCCGGAAGCCACAGGTTCTGTTGTCGCGGCCCCAGCTCACGGATGTCGGCGCCCAGCTCTCCGCCGCGTAGCGCTTGTAGGAGTTGACACTCGGGGCGACGAACAGCGCGAGCTCGCGGATGTGGTTACGCAGGCCGCCGAGATAGTGCCGGAAGACGTCCGTTTCGTCGTGTCCCTCGATGAATGCACTCTGGTCAGTGTCGAGCGAGACGAGGCTGGAGTGGATGTGACAAGAGCTCCCGATGTCCTTTTCGGAGGGCTTCGCCATGAAGGTCACCGACAGGCCGTTCTTGTGCGCGATCTCTTTGACGCCGTTCTTGTAGATCGTGTGCCGGTCCGCCGAGGTGATCGCGTCGGCGTAACGCATATTCAGCTCGTGCTGTCCGTACCAGGCCTCCCCTTTCGAGAACTCGACGGGGATTCCCGCGCCCTGCATCCCCAGGCGAACCTGTCGCATGAAGTCCTCGTCGCGCGTCGTGGCGAGGACGTGGTAGTCCATGATGTAGGGAACGGTCGGCGTGAGTCCTCGGTAGCCCATCTCCGCCGCTTCTTCGTAGCTGTCCCGGTACAGATAGAACTCGAGCTCAGAGGCCATCATCGGCGCATAACCCATCGCATGCGCGCGCTCGAACTGCTTGATCAACACTTGACGCGGCGATTCGACGACCGGGCTCCCGTCGTCCCAAGCGACGTCGCAGAGCACGAGCGCCGTTCCTTCCAGCCAGGGGATCCTGCGTAGCGTCGCGAAGTCGGGAGCGATCGTGAAGTCCCCGTAGCCGCGTTCCCAGTTCGCCATCGCGTAGCCGGGAACGGGGTCCATCTCCATGTCGAGCGCGAGCAGATAGTTGCACCCCTCGACGCCGTGGTCGACGACGTCTTCGAGGAAGTACTCGCCCTGGATGCGCTTGCCGATCAGCCGCCCCTGCATGTCGGTGAAGGCGGTGACGATCGTGTCGATCGTTCCGGCCTCGATCTCCTGCCGCAGTGCGTCGATGGAGAGCATCCCCTGCAACGTCCCCGGCCCACCGCTGCGTGGAGCAGAGCCGTCCCTGCGGTCCGCTCCGACGTGTGCTGTATCGGTGACCTGAGGCTTCGCGATGTCAGCGATCCTCTCTCTCTGCGTAGTTCGTGTCAACATTCAGGCGATGGATCAGGCCGCCGCCCAGGCAAGGATTCGTGAGCTTTGTCTCGGCTTACCTGAAACCAGCGAGCGGCTCAGCCACGGGGCGCCGACGTTCTTCGTCCGGGGGAAGCGCGCGTTCGTGATGGTGCTGAACGACCATCACGGTGACGGCCGCTTCGCCATCTGGTGCGCCGCGCCCGACGGGATGCAGAAGCTCCTCGTCGAATCCGAGCCGGAACGGTTTTTCGTTCCGCCGTATGTCGGGCACAGAGGCTGGCTCGGCGTCCGGCTCGACCGGCTAGTGGACTGGGACGAGCTCGCTGGGATCGTCGAGGACGCCTACGGCGAAGTCGCTCCGCCGAAACTCGTCGAGGCGGCGAGGCTCACCGGGTAGAGCGTCCTACAGCTTCTTGCCCCAGAGCGTCGGGTCGAAGCCGAACGTCTGGGCGAGATCCTTGCGCTCCGCGTTGACCACGGCCGCGCGGCTTGCGCTGTAGTTCCAGACCGTCTCCTGAGCCGCGCCGTGCGTGCGGTGGATCTCGAGTGCAGCCGGGTCATGCTGGTCGACGAACTCGAAGGCGTAGTCGGCGGCCTCGAGGAAGTTCGCGCTCTCGAAGAGTTCCGTCCGCCGCTGGTAGCCCGGCTCGAAGATCACTTCGAACAGTCTGTAGACAGGTTCCTCCGCAGTGAGCGGCCGGACGACCGTCTGCAGCTCGACCTCGTCCTGCGCCGCGAGCTCGACGCCGTGCTGCTCCGCCAGTGCTTGCGCGAGCTCGCCGCCGGACAGCAGGCCACGCGAAACGAGGATCTCGCCGAGACGGCAGCCCTCCTCGCGCTGCGCCGCGAGTGCACGCTCCAATTGCGACTCGGTCAGAAACTCCAGATCGACAAGGACTTGGCCGAGCGGACGCCAGGCCTGCTCCGGCGCGGCCGCCACGGGAGCCGGCGCAGGCGCCCCTTCTCTGGGCGACAGCTGCACGCCGTGCTGCTCGGAAAGAACGCGCGCGAGCGAGAACGCCGACAAGTAGCCGTTGGCAACGATGATCTGCCCGAGGAGGCGGCCACTTGCCGCCTGCTCGCTGAGCGCCTGCTCGAGCTCGTCCTCGGTCAGCAGCTCCTCGGCGACGAGGAGCTCGCCGAGCTGCCGCCAGGGAAATTGAAGCGCCGCACTCTCCACCCTCCCCTTATCGGCAGGAAGGGCTCAATAGTTCAGTCCTTCTCTACGGGCGATGACGGCAAGGGTTTTTCGGAGGATTCGCAGGTCGTAAAGCAGAAGCCTCCAGCTCGAGAGTGAGCTCCAGCGCTCGAGGTACCCGGAGTCGAGCTCCGCATAGAGGATCCCCTTGCCCTTTGTCACCTGCGCTGGGCCGGTCAAGCCGGCGAGGATCCGGTTGCGATAGTCCAGACCCTCGGCGACCTGCCGCCGGACCATCTCAGGAGGCCACGGGCGAGGCCCGACGAGGCTGATGTCGCCGCGGAGGACATTCAGGAGCTGGGGCACCTCGTCCAGGTACCACGGCTTGAGCAACCGCCGACCGGCCCAGGTCAGATTGTCCGGCTCCGCCTCGTAGAGACGGGCATGCCCACCCGCAGCGTGCATCCGCTCGAGCGCGTCTCGTCTGAGCGTGCGGAACTTGAGCAGGTCGAAGAGCTGGCCGCGCGAGATGCGGGGCTCGCGATAGAAGAGCCCGCCGCGATCGCGTCGCGAGACGATCATGTCGATCGTCATCGCGCCCGCGAGGGCGACGATGAGCGGAGACAGCACGGCGAGCAAGGCCGTCGCGACGGTCAGATCAAGGGCTCGCTTCGCGATCGCGCAAGCATCTCATCTGCAGAATCTCATCCGTCCAGCCCGACTTGTCGAGCTGGTGCTTCCTACCGCAGAATGGGCACATACATGTCGGTCAGGTACGAATTAGTGATGCGCAGGCCGGGCGGGAAGGAGCTTGCCCAGGAGTATGCGTCAGGCGATCCGCTCAACCTGGGCGACGCGCTCCAACTCCGGGGCCGGTTCTGGCTGGTGGAGAGGGTCGATGACCTGGACGGGGAGAGCGGCTTGCCCAGAGCGATCGCAAAGCCTGCGCGCTATCGGCTCCATCTCCGGCACCCCGACGAGCGCGAGGAGCTCGGCGCCGTGCGCAGATTCCGACCCGGCTCGCCCAGGCTCGGCCACGCCTTCACGACGATCGATACCGGCCAGCCGATCAGCTGGCAGGTGATGGCGGAGCAGCTCGCCTACGACGAAACAGGCGAGCCGTTCCTCGACCTGATCGCAGAGCGCGACTACGCGGAGGCCGAGGGAGACGTTCCCGATCACGAGCTCGAGCACGCCGTCGAGAGGGAGCTCGACGAAGGCCTGCCGGCAGTGGCCGAGGCGACGATCACGCGCGCAGCCGACCAGGGTCTTGATGTCGAGCTGGTCGCACTCGACCCCGGCGAGGAGCCCGACTGGCCGGAATCGCAGCGCTACATCGACGCGCTCATCTTCGAGGAGATCGAGGACGACCTGTTCGAGCAGTGCGGCGTCGACGTGGGCCACGACCCGCGCCAGAGCTGGCTCCCCACGGTGAAGGAGCGTCTGCGGGCGGACCTCGATGCGTTTCGGAGCGACATCGACGGCAACCACGACGAGATCGAAGAGTGGGACTTCCGGGGCGGGCGCATCTTCGCCTCGGTCGGGACGTACGAAGACGAGTTCGATCCCAACAGCGGCCACGGCTGGCTGTGCCGGCTCGTCGACAGCGGTGTGCTCGGCGTCGCCGGTTTCGAGCGGGTACGCAAGTACGAGCTCGAGGTTGAGAGCGCCGACTGAACGCGCTCGCTGACTAAAAGGTCAGACAGCCGTCCGCTCGGGGCCGGCCGCGCTCGGCAGCCGGCCCAGAGCAAGACGAAGGTGAGCTGCAGCGGCGATGTTGCCCTTCAGCTCGGCCAACTTGATCGCCTCTTCGAAAGCCCACGAGCCCGAGTGGTCGCCGAAGTTCTCGAAGACCTCGCCGAGATCCGCGAGCGCTTCGACCTTCATGACTGCTGAGTCGGTGGGCAAGAGCAATTGGAGGGCTTCCTGGCCCAGCCGCGCGGCATCCTCGGACTCCTGCCTGCGTGCGAGCACGCGCGCCCGGACCGATCGCCAGGCTGCCTGCGTTTCGACGTCGTCCGCGCCGGCCAGCTCCTCGGCGGCGCGCGTGAGCTCTTCCGCCTCGTCGAGTCGGCCCTGCTCGAACACGGCGCGCGCGAGCAGCGCTGCGACAGTGGAGCGGAGATATCGCTCCCCCATCCGGTCGAGCAGCTCGAATCCCCGTCGGAACTCCCCCTCGGCGGCCGGATAGTCGCCCGCGAGCATCTCCACGCGGCCGGCGGACAGAGAGGTCCAGGCCACGTACAACCCCACCCCCATTTCTTCCATTGCGGCGAGGCCGGCGCGATAGAGCTCGCGAGCGCCTTCGAACTCTCCCTTCATGCTGCGAAGGTGGGCAAGGAGGCAGAGGACCCAGCCGCGCGAGAGGCGGTTGCCGGACACCTGTTCCAGGATCTGGCTCGTCCGCTCGATCGCCTCGTCGACCTGTGTCGGCCCCCGGCAAAGGGCAAGCGCATAGCTGGTTGCGTTGACGCGCTGCTCCCTCGAGTCTCCCGCCTCCACCGCGTGCTGAAGCGCTCGCTCGCAGGCTTCCGCGGCCTCGGCATAGTTGCATGCGGTCCCGTGAACGTAGCCGAGCACCCTGTAGGCCCTGGCCAATCCCGCGTGGTCCGATGCTCCGGTGAAGACGTCGATGGCGGCCGCGATCTGCGGGACTGCCTCTTCGCTCCAGCGGTCGACTTCGCCACTCCGCAGCTCGAGCAGCAAGCGCCTGAGACCCACATCCGCCTCCAAGAGTCGATCTCCCGTCGACCGCGCAGCGTCGAATGCCTCCGCGAGCACTGTCTCGGCCGCGGGAAATTGCCCGAGGTCGATCAATGCCTCTCCGAGCTCGGGCAACAGCGCCAGCCGAGCAGGATCGAGTGCGGGGAGGATCGCTGCCGCACGCTCGAGCAGATTCGCCGCCGCGGCGACGTCTCCGCGTCCGCGAGCCCGATGGCCTGTTGAAGCGAGTCGCCTCGAGCCGTCCGCGCCGAGCTCGCGGCCATGGTCGTCGAGCGGCCCGAGCTCGGCGAGATACCGGTGCGCCTGCTCGAGGTGGTATCCGAGTATCTCCTCGTACTCCAGGGCGCGGTCGCCGTTGACGCGATCCGCCCAGCGGACGAATTGCTCGTGAAGCGTCGCTCGAGCGCGCTTCAACAGTCCGTCGTACGTGGTCTCGCGAATGAGAGCGTGGTCGAAGCGGTACGCGCGTTCGAACGCACGCTCCGTGGGGTCGGGCCGCACGAATTGCTTGCTGCTCAGGGCGGCGAGGAGATCGTGGACATGTTCCCGGACCGCGTCCGGAGCCAGCTCCTGGACAGCACCTTCAGGGAACACATTGCCCGCGACTGCGGCCGGCTCGATCACAGCGCGCTCCTCGCGACCGAGCGCGTCGAGGCGCGCGGAGAGCAACGCCTGGATCGTGGGTGGGACGGCGAAGTCGCGGAGTCCGTCCGGGGCGCTCCACTGTCCGTTTTCCAGGAGCAGAAGCCCGTCGTCGATCAGCATCGAGAGGAGCTGCTCGACGAAGAGAGGGTTTCCCTCGGCGGTTTCGACGATGTGGGCCCGGACGCCTTCGTCGAGCTCGGTGCCTCCGATCAGATTCTTGATCACCTGCTCGCTTTGCTCGGCCGTCAGGGGCTCGAGCAGGACCTGAGCGGCGTTCGGCCTTTCCGACCACGCCGTCCTGTGCTCCAACAGCGTTGGTCTTGCATCGCACAGGATCACGATCGCCGCTCCCTCGAGTGTGTCCGTCAAGTGCTCGACGAGATCCAGGAACGTGTCCTGGGCCCAGTGCAGGTCCTCGAACGCCACGATGAGCGGCCGATTCACGGCCAGGAGCGTCAACAGCCTCCTCACACCCCAGAACAGCTCCTGCAGCGAGAACTGCGTCTTCGAGAGCCCCACCGCCGAGGCGATGCGCTCGACGACATCCGTGTGATCCGGGCCGAGCAGCGTCGAGAGCTTGCTCCGGGCGGAGTCGGCATCGTCGCGGTCCGAGATGCCGGCGGCCTCGCGAACGACCTCGACAACCGGCCAGAAAGTCACCCCGTTTCCGTAGGGGAGACAGCGTCCGTGGAGTGTGAGGGCGGAGCCGCCGACGCGACGCAAGAACTCCTCGGTGAGCCGTGACTTTCCGACCCCTGCATCGCCGATCAAGGTCATCGTCACGCAGCGTCGCTCGGCGACCGCCGAGTCGTACGCATCCACGAGGAACTCGAGCTCGGCGTCGCGACCGACGAGCCGCCCCTGGCTCGGTCGCAACAGCCCTTCGCGTTCGTCCTTGACAGACAGCAGGCGGTACGCCGCAACCCGTTCCGCTTTGCCCTTGAGCTCGAGCGGCTCGATCTCTTCGACCTCCACGGCGTCGCGCGTCAAGCGATACGTCGGCTCGCCAATCAGGACCTCGAGGCCGGGCGCGGCCTGCTCGAGACGTGCGGCGACGTTGACCGTGTCTCCCGTGACGAGCCGCTGCCCCGTCGTCGGATCCCCAGCGACGACCTCGCCGGTGTTGACCCCGGTCCTGTTCACGAGCCTGACTCCCCACCGCTGCTCGAGCTCCTCGTTCAGCATCGCGAGCGTCGACTGCATCGCGTGCGCGGCGCGGACTGCGCGCAGTGCGTCGTCCTCACGAATTCGAGGCAGACCGAAGACGGCCATGACGGCGTCACCGATGTACTTCTCGACCGTTCCCCCGTGGTGTTCGAGGATCTCCCGCATCGCATCGAAGTAGCGCGACATCACCTCGCGAAGCGACTCGGAGTCCAATTGCTCGCCGAGGCTCGTCGAGCCCTTGAGGTCGGAGAAGACGATCGTCACCGTCTTGCGAACCTCTTGCGCCGGCAGCGGGGGGGCGAGCGCGGTGCCACAGAAGCCGCAGAGACGGAAACGATCCGGGTTCTCTTCGCCGCAATTGCTGCAGATCTGCACCAAACGAGTGTACGGCGCACCTGGAAAAAGGAGAAGTCGCCGATAGAGCGTTAGCCGCGCGCGAGCGCCGCTCTCGCAGCCAGGTGCCCGCACATCCCGTGGACGCCGGCACCGGGTGGGGTCGACGCCGAACAGATGTAGAGACCGGGGAGCGGTGTGGAATAAGGAATGCGCCGCGGAGCGGGACGTGCGAACAGCTGCGCAAGGGTGTTCGCGCCGCCGGCGATGTCGCCGCCGACGAGGTTGGGATTGTCGCGTTCGAGGTCGGCTGTGTTGCGGGCTGCGTAGCCGAGAATGAGATCGCGGAAGCCGGGTGCGAAACGCTCGATCTGAGCCTCGACCCGCTCGCGCATGTCGAACGTCGATGCGTTCGGGACGTGGCAGTACGCCCAGACGGTCTGTTTGCCGGTCGGCGCGCGCGTGTCGTCGAACAGACTCTGCTGGGCGAGCAGGATAAAGGGCCGTTCAGCGTGTCTTCCTTCCCAGACCGCGCGCTCCGACTCCGCGATCTCGGCGAGCGACCCGCCCACGTGAACCGTTCCTGCTTCGGCGACCTCCGCTGCGCGCCACGGAATCGGCCCGTCCAGCGCGTAGTCGA
>Ga0070707_100001546_pt1 | contig 22369 bp, 19 predicted proteins | sample KBSK5502metaG_FD_65468 | JGI IMG/M metagenome (GOLD analysis project Ga0070707, IMG submission 65468) | Corn, switchgrass and miscanthus rhizosphere microbial communities from Kellogg Biological Station, Michigan, USA - KBS K5-50-2 metaG | ecosystem: Host-associated > Plants > Roots >...
CGGCGGCCGCCGCTTTCCACTTCCAGTAAAGGTCTGCTCCGTAGATCTGCGTTTTCGCGGAAGGGCCCGAGTTATTCGGACCGAATGCCGCCGAGGCGCCGAGGACGACGGTCTGCGTCTCGGTGAGATCGAACGACGTGTTTATGCGCGGCGCGATTAGCAAGTCTGACGCATGCTGGACCCGTCGATCGTCGATGACGCCGCCGTGAATTTCGGGTGAGTCAGGAGATCGAAAGCTGGATGTCGTCCCGCCGGTGGCATTGGCGACCGTGACGAGCGCCTCGGTGTAAAACGAGGTCGGCAGCAGATAGGAGAACCGGACCCCCTGACTACGCAATCCGTCAGGGCCGAACATCCTGACCAGCACGAGGGGCGCATCGAGGAACGACCAGGCGTGCGGGTGCTGCGGATTCTGGCGCCCGAATTCGGTGAAGAACTGCCCGAACTTGATCTGGAGGTTGGCCGGCAGCGACGTTGTCAATCCGTAGGCTTCCTCGAGCTCGATACCAGTGTCGCCGGCCGAGTCGATCTTCAGAACGATGTTGCTGAATCCCTTGAAGTACGGGTCCACGTTTCCATCGAGCGAGATCTCGGCGTTCGGAATGGTGAACCCGTTGACATGCGGATCGTGATCGCCCCGCTCGATCGCGCCGATGTCGGGCGCCGTTGACCATCCGGCATCCGTCAATGCGACGAAGCCGATGTTCATGTAGGAGCCGGTTGCACGCGGGCCCTGTGAGCTGGCCGCAGCGCTAGTGTCGGCACCCGAGGCGCCCAGCTCCTTTTCAAGCTGCTTTACCAATGCGATCGAGTCAGCGCGAGCTATGCTGTCCGCGCGAGCGATTGAATCCTGTTTCGATTTCGGAGGCTTGACCTGCGCGCGCGCGATGCCGGGCGCAGCAAACGAAGCGGCACAGACCAGCAAGCAGAACCTGATTCGAGAGTTTCTGATCGCCCGGGCAAAATGTGCGAGCGCTGTCTTTGACTGCCTTGAGTACATGAATTCCCCAGAGAATTGTGGCGTTACTGCTGAACGATCGGTTCAGACTTCTCTGGGTGGCGCTCGACAGGAGTTGGGTAGGAGTTGTGGATCTGTCAGCAGCCGCGCCGCTGGGTTCGAGACAACCAGGATCGCGATCGTTCCGCTCAAGATCGGAGCCGCTGAGTTCACAGTTGCCTGAAGCGATAGCGTCGCACAAGCAGCACACGTCGCTTCGTTGTGCCCGTGGTGTAAAGCGACGCCGCTTCGCTCAACGTGCGCGCTAGCGCTGGATTCTTCCCGCGCGAGCGTGAGCGATGCGCCGAATATCCCCAGCTGACCCGCTAATACGAGGGTCGCTGCGAATAGGAGGCGCCACGTTCGGCGACGGGCCACGCCTTCAGTACGTTTCATCTGCGACTTAAGGTACCCTTAAGAGGGCAAAAGGGTAGCACTCTGATCGCGCACGTGGCAATTTTCCACGTTCCATGAAGCGCGAAGATGCCCTCGATTACCACGCATCCGGCCGTCCCGGAAAGATCGCGGTAGTCCCCACCAAGCCGCTCAACAACCAGCGCGATCTCGCCCTCGCCTACTCCCCGGGAGTGGCGCTGCCCTGCCTCGAGATCGAGTCGAATCCTGAAGACGCCTACAAGTACACCGCCAAGGGAAATCTCGTCGCCGTCGTCACCAACGGCACCGCTGTCCTCGGGCTCGGTAATATTGGCGCACTCGCCGGCAAGCCGGTGATGGAGGGAAAGGGCAACCTCTTCAAACAATTCGCCGATCTCGACGTCTTTGATCTGGAGGTCGGTTCGGAAGACCCCGACGACGTAATCAAGTTCTGTCAGCTGCTCGAGCCCACGGTCGGCGGCATCAATCTCGAGGACATTCGCGCGCCTGACTGCTTCTACATCGAGGAGACGCTGCGGAAGACGATGAAGATTCCCGTCTTCCACGACGATCAGCACGGAACGGCGATCATTTCCGGCGCAGCTCTTCTCAATGCGCTGGAGATCGTCGGCAAGAAAATAGAGAAGATTCGCGTCGTCTTCTCCGGTGCCGGCGCCGCCGCTATCTCGACTGCCGAGCACTACGTGCGACTGGGAGTTCCGCGCGAGAACATTTTGTTGACCGATCGGCGAGGCGTCATCTACGAGGGACGCCCAGGCGAGACCGACCCATACAAGGCAAAGTTCGCCAACAAGACGAAGGCCCGCACCATCGCCGACGCATTGGTCGGCGCCGACGTATTCGTCGGCCTGTCAGTCGCTGGCGCGATAACGGGTGAAATGGTGGCGAAGATGGCGAAGAAGCCGATCGTCTTCGCCCTCGCCAATCCGGAGCCGGAGATACTTCCCGATCAAGTCCGTGCCGTGCGCTCCGACGCCATCATCGCCACCGGACGCAGCGACTACCCCAATCAGGTTAATAACGTCCTCGGCTTCCCGTTCATCTTCCGCGGCGCACTCGACGCACGCGCGATCCAGGTCAACGAAGACATGAAGATGGCGGCGACCCGCGCGTTGGCTTCGCTGGCCAAGGAAGACGTGCCGGAAAGCGTGTCGCGGCTGTATGGACTGCGCTCGGTGAAGTTCGGACCCGACTACTTGATTCCCTTCCCGTTCGATCCGCGTGTGCTGCTCTGGGTTGCGCCGGCGGTAGCCTGGGCGGCGGTTGCCAGCGGAGTCGCCAAGCAGATGATCGACCTCGAGCACTATCGCGAACAGCTCGAGGCAAGACTGGGTCGCGCGCGTGGAATCATGCGTGGAATCATCAATCGCGCGGTACGCGATCCGAAGCGAATCGTTTTCCCTGAAGGCGAAGAGCCCAAGATCATTCGCGCCGCGCGCATGATCGTCGATGAAGGAATCGGCTCGCCCATTCTGCTCGGCCAGCGCGCCTCCATCCAGCGAATCGCCGACGAGAATCACATCTCGCTCCGTGACATCTCCATCGACGATCCCGGATCGTCAGACAAGCGTGACAAGTACGCCGACTATCTCTGGCAGCGCCGCCAGCGGAAAGGCTTGAGTCACGGCGAAGCGCACCAGCTCCTGTTCAACGGCAACTATTTCGGATCGGTGATGGTCGCCTGCGGCGACGCCGATGCTCTTCTATCCGGCGTCGGCATGCACTATCCGGAAACCATCCGCCCGGCTCTACAGGTGATTGGCCCGCATCCGAAGGCCGAGATTGTGAGCGGCCTCTACATGCTGGTGTTCGAGAAGCACGTTATTTTCTGTGGAGACACCACCGTCAACATCGATCCAACTGCCGAGCAACTGGCGCAGATCGCTTACTCGGCGGGAAGGATCGTCAGCAACTTCGGCATCACGCCGAAAATCGCGATGTTGTCGTTCTCCAACTTCGGCTCAGTGCGTCATCCCGAGGCGGAGAAAGTCGCGAAGGCTGTCGCGATCCTCCGGAAACGCGACCCGACTCTGGTGATGGATGGCGAGATGCAGGCTGACACGGCAATGGATGAGAACATCCTCCGGTCGGCGTATCCGTTCAGCGTCCTCAAGGAGCGGGCGAACGTGCTGATCTTTCCGAATCTCAGCGCGGGAAACATCGCCTATAAGCTGCTACACCATCTCGGTGGCGCGACGAAAATCGGACCGATCCTGCTGGGTATGAATCTTCCCGTGCATGTACTGGAGCAGGGGGCGGACGTACAGGACATTGTGAATATGGCCGCCGTTGCCGTCATTGACGCGCAGCAGCGGATCAATGAAAGGAAGGCGAGGGATGGCAACTGAAATAAGGCCGCAGCGCAAGTCCGTTGCGCGCGAGAGCGGTAATGATTTGAGCAAACAGGGACTCTCGCCGCGCGGCAAAGTCCACTGGAATTTGATTGCGCCCGAGCTTTTTCAAGCCGCGGCTCGCCGTAACGAGGGCGAATTTGCGGACATGGGTCCCTTCGTCGCTGTCACGAGTCCGCACACCGGCCGCTCACCGAACGACAAGTTCGTCGTCCATGAGGCGAGATCCGAAGCCGACGTCGATTGGGGCAGGGTCAATCAGGCCCTGGCTCCCGCGAAATACAAGGCGCTCCTGAACGATGTAGTGAAGTATCTGAACGAGCTCCCGGAGCTGTTCGTTCAGGATCTGTATTGTGGGGCGGACCCCACATATCGGTTGTCAGTTCGCTACACGTCGCCCAACGCGTGGCACATGGCGTTCGTGCGAAACATGTTCATTCGCCCGGAGGTGACCGATCTTCCCACCTTCGAGCCGAACTTCACGGTAATCCACGCGCCTGATTTCCAGGCCGATCCGTCACGACACGGCACCAGGTCCGGCACTTTCATCGTTCTGAATCTCGCCGAGCGCACGATTTTGATCGGCGGAACTCGCTATGCGGGTGAGCTCAAAAAGGCGATGTTCGCGGTGATGAATTATCTGCTGCCCAAGCAGGAAGTGCTGTCGATGCACTGCTCCGCCAACGTTGGCAAGGCGGGAGACACTGCGTTGTTCTTCGGACTCTCCGGAACCGGTAAGACGACTCTTTCTGCCGATCCGAATCGTGGCCTCATCGGCGACGACGAGCACGGCTGGTCGAGCGAGGGGATCTTCAATTTCGAGGGCGGCTGCTACGCGAAGGTGATCAACCTGTCTCCGGAGAGCGAGCCCGACATTTACCGCACGACGCAGATGTTCGGTACGGTGCTCGAGAATGTGGTCCTCGATCCGGCGACGAAAAAAGTTCGCTTCGCGGACCAGTCGATCACCGAGAACACCCGCGCGTCGTATCCGTTGCACTACATTCGGAACTATGTCGAGGGCGGGCGCGGCGGCCATCCGAAGAACGTCATTTTCCTTACCGCCGACGCGTTCGGAGTGCTGCCACCGATCGCCAAGCTGACTCCGCAGCAGGCAATGTACTATTTCCTTTCGGGTTACACCGCGAAGGTCGCTGGCACCGAGCGCGGTGTGAAAGAGCCGCAGCCGACCTTCAGCGCCTGCTTCGGCGCGGCCTTTCTCGTCTGGCACCCCACGAAATACGCGAAGATGCTGGGAGACTTACTGCGCAAGCACAAGTCGAACGTCTGGCTGATCAACACCGGCTGGAGCGGCGGCCCATACGGTACGGGCAAGCGCATCAACCTCGAGTACACGCGCGCGATCGTGAACGCTGCGCTCGCCGGCGATCTCGACAAGGTGAAAACGCAGACGGATCCCGTATTCGGACTGGCTGTTCCCAGTGAGATCGCCGGAGTACCGGCGACAGTTCTCAATCCGCGTCTGACGTGGACGGATCCCGGAGCTTACGACGCGCAAGCGAGGAAGCTGGCCGGAATGTTCCGCGACAACTTCGAGAAGTTCGGCAGCGTGGAGGCGGCGACGAAGAACGCCGGCCCGAAGGCCTAACGCGCACCCAACGCGATAAGCTGGCGTCGCGCTTCGAGATTCTGCGCGATCCCGTCTGGAACAACATCCGCATCGACGAGCTGACGCTCAAGCTCGTCGATACCGAAGTCTTTCAGCGTCTGCGCTACGTCCGCCAGCTTGGCTGGACCTACCTGGTTTATCCGGGCGCAACGCATTCGCGTTTCGAGCACGCCCTCGGCGCCCATCACCTCTCGCGACGCACGCTGGCGCTCCTTTGCGAGGCCGAGCATTCGGTCTCGATCAGCGAGGAAGAGCAAACGATCGTCAGGTCCGCGGCACTCCTGCACGACGTCGGGCACTATCCATTCTCTCACGCTCTCGAGGAAATCGGCGCCCTCCATCACGAGGACGTTGCACGGCCACTCATCACTGGAGGAAGTGTCGCATCCCTCCTCTCGTCGCGAATCGGCAGCGACGCGCCGGCCAAAGTCTTCGACCTGATTCGCGGCCGAAGCAAGAGCGCGCTGCAGGGACTCATCTCCGGGTCGCTCGACCTCGACAAAATCGAATACCTCAAGCGCGATGCATTCATGTGCGGCGTTCCGTACGGTGAGATCGACGTCGATCGCCTGACTAACTCAATGGTCATCGTCGAAGACCCCGATACCGGAGAATCCACGCTCGGCGTTCAGGAAAAGGCGCTCTCCGCGCTGGAGTCACTACTGTTCGCGAAATACCAGATGTACCGCAACGTTTACTGGCATCACGCAGTGCGCAGCGCCACGGCGATGTACAAGCGGCTGGTGGAAGACGCTGTCAACACGAGAGTGATCGATGTCGAGTCCCTCGCCAGATATACCGACGAAGGGCTGATGCACAGATTCGAGAGTGAACGGCCGACGGCACTGCTGGCAGCCTTGAAGGAACGTCGCTTGTACAAGCGAGCCGCCGAGTGGCCGGCCGCGGACCTCGATGTCGATCGCGTGGAATGGATTGCGACCGATAGAAGGAGGGTCGCCGACGCGGAGAATGAGCTGGCGGAAGATTTCGCGCTCGCGCCGGGCGAGTTACTGCTCGACTACCCACTGAAGACACAGATGCTCGGACTGGACATCCCCGTTCTCCGACGGAACGGGAACGTCGAGCGCCTCACCGGCGAAGGCTGGATCGGGACGATCAATCTCCCGTCCCTTTCCGACGAGTTATACAGAAGCGCGAGATGGCTGCGAGTCTACACAGCGAAACGGACTTCCCTCGATCCGAGGCGCATTCTGGACGCGCTGGAACGATCGCCTTGAATCCACGATATAACGGGCATGCGCAGCTCGATATTCATCGTTGCTGCGGTCGGCATCCTACTGGTTGCCGACTGCACGATTCCTATGGCTGGTGCCGCCCCGTCCACAGGGACACCGCCCAGCGCCGGCAAATATGGCGCGACGGAGTCGCGCATTTTCGATCTGATTAACGCCCAGCGACAACACCAGGGACTGCGGCCGCTCGTCTACAATCCGCAGCTCGATCGAATGGCAAAGATCCAGGCGGAGAACATGGCGCGCTACCAGAAAATGGCGCACGTGATTCCCGACGCCAGCCTTCCGACCCTGGGCGATCGCGCCAGATACGTCGGTTACGTTTACGGTCGCCTGGCGGAAAACGTCGCCCTCGGCTACCCGAACGCAGAGACAGTGGTCGATGGTTGGATGAGCTCGAGCGGCCATCGTCGGAATATTCTCGATGGAGAAGTGATTGAGACCGGGATTGGTATAGCTCGGTCGACGGCGGGAGGGTTGTACTACTGTCAGGTATTTGGGCGGCCCCTTTCCTCTCTCTGAACGCCGGGTTGCGGACTGCGCATCGCGGACCAACGGCATTTCGGGCTGCTGACTAACTGCGCATTGGGGGACCTGCTGCGCACTGCGGGACTAGTCCGAAGTTCGCAACCCGCACCAGTCATCAATTCGGAGTAGGTCTCCCAATCCGAAATTAGTCAGCAGTCGGCAATGCACTTGGTCCGAACTGCGCAGTGAGAATACACCCGTTTACTGGCCGCTTTCCCACACCGTAACCCCTTGCTAATAAAGCGGTTATAAGTCGATTGTAGATGAGGTCGCAAAATGTGACGGGTGGGGTCCGAAAACAGTCCTATTGGCATGAGCCGACTCACGTTCTCTGCCACCTTACTGCTGGCCGTTTCCAGCACCTCCTTCGCCCAGCAGGCAGCTTTCACCGCCAACGACACCGGTCCCGCGACCGATGCGATCTTCGAGACGAAGGACGCGGCCGTCGTCACGGCCGGATTCGCGCCCCTCGCCAAGACTGAGCTTCGCAAGGGCGAGCGCGAAGTCAGAATCTGGTATTCCGGATTCGGCAACCCCCAGTATCTGGTGATCATCCGCCAGAACGGCGCGAATGTCACCGGTCGACTGATGCTGTGGTGGGATCAGTACTACGAGAACTCGCCCGCTTCGGCCGATGTGCGCGTCGACAACTTCGTCCGCAACGGGTACGACTGCGGTCCGATCTCCAAGCGCGACTCGCATTTTGGCGAGGATCGCTGGATCAGCTCCACCTGTGAGGCGAAGCTCAAAGGCGCGCCCGATTGGAAGGCCTTTCTGGCTGAATTAGAGGCCCACGCTCTGCCCCAGAGCAGCGCCGCCAGCGCCGACGCGCAGAGCGAGAACTGGGGAATCACGGTCGAGCGGAAGACGGGCGCCAACTATGGCGTTTCGCACTACCGCACTGCTCTGAACTTCGGCGCGCCGGAGCCCGGCCGCGGTCCGAAGCTCCAGGACATGGTCAACGCGCTCGCTGCTAGCGCGCGCCGCGACCCAGTCGTCGCCCAGCACTAAAACTCGGGCCGTTGATCCGGCCGTTCACCGGCCGCCACAAAACTAAAGCAGGGAGCTGCAGGCTTTTGACAGCTTTGCAGCTCCGAGCTATTCCGGCGGATTACGGGCTACGGCTCCCTTAACTCCGGCAACCTTTCGTATAGTTTGAGCGATTGTGGATTCGCCAGCGCTTCCGTGTTCTTAACCGGGCGCCCGTGAATCACCTCGCGCACCGCCAGCTCGCTAATCTTCCCACTGATCGTGCGCGGAATATCGTCCACCTGGATGATCTTCTTCGGGACGTGGAGCGGCGTCGTGTTGTCCCGCAATTGAGTCGAGATTTTCTCGCACAGTTCTGCGTCGAGAGTCAAACCGGGCTGGAGCTTCACGAATAAAACGATCCGCACGTCACCCGGTGGCCCGCCGTCGATCTCCTGCCCCACCGCAACGCTCTCCAGAACTTCCGGAAGCTGTTCGACCTGCCGGTAAATCTCGGCGGTTCCGATCCGAACGCCGCCCGGATTCAGCGTCGCGTCGCTCCTGCCGTAGATGATGTAGCCGCGGTTGCGCGTCATCTCCGCCCAGTCACCGTGGCGCCAGATGCCGGGGAAATAATCGAAGTAGGCAGCACGATATTTGGCGCCGTCGGGATCATCCCAGAACGCCACCGGCATGCTCGGGAACGGCTTCGTACAAACCAGCTCGCCCGGAATCAGCCGGACCGGACGTCCGCGATCGTCGAAAATATCTACCGCCATTCCCAGACCGGGCGTCTGGATCTCGCCGCGATACACGGGAAGTATTGGATTGCCGAGGACGAAGCAGGAGATGATGTCGCTGCCGCCGCTGATACTCGCCAGGTGCACATCGGGCTTAATCTTCCTGTACACGTAGTCGAAGCTGTTGTGGGCGAGCGGACTGCCCGTCGAGAGAATTGCTTTGAGCTTCTTCAGATCGTGCGTCTTGCGCGGCTCCGCGCCCGACTTCTCCAACAGTGCCAGATATTTTGCGCTGGTGCCGAAGACCGTGATTCCTTCCTGATCGGCCATGTCCCACAACGTCGTCGGCGTCGGTGCAAGGGGAGCACCGTCGTAAAGAACCACCTTCACGCCAACGGCCAGCGAGCTCACCAGCCAGTTCCACATCATCCAGCCACACGTGGTGTAGTAGAAGATGCAGTCTTCGCGCTTCAGATCGGTGTGGAGGATCAGCTCCTTCAGGTGTTGAAGCAGCGTTCCACCGGCGCTGTGCACCATGCATTTCGGCAACCCGGTCGTGCCCGACGAGTACATGATGTACGTCGGGTGATCGAACGGAAATCGCTCGAAATTGAGGGTCTTTGGATCCGGCTCGACTGCTGCCACACTTCTCATGCCCTGCGCCGGCGTCCGCGACCCGAGAGGATCTGGAATGCGCATTCCGCCCGGCGGCGTTCTGCGATACCCCTCGAGGGAGCTCGTTTTGTATCCCTCTGGAGGTGTGCCGTGGCTGGCAGCGACTGCCCACTGCGCAGCGATGAATCTCGACCAGAGCGTGCCTTTCCGCACACCATCCAGATCGGGCATCTGCTTGCGATAGGGAGTGACTACCACGTGTTCGAGGGTCGGAATCCGGAACGCGATCTGCCTGAGCCGCGGCAGCAGATCAATCTCCTTCCCGTTGTACAGGTAGCCGTCGGCAGCGAACAGAATCTTCGGCTCGATCTGACCGAAGCGATCCATCACTCCCTGTGCACCGAAATCCGGTGAGCACGACGACCAGGTGGCGCCGAGTGATGTCGCCGCCAACATGGCGATTACCGCTTCCGGTATGTTGGGCAGCCAGCCCGCAACTCTGTCGCCCGGTCTTACACCGGCAGCATCGAGCGCCAGTGCCAGCGTTCCAACCGCTTCGCGCAGGGCGCGGTAGCTGATCGTGCGTTGGTGACCTTCTTCGTTCCAGGACGACAGCGCCGGCTCATCGTCGGTGAATCGGAGCAGGTTCTCGGCGAAGTTGAGACTCGCATCCGGAAACCATTTCGGTCCCTTCTCCGGATCGGGTGGGCCCATGTTGTCGAGGCCGACACCAACGCGCTCCGCACCGCCGCCGGTTCCGCGATGACCGATGATCCCGCAGAATCGCCACGTCAGCGACCAGAATCGCTCGGGATTATCGACTGACCATTTGTGCAGCTGCCAGTACGAATCCGATGAGTAGTCGGGCACAGGCGGGCCACCGCGCTCCTCTACATAACGGAGGAACTCGGTCATGTTCGCCTTGATGATGCGCTCGGGCGATGGAGTCCAGAGCGCCTCGCTCATGTCTTCAGCTCCGCCTCCCCCTTAGCTCGTTGGCGGATTGAATTGCGCGTGCTGACCCTGGAGCCACGACTTGTGGTAAGCCGGGTCTTCGATCTCCAGCGCTGGCTTCGCCACCCTGAGCGGACGGAAGCTGTCCATCATCACCGCCAGCTCGTCGGTATACTTGGCGCCGATGCTCGCCTCGGCGCGCCCCGGATGCGGACCGTGCGGAATTCCATCCGGATGGTGAGTGATACTCCCGAACTCGATTCCCTTTCTGCTCATGAACTCGCTCGATGCGTAGTAGAGCACTTCGTCCGAGTCCACGTTGCTGTGATTGTACGGAGCGGGCACTGCTTCGGGATGGAAATCGTACGGGCGGGGACAGAACGAGCAGACGACGAATCCATCGCCCTCGAAAGTCTGGTGCACCGGCGGCGGCTGGTGCACTCGTCCGACAATCGGCTCGAAATCGTTGATGTTGAACGCCCACGGATAGAAGTAGCCGTCCCAGCCGACGACGTCGAGCGGGTGATGATCGAGGATGATCTCGTTGATGCCGTCGTACTGCTTTACGAGGATCGGGAAATCTCCCATCTCATCGACTGGCTCGGCGAAGGTCGGCAGCCGAATGTCGCGCTCGGAGTATGGTGCACCTTCCTTCAGCTGACCGAATTCATTGCGATAGCGCTTCGGCCAGCGCACGTGTCCTCTGCTCTCGAAGACCAGGACTTTCGGCTGCTCGCCGCTAAGATCGAACCGATAGCGGTGCAGAATTCCCCGGTGGATGATTAGATAATCGCCCTCGTGAAACGGCAGCGTGCCGTAGGAAGTCTCGAGAGTTCCCTTTCCCTTGCTGATGTAAACGAGCTCGTCAGCCTGCGCATTCCGATAGAAGTGCGCGTCGTTCTCATCGGGCTCGATGTACAGCATCGCGATATCCTGATTGAACAGGATCGGAATCCGGTCGAGCGTGACGCTGCCGCCTTTCTTCGAGCGGGAAGTCAGGAAGTGTCGATGGCGTAACGTCTGATCCGGATCTGCGTCGTACTTCGTTTCGCGAAGCCGCCGCGCCGACTTTACTGTCGTCGGCGGATGGATGTGATAGAGCAGCGACGCCGTCCCGGTGAATCCTTCGTGACCTACCAGCTCCTCGGCGTAGATGCCGCCATCCGGTTTGCGGAAAGCGATGTGCCGCTTGCGTGGGATTCTTCCGAGAGTGTGATAGATCGGCATGGTCTAGAGATTACCGCGCAGGTCCTGTTCGCGCTCCAGCGCCTCGAACAGTGCTTTGAAGTTGCCGGCCCCGAAGCTCTTGGCGCCTTTCCGCTGGATGATTTCGTAGAAGAGCGTCGGTCGATCTTCCATCGGCTTCGAGAAAATCTGGAGCAGGTATCCTTCCTCGTCGCGATCGACCAGAATGCCAAGATCGCGCAACCGCGCGACGTCTTCATCGATGTGGCCAACCCGTTCGAGGACCGTATCGTAGTACGTGCCGGGAACACGTAGGAAGTCGACACCGTTATCGCGCAGCTTGGTGACGGTATCGATGATATTGTCGGTGGCGATGGCGATGTGCTGGCAGCCCGGTCCCTGGTAGAACTCCAGATACTCGTCGATCTGGGATTTCTTTTTCCCTTTCGCCGGCTCGTTGAGCGGGAACTTGATGCGGCCGTTGCCATTGGCGACGACCTTCGACATGAGGGCTGAATACTCAGTGGAGATTGTCTTGTCGTCGAAGGAGATTAGCTGAGTGAAGCCAAGCACGTCGGCGTAGTACTTCACCCACTTGTTCATCGCGCCGAGCTCGACGTTGCCGACGCAATGGTCGATGTAGAGCAGTCCGACACCGTTCGAATCGCCGCGGCCGGCAAACGGAACGAAGCCGGGCATGAATGTCCCCTTGTAATTTCGGCGCTCAACGAGGCTATGAATCGTTTCGCCATAGGTGTGAATTCCGGCGACCACCACTTCGCCTTGCTCGTCAACCAGCGATTTAGGCTCATAAACCGGCTTTGCTCCGCGCTCGACCGCGAGGCGGAATGCCTTGCGCGCATCGTCGACCCAGAGCGCGATGTCTTTCACACCGTCTCCATGTTTGTGGACATGCGCCGCGATGGCGCTGTCGGGTCGGAGCGCCGTCGTCAGGACTAGCCTGACCTTTCCCTGAGTCAGAACGTAGCTGGCTCGATCACGCGTCCCGGTTTCAGGCCCGCGATACGCAACGATGCTGTACCCGAACACGTTGCGGTAAAACTGCGCGGCCTGCTTGGCGTTGCCGACGTAAAACTCTATGAAATCCGTTCCGTTAATCGGAAACGTGTCAGTGACCTGCTCAGGCGCCGTAAGTGTCGCTGTCCCCATGACTTCTCCGGTGGTCCTTGCTCTCTAAGTTAGCAAATCGAACGCCCGAACGGGGAGACTCAGTTCGCGGGCATAAAAAGTAGCTCGAGGGCGTCGCCCGGCTTTACGGCCTCCCAACGCGCGAACAGCTCGCCGCGTTTCTGCCGTACCCAATTCAGGTCATCATCCGAAAGCGGCGCCGGCGTCGGCAGCGAGTGCTCGGCGCAAAAGCGTGCAAGCGTCTCGTTGAGATCATGCACCAGTCCGATCTCACCGGTGCGACGCTCGAGATCGAAAAAGCCGACGATCACCTCGGACAGGTTCGCGTCCGCGGGAATTCTTCCGCGCGGCCATGGCGAACCGAAATCGGAAAGATCCCAGCCGGCGGCGACGAGTCCATAAAATCCGTGTCGATGGCCGAGTACCGTCTCGACCGCGTAGTGAGTAAGGTCGTGCCTGGGAAAGAACCTCGCCTGGCCGCCTTCCTGTCGCTGCCAGGTCGTCGTGCCATCGGCACGCGTGCAGCTAAGCGATGTGCGGCCATCAGGGTTTTTCTTGATGCGGATGGTGATCGGTTGCGCCGCCGACATGCAGCACTATCTAATGAAGGGTCTTTCCATTCTCCAGCATCTCGATGAAGGTGCGCATCCGCCGCTCGCGAGTTGCCGCTGTCTTTGCCGTCTGAAGTCGCCAGATGATCGCGTACCTGTTGATCCGATTGAGCGTCTCGAAGAACACCTTCGCATTCGGATTGCGATCCAGCTCTCTCAGAAATTCGGCCGGCACCTGTGCCTTGGCCGGTGAATCGTACGCGCCGTCCCAGCGCCCATCAGCCTTGGCGCGCTCGATCTCGGCCAACCCGGCCGGCCGCATCTGGCCGCTTTCGATCAGGGCGGTCGCTTTGTCGCGATTTATTTTGGACCAACCGCTCTTCGGTCGGCGGGGGACGAACCGCTGCAGCCACGTCGCCGCGTTCTCTGGCCGTTTGTGCGCATCGATCCAGCCGTAGCAAAGCGCTACTTCGAGGCCATCTGCATAGTTGATTGTTTTCTTCCCGGAATCTTTCTTGGCGATGCGCATCCAGATTCCGGGCGATTTGGAGTGATTTTTCTCCAGCCAGTCTGCAAAGTCCTTTTGCGTTTTGAAGGCTTTGATCGGGACAGCCTCCCAATCCGCGGCAGCTGTTTTCTTTTTCTTTCCCGGCTCTCGACGGGCGACTCTACCGCTCACGCTTCGTCTCCTTTCCACGCGCCTCGGCGAGTTTTCGAGCAATGCCGCGATAGAATGACGCGTCGGTTACCTTCTGCTGCTCTTCCAGACTGATCGCAGCGAGCTCCAGCGCGTAGAGAATGTTGCCGAGGTAGAGCTGAGCGATCCCGGCTACGGTGTCGCTCTCGTCACCCATGCGTGCGCGCTGGGGGAGGCGGGACTGGCGTAACGTCGCGGTCCGTGTTGGCGGATTCAGCGGTGAGGACCCGAACAACGACTGCCGTGATATTGTCGTTGCCCCCATTGACATTCGCTTCCTGGATCAGCGCGTCGACAATGCGCTCCGGTTTGGCGCGGGACAGCAGAAGCTGCTGGATCCGTCGATCGTCCACCATTCCCGTCAATCCGTCGCTGGCAAGGAGGAACGCATCACCAACGCGTGCGTCGCCCTCGAACACGTCCGGCTCTATTTCGTCCGCCATGCCGATGCAGCGGGTGATGACGTTGCTCTGGGGGTGGCGGCGTGCTTGCTCGGCCGTCAACAGTCCCGCGTCAACCTGTTCCTGAACCAGTGAGTGGTCTTTGGTGAGCTGTCGCATTTCGCCATCGCGAACCAGGTAGATCCGTGAATCTCCGACGTGACCAACCAGGTATCGCGTTTCCGAGAGAAGCAGGGCGGAAACGGTGCTGCCCATTCCCAGCTTGTCTCGCTCGGTTCGGGTCCGCTCATAAACCGCGCGGTTCGCGTCGCGAAGAGCGCGGGCAACGCGTTCGTGAGCATCGGCACCGCCCAAATCGTTGAGGTCGGAGAGCTCGTGACTAACCATTTCCACCGCCATTTCGCTGGCGACCTCGCCGGCGGCGTGCCCACCCATTCCATCCGCGACGATGAATAGCCCGCGGTAAGCGTTGGCCGAAGCGTGGAGCGAGTCCTCATTTCCTTTTCGAATCCGGCCGACATCAGTGCGAGCCGCAACAGCGAGGTGCACTAGCGGGAGCTCATGGGAGTGGGCTAACTGTTCGCTGAAAACAATCGACGAAGGGGACCCTTCTTGCCTCAAACTACGGAGACGCGAAAAGAGCGGCAAGATTCAGCCTGCGCGCTGCAGAAGCGGCTCCGAGTCCCCCGCCTGCAGTCGCCAGAGGCTGCTGTATAGACCTCGGTGCTCGATCAACTGCGCGTGGGTTCCACGTTCCGCGACCTCGCCGTGGCGAAGCACCAGAATCATGTCGGAGTTGGCGATCGTGCTGAGCCGGTGAGCCACTGCAATGGTGGTTCTGCCCTCGACGAGCACGCTCAGCGCAGCGTGAATCTCCGCCTCGATTTCGCTGTCCACGGCGCTCGTCGCTTCATCGAGCAGCAGCAGCGGGGCGTTGGCGGCGATCGCGCGCGCGAATGAAAGCAGCTGTCGCTCGCCGACGCTGATCGACGCTCCGCGCTCACCGAGGACCTGGCGGTAGCCGTGCGGAAAACCGCGAATGATCCGATCCGCTCCGACTTTCGCCGCGGCTCGCACGACCTCTTCGTCGCTGAGCGGATTCGACAACCGGATATTCGTGGCGATGTCGCCGGCGAACAGGAAGATGTCCTGCTGCACGTATCCGATCAGCGAGCGCAGCTCCTCGAGAGGCATCGTTCGAATGTCGACGCCATTGATGGTTATGCGTCCCCGCTGTGGATCGTAGAATCGCATCAGGAGATTGACAATCGTGGTCTTGCCGGCGCCAGTGTGACCGACGAGCGCCAGCGTCTCTCCCGGACGCGCCGTAAAGCTGACGCCCTTGAGCACCCATTCCACTGGTACAGTCTCCGGCTCCTCGCCGCGCTTTTGCCTCGCCAAATGGGCCAGGTCGTACGCGAACCACACATCTTCAAAGGAGACCTCGATTCCGCCTGGTTTATTCAGAATTCCAACACGCTGAGTGCGATCGGGCACCGTGGGAACGGTGTCGAGAAGCGTGAAGATGCGCTCGGAGCTCGCCATCGCCGTCTGAAGAATGTTGTATTTCTCCGACAAGTCCTGCAGCGGCTGAAAGAAGCGGCGCACCAGTTGGAGAAATGCCGCCACCGTGCCGACACTCAGCATGTTGGCGTGAACGCGCGATGCGCCGGCGACGATGAGAATCGCCAGCGCGATCGACGTCAGCAGCTCGATTGCCGGAAAGTAAAGAGCGTAAATGGTGATCGACTTGAGCTGGGAATCGAGGTGAGACCGATTCAATTCGTCGAAGCGCTGAGCTTCCCGCTTCTCCTGCCCGAACAACTGGACGATGCGCATTCCGGTCAGGCGCTCCTGGAGAAACGAGTTGATCCTCGCAATTCGCACGCGAATATCTCGATACGTCTCTCTTACGCCTTTGCGAAACAGGCCTGACACCATCACCACAAACGGAATCACCGCGAACGACCACAGCGCCAGCCGCCAATCCATGATCAGCATCGCCACGCTTATCGCGACCAGCGTGAAAAGATCGCCGAGGCCCGCCACCACGCCCGCGGTGAACAGCTCGTTCAGCGTCTCTACGTCGGAAGTCACGCGCGTGATCAGTCGGCCGACCGGATTGCGATCGAAATACGAGACGGAGAGGCGCTGCAGGTGGTGGAAAATCTCCATCCTCAGGTCGCGCATCACTCGCTGACCGAGAAGGCTCGTCAGCCACGTCTGGCCGTAAGAGGTGATGAACTCCGTCACCAGCGCCAGCAGGAAAAGCCCGGTGCAAATTGCCACCACGCGCATGTCGTGCGCCGGAACCGCGACGTCAATCACCCGTCGCGTCAGCAGCGGGCCCACGACCTGAATTCCGCCTTCGACAGACAACAAGGCAAACGCGCCGTACATCAAAGCGTGGTACGGTCGCGCATAAACAAGCAGACGACTCATCAGCTTTCGATCGTACGCCTTGCCGAGTACGTCGTCTTCGTGTGCGTGGGTTGCGGGAGCAGTCATTCAGCCGTATCCTAGCCGGGTTGCAGAGGTGACGCTACGTCATACTCGACATATGGTACGCTGGTTGCACCTGTTCCGGGCACCGATGTTCCATCCTGTCGGCTGACGTAAAACCATACCGGAGGGAAGATGGGAATTCTCGCATGGATCGTTCTTGGTCTGATCGCGGGCGCGATCGCCAAGGCAATCATGCCGGGTGCTGATCCCGGCGGCATCATCGTTACCATGATCATCGGCATCGTGGGTGCGTTCATCGGCGGCTTCCTCGGAAACATGCTCACCGGAGTTGGACTCAACGGATTCTCGATCCAGAGCATCATCCTCGCGGTGATCGGCGCGCTGATCCTCCTCTGGATCTACCGGATGGCGACCAGAGGTCGCAGCACCACTCCGCGAGTCCCATAAACCGCAGCATTCGGCAAAAGCAGGGAGAAGGGTTTGCCGCTCTGGCTTTACTGGATCCTCCTCGGCCTCGTCGCCGGGTCGCTGGCCAAATTTCTGGTGCCAGGGCGGGACCCTTCTGGTTGTATCATCACCATCCTCCTCGGCATCGTCGGCGCGTTCATCGGCGGATGGCTCGGCACCCGATTCTTCGGTTGGGGAACTGTCGCAGCCGGTGAGTTTGATTTCCGCTCGATCGGCATCGCCACCGCGGGCGCCATCGTCCTCCTTCTGCTCGGCCGACTGATAAGGCGATTGTAGCGAGCCTTCCCCGCGAAATTTCGGCGTATATTCGGTTTGCCGCTTAGATTTCGGGGGTGAAGGACAGCATTGTCGTCCGCGGCGCGCGCCAGCATAACCTGAAGGGCTTCGACGTCGAGATTCCGAGGCGCACGGTCACTGTCGTGACCGGTCCCTCCGGCTCGGGGAAATCCTCACTCGCTTTCGACACGATCTACGCCGAGGGTCAGCGCCGGTACGTCGAGTCGCTGTCGTCATACGCGCGGCAATTCCTGGAGCGCATGGAAAAGCCCGATGTCGACTCGGTTGAGGGACTCTCACCTGCCGTCGCCATCGAGCAGAAAAATCCTACCAAGACATCACGCTCGACGGTCGGCACGGCAACGGAGATCTACGACTATCTCCGTCTCCTCTGGGCACGCGTAGGCCACAGCTACTGCCCGGATTGCGGCCGCGAGATAAAGCCCGACACGGTGCAGAGCGTTACCGATGCCGTGATGACGCTGCCGTCTGGAACACGATTCTACGTCACGTTTCCGCTCAGGCTCTCCAACAAGGTCACCCACGATGTCGTGATCGAAAACCTGCGGGCGCAGGGATTTCTTCGCGTAGCCGTCGACGGCATCGTGCAGCACCTGGACGAGGTGGAGGCCTCGAAGCGAGACATCACGCGGGCGAAAGAGCTGCTGGTCGTGGTCGATCGTCTTGCCGTTTCTTCCGAAGGCCGCGCGCGACTTACCGACGCGGTTGGAACTGCTTTCTCGGAGGGCGAGGGAGACTGCCTCATCCTCCTTGCCGATGCGGCGATCTCTCCTTTGGATGGCGAATCAGTTACCAAGCTGCGGTTCACGGAAAGATTCGAGTGTCCAAACGATGGCACGATCGCGCCGACGCCGACCCCACAGCTATTCTCTTTCAACAACCCGCGCGGTGCGTGCTCACAGTGCAACGGATTCGGTGCCATCCTCGAGTACGACGAGTCGCTGGTGGTTCCCCACCCCAACCGCTCGTTGCGCGACGGGGCGATCGACCCATGGACAAAGCCACGTTACGACAACAAGCGCCGCGCGCTCGCGGAGTTCGCCAAGCGCGAGCGCATCCCAATGGACAAGCCGTGGGATCAGCTCACTTCGGCTCAGCGGCACATGTTGCTGCGCACACGGACGCGCGGCTACAAAGGAATCTTCCCGTTCCTCAAGGATCTCGAGGAGAAGCGCTACAAGCAGTACATCCGGGTTTTCCTGCGCCAGTATCAGACGGCGCAGGAATGTCCGCGCTGTCACGGTACCAAGCTGCAGCCCGATGCGCTCAACGTTCGCGTAGGTGGTCTGAACATCGCGCAAGTCGCCGGGCTTCCGGTGGATCAGCTCGCAACCTGGCTGAACGAGCTGAAGCTGACGGATTTCGAGCGGAGCATCGCCACGATGATTCTCAAGGAAGCCCGCGATCGGGTGACGTTTCTCCGCGACGTCGGACTCGGCTACCTGTCGATGAATCGCGCTGCCCGTACGCTCTCCGGTGGAGAGGCGCAAAGAATCGGGCTTGCCAATTCGCTCGGCTCTCAGCTCGTCGACACACTTTATGTGTTGGACGAACCTTCCATCGGCCTGCATTCGCGCGACATGGATCGACTGCTCAAGCTCTTGCAGCGCTTGCGCGACGCCGGTAACAGTGTCCTGGTCGTCGAGCACGATCTCGCCGCAATTGAGATGGCCGACTACATGGTGGAGCTCGGACCGGGTAGCGGCGAAGCAGGCGGAGAGGTGGTTTTCGCCGGGCCGCTGTCCCGCATACGCGAGAGCCCGCTGACTGGACAATACGTTACCGGCGTCCGTTCGATCCCACTTCCGGAAGCTCGTCGACGACTTGGGCCGCGCTGGATAACGCTCACCGGTGCGCGTGAGCACAATCTCCAGGAAGTCGACGTCCGAATCCCGATCGGCGCTTTGACAGTTGTGACCGGTGTCTCCGGCTCGGGGAAAAGCACTCTGGTGCACGACGTGTTGTATCGCGCGCTGGAAACCCACCTCATCGGCGAGCACACCGCCAAGCTTCACCTGGGCGAGAAAATCGGCGAGTACGAGACGATCACCGGCTTCGATGCCCTCGAGGACGTCGTGCTGATCGATCAGAGTCCGATCGGCAAGTCACCGCGCTCGAACCCTGTCACGTACGTAAAGGCCTTCGACGAAATCCGCTGCATCTTCGCCGACACTCCGCTGGCGCGTCAGCGCAAATACACGCCCGGCACTTTCAGCTTCAACGTTGCGGGCGGACGCTGCGAGGCATGCGAAGGGGCGGGAGCGCTGGAAGTCGAAATGGTATTCATGGCTGACGTCTTCGTTCCCTGCGACGACTGCGGCGGCAAACGCTACAAGCCCGAAGTTCTGGATGTCACCGTTCGTGGAAAGAACATCCACGAAGTCCTCAACATGACGGTCGACCAGGCGATCAGGTTCTTCCCGCGCGAAGAGAAGCTCGGTCAGGCGCTATGGCAGTTGCAGCAAGTAGGGCTGGGATATCTCAGGCTCGGTCAGCCTGCGACGACTCTCTCCGGCGGCGAAGCGCAGCGCATCAAGATCGCGCGCGAGCTGGCGATGGCGGGGAAGAAATCCGGCCGGAAGATGTACGTGCTGGACGAACCGACGACCGGGCTGCACCTGGAGGACATCAAAAAGCTGGCGAAGGTCTTCGATCGACTGCTCGAGCAGGGTCATACGCTGGTGTTGATAGAGCACAATCTCGACGTGATCAAGCTGGCCGATTGGATCATCGACCTCGGCCCGGAGGGCGGCGTAGCCGGCGGCCAGGTCGTAGCGATGGGTCGCCCGGAAGATGTAGCGAAAGTTGAGGAATCCTATACCGGGCAGTGGCTCGCTCCGCTACTCGCCCGACACGCAGAGCGTTCCGATTCTTCGCCCAAAACGTCGGCGAGTGCTGACGTCGATTTCGAGGAGATGTCCCAACTGGCGCTTTAGCGCCATGGTTGCGATCGAGAGTTAGCGATTCTCCTGAAGGATTCGCGCAATCTTGGCAGTGATCGCGCGCGGCGCAAACCTGTTGGCCTGAGCGACGATCTTGTTCCTGATTCCCGGAATCGCCACTCGTGTGCCTTCCATCATCGCCCGGAAGCCGTACTGGGCGACGTCAGCGGCGTCGGCTGCGCCGAACAACGTGAAGAGGCGCGAGTTCGTCACGTGCGCCGACGTCGCGAAATCGGTTCGCGTTGGTCCCGGACAAAGCGCCGTCACGGTGACACCACTGTGGCGAAGTTCCTCCGCCAGCGCTTCGGAGAAGCTGAGGACGTGGGCCTTCGTTGCGTAATAGACTGCCATCAACGGACCGGGCTGGAACGCAGCAGTGGACGCAACGTTCAACACACGTCCCGATCTCGCTTTGATCATCGCCGGCAGGAAGAGCTTGGTCAGATGAGTGAGGGCAGCGATGTTGACCTGGATCATCTCCAGCTCGCGCGTTACATCCGTCTCCGCGAACTCTCCGCTGAGTCCGAACCCGGCGTTGTTGACGAGGATCTCGATGGGGATCGCCTCGCTGCGGAGGAAGTCGAAGATCGCCTCCGGCGCTTCGCGGCGACGGAGATCCGCAGCGAAGACATGAACTTTGACATCGTATTTGCCCTCGATCTGCCCAGCTGCAGCTTCCAGCGTCTCTCTCGTTCGTGCGACGAGGGCCAGATCAAAGCCATTCCGTGCGAGCACCTTCGCCAACTCGAGCCCGATCCCGCCGGATCCGCCAGTTATCAGAGCAGTTTGACGGTGAGCGCCGTTCCGTTTTGAGCGCATGATGGAAGCTACGTTGTAGTCGGTGACAACAGAATTAGCGACCGCCGGGCACCGCTGGGAATCGGTTGATTCACGCCTTTTGATTGACTAGTTTGCGTAGCTAATCCCGAGTAGCTCAGGTGGTAGAGCAGGTGACTGTTAATCACCGGGTCGGGGGTTCGAGTCCCTCCTCGGGAGCTGTTTAAGACTCGTTTTCACATTGAGATACGAGAACGGGCATCCTCTCTCGAGGGGTGCCCGTTTTTGGTTGGGTGCTACATCGGCGTCAAAAATGAGGGCCACTGGGTATTAGTTGCGTACCGGCGGTCCTGGCGGGGTTTCGCTCTTGAATGCATCCCGGTTCAACTGCACGTACCGCGTGAGCTCGGCGGGAATGTCGTCCTCTGCAAAGATCGCCGTCACCGGGCACTCAGGCTCGCACGCCCCGCAGTCGATGCACTCGTCTGGATGTATGTAAAGTTGGTCCGGTCCTTCGTAGATGCAGTCAACAGGGCATACGTCTACACAGGATTTGTCTTTCACATTGATGCAGGCTTCAGCGATTACGTAAGGCATTTCGGTGTTGGGTTCGAGTCTTTGCGGTTAGAATCTGTTCCCTTATCAGAAGAGAAATGCGTAGCAAGCGCGACGATCATGGTACCCATTTTGGGGTGACCAGGCACGACATCGGGCTCGATACCACTCGCGCGCAACGCCTCCGCGCAAGTCGGACCCACAGCGGCCACGGCAATCCGATCGTGAAGCTGCCGTTCAACCTCTTTCCTCGCATCGAGCTCCTCCACAATCTGAAAGAAATGGCGAACCTGGATCTGTGACGTGAATGCGAGTGCGTCTATCTCTGCTAAAAGAAGGTGTTGCACGAATTCCCGGAGATTCGCAGCGTCGACCTTGGAAAGTTCCCACTGATAGAGTTGAAGTTCCGTGACGTGCGCGCCCCGCATGCTAAGCATGCCGGCCGGCT
>Ga0070707_100001551_pt1 | contig 22322 bp, 25 predicted proteins | sample KBSK5502metaG_FD_65468 | JGI IMG/M metagenome (GOLD analysis project Ga0070707, IMG submission 65468) | Corn, switchgrass and miscanthus rhizosphere microbial communities from Kellogg Biological Station, Michigan, USA - KBS K5-50-2 metaG | ecosystem: Host-associated > Plants > Roots >...
CACAGCATCGCGTCCACGAGCGTCGTCTTTCCGTGATCCACGTGAGCGACGATCGCAAGATCCCGAATGTCCTCGCGAAGCGGCATTCGACGAGGGTAGCGGCGCGAAACACCGCCACCGTCGATTTCGGCGCTATCCTGTGATGTGACAGGAGCGAGCATCTGCGCGCGCCCCTTTTGAGGAGGTTGGTTTCCATGACGGCGGACGCTCGATCGATACCGCGCGCCGAAGGCGCGCGCAACAACGGCGACATGCTGTGGTTCAACAACGAGAAGGGCCACGGCTTCATCGAGACCGAGGCCGGAGATCGCCTGCGCGTCGAGGGGCCCGCCTTCAGGAACGGGCCTCCGGAGGGGCGGGTCGCCGGTATGCCCGTCACGTTTCACGTTGCGGGTGACGGCGAGTCGGCGAGAGCGCAGGACGTCGTCTTTCCGGATGACGCTTCGCCCCGGCGCGCACGCATTCGCCGCAGCGCCGGCCGCTGACGCGCTCGTCGCGTGACAGACGTGTCACGGTTGCGTACCCGTGCCTGGCACCGGAACGTTCGCCCTGCGAGCAGCGGAAACGTCTGTTTCGTCACGCTCCCGTAAGCGTTTCGTACCCGTGCCTGGCACCGGTACGCGTCGGAAGCTGGCACGCCTCTGCCTACGGCAGGCGCGGCGACCAGAGAGCCGAGAGGACACCGGCCGCCACGAGCAGCATCGCCGCGGCCGCGAGGAAGCTGTAGGTGATCTCGGTTCGGCCCGGCTTGCGTCCAAGATGCGAACCGAGCTTCGAGTACGCCGACTGCAACGATTTCGCGCTTTGCGCTGCGAAGAACTGTCCTCCCGTGCGGACCGCAATCGCCTTGAGCGTCGCGGGATCCGGCGGGACGGGGATCCGACCACCGAACGGGCCTGAAAATCCGCCGCCGTTGAGGTCGAGCGAGCCGTTCGGAGTACCGAGCGCGACGGTGTAGACGGGAATCCCCGCCGCCTTGGCGAGATCGGCTCCCTGGCTGGGCTCGAGCTCGCCGCGTGTCTGCGCGCCGTCGGAGAGGAACAAGATCGAGACGAGCCCGTGCGCCGGTGTGGCCGGGACGGCGGTCGACGCAGAGGCCAGATTGCCGTTGTTCCCGTTCACCGCCTGCTGGCCGAGCTTGACGGCTGCGGCGAGCGCGTCGCCGATCGCCGTCCCGCCGAAGCTGGGAAACCATTCGATCGTGTCCAGCGACTTCCGAACGAGATCGTAGTTCGTCGTCGGCGGTGTCGCCACGGCCGGATCACCCGCAAAGGCGATCAGCCCGACCTGAAGTCGGCCGGGCACACGGTCGAGGAACGTGCGCACGGCCGCGGTCGCCGCGCCGATCCGGCTCGGCTTGACGTCCTTCGCCTCCATCGAACGCGAGACGTCGATGACGAGGATCACGGTGGCGCGGTCACGCGCCACGAGAGTGGTGTGCTGGGGCCGAGCCATGCCGATGCAGAGCGAGGCCAGCGCGAGCAGGAAGAGCGCAAGCGGCACGAACCGCCGCCGATAGCCACCACCGACCACGCCGGCGAGCACAGCGAGATTCGTGAAGCGGATCGCGTACCGCATCCGCCGGCGTTCGGCGAGCACGTACAGCGCGAGCGCGAGCGGTACGACGAGAAGCGTCAAGAGGAGGAGAGGACGTTCGAACGTCACGAGCCACCGCCGCAGACCGCGCCGACCTGGACGACGGCCCGGATCCCTTGCAGCGCCGCGGTCGAATGGACGCTTGCCCGGACGCGCCGTCCCTGCACCCTGTGCGTTCCGCTCACGCCCTGGATCAGCGCCGGCGACGGGGCCGACTGCGTGTAGAAGCCGACAGCGTGCCAGGCCGAGATCAGGTGCTCACTGCTCGCGCACGCGACGACGGCTCGAACGAGCCCCGGGCGGAGGAGAACGGTGCGGACCCGGCTGATCGTCGGCTCTCCCGGCTGGAACGCCGCCAGCATCCGGCGCGGCACCGGGCCCGAGCCACCGCCTGCCGACGGCAGGCAACCGAGATGGGGACGGAAGCTCGGCCCATGGGGCGTGTTTCCCGTGTAGGTGGCGCGAAACAACGCCGAACGTGCCGTCGTCACGCCGGGGTTGACGGGGCTGCCGAGCTTGCCGAGGAAGTTGATGTCGATCGCACGGTCCGTCAGTTCCGCATCGAGTCCGCCGATCACGTAGCCGCGAGGACAGGAGAGCTGGAAGTCGACGCGTGGTCGCGGACTGGCCAGCGCCGCGGGCACGACGACCCAGGGCCCGGCGATGCGAACGCACACCTGGAGGCCGCGGCACTCATTGGTCGCGCCGGCCGGTGTTGCACCCAATCCGCTGACTCCTGCGAGGAAAGCTGCCGCAACGACGAATCGCTTCACGGCACCCTCCTGAACCACAGCGTCGACAAGGCTCCCCCGAACAGCAGGAACGCCGCGGAACCTCCGGCGAACAGATCGGTGATCTCCCGCTTCTCGCGACGATGACCGAGGCGCGAGCCGAGCTTCTCGTAGATCCCCCGCAGACGCGTTGCATCCGGCGCGGTGAAGAACTGCCCGCCGCTGACACTCGCGACCGTGCGAAGAGTGTCCGGGCTCGGCGGCACTCGCAGCTGTGCCTGGTAGCCGCCGGCGACGGGGACGTTCACGACACCGTCCGGCGTGCCCACGACGACTGTGTAGACCGGGATGTGCAGAGATCGCGCCTGCGCGGCTGCGACGTCGGGCATCGTGCGGCCGCTCATCTGGGCCCCGTCGGAGATGACGAGCATGGCGGTCGGTGGAATCCGACCGTCGCTGGTTCGCTCGGCCCGCGCAAGCCGGGTCCCGAGCGCCACTGCGTCGCCGAGCGCCGTTCCCTGGCCCGCTTTGAGCGAGTTCAGGGCGCTTTGGACCAGCCCGCGATCCTCCGTCGGCGGCACGGCAACGTAGGCGCGGCCCGCGAACCCGATCACGCCGACTCGGAATTTCTTCGGCATGCCGGCGACGAAAGCCTGCGCCGCACTCTGCGCGGCGGCCAGTCTCGACGGGCGGACGTCCTGGGAGTTCATGGACAGCGACGAGTCGATCGCGATCAGCACGGTCGCCTCTTCGCGCTGGACGCTCACGCTTGCGTGCGGACGGGCGACACCGACGACCATCGCAGCCAGCGCAACGAGAAAGAACGCGAGCGGCAGATGCCGGCGCCAGCCCGGAGCAGCCTCGACGAGGTTCGGCAGGAGAGCGGGCGCGGTAAAACGGGTTGCGTAGCTCTGTCTGCGACGCTCGCGCAGGACGTACCACCCCGCGAGCACGGGCACCAGGACGAGACCGATCAGTGCCAGCGGCGACTGAAAGCTCACCGGCGCGCGCCCCGGCGCAAGAACACGGCGAACGAGCGGAGCCAGTCGCCGGCCGTGCTCAGCACGACGTGACGCGCTCCTGCGGCCGCAAGCGCACGCGCCAGCTCGGCACGCTCTGCCTCAGCCGCGGCCGCAAAGCGGGCGCGCAGGCGCTCATTGCTCGTGTCTGCGCGCAACTGCCTGCCCGTCTCGGGATCCACGAGCCACAGAACTCCTGCGTTCGGCAGCTCCTGCTCGCGCGGGTCCCGGATCTCGACCGCGATCACGTCGTGCTTGCCCGAGAGCTCGAGGAGCGGGCGGCGCCAGTCGAGCGGGCCGCGAAAATCGCCGACGACGACCACCGCCGAGCGCTGCCTGGCGAGCGACGCGGTGCGATGGAGCGCTTCTCCGAGCAACGTCGCGCCGCCGTTGTCCGGGCCCTGCTGGTTCCGCAGCGTCGACAGGAGCCCGAGCAACCCCACCCGTCCCTGCCTGGGCGGCAACGTGCGCGGCAGGTCGTCGCCGAACGTCACGAGCCCGAGCCGGTTGCCGCGTCTCGTCGCCACATGGCCGACCGCGATCGCGACGCCCTCGGCGACGTCTGCCTTCCGGCGATCGGCCGTGCCGAAGTGCATCGACGCGGACATGTCCAGCACGAGCCACGTCACGAGCACGCGTTCCGCAAGATGCACACGAACGTGCGGGACGTTGGTGCGCGCAGTGACGTTCCAGTCGATCCGCCGCACGTCGTCGTCACCTGGAACATAGGGACGGACCTGCGCGAGCTCGGTTCCGTCGCCGAGGAGCGCGGAGCGATAGTCACCCGCGAGCAGCCCGTGCATCTTCCGCCCGATGCTGACATCGAGCGCGCGCAGCAGCGCGTCCGGCAGCGGCCCCGGCCCCGGCCGCGCAGGTGTCGGCTCGGAACCGAAGGCGAGCGACCTCACGCTGCGCCGAAAGAGGCGAGGTCCGTCTTCGGAACGGGAACGGCTGCCAGCACCTTCTCGAGGATCGCGTCCGGCGTGACCTCTTCGGCGAGGGCCTGGTAGGTGAGGACCAGACGGTGGCGCAAAGCGTCCTTCGCCAGTGCCTGCAGGTCCTCCGCGAGCACATAGTCACGGCCCCGCACGAGCGCGAGCGCACGGGAGGCCTGCACGAGGCTGATGGGCCCACGCGGGCTGGCTCCGAAGGCGATGTACTCCTTCAGATCCCCGACACCGTGGGTCGCAGGCTCCCGCGTCACGGTCGCAATGCCGACGGCGTAGCTGACGAGCGCCGGGTCGACGTAGATGTCGAACACCGCCTGCTGTAACAATTGCAAATCCTCCAGCGAGAGGGCCTGACGCAGCTCGGGCGCTGCGACCAGCTGCCGCTGCACGATCGTGAGCTCCTGGTCGTGCTCCGGGTAGTCGATCAACACCTTGAGCATGAAACGGTCGATCTGCGCCTCGGGCAGCGGATACGTCCCCTCGGACTCGATCGGGTTCTGCGTCGCCATCACCAGAAACGGGTCGGGAACGGGATAGCTCGTGTGTCCGATCGTGACCTGACGCTCCTGCATCACCTCGAGCAGCGCGGACTGCACCTTCGCCGGCGCCCGGTTGATCTCGTCGGCCAGCAGGAAGTTGCAGAACACGGGCCCGAGCTCCGTTTCGAAGGCGCCCTCGCCGGGCCGGTAGATGCGCGTGCCGACGAGATCCGAAGGCACGAGGTCGGGCGTGAACTGGACCCGCGAGAACGAGCCTCCGAGGACTCCCGCCGTCGTCTTGATCGTGAGGGTCTTGGCGAGCCCGGGCACGCCCTCGATCAGAAGGTGGCCCTGGGCCAGCAGGCACACGAGGACACGCTCGAGCATGTCGTCCTGACCCGCGATCACCCGCCGGATCTCGAAGAGCGCCTGCTCGAGCCGATCCTTGGCCTCCGCTGGCGAGGGCACGGGCAGGTCGGTGCGTTGCTCGGTCACGTCCTCTCCCTCCTTCGCTTCACAGAGTCATACACGAGAGCAGGAGAACTTAAGTTTCTCCTGAGAGCGGCTGGACAGAACCTCCCCGCGGGGCATACGCTTCCGTCATGCCCAGATACCTGGTCGAGCGCCTCTTCCACGTGAGCGAGGACAAGATGCCGGAAGTCGGCCGCCGGTCGAAAGAGGTCGCCGTGAACGGCTTCCCGGAGATCACGTGGGAGCACAGCCACGTCGTCGTCGACGAGGAGGGCGCGGTGAAGACCTACTGCGTCTACGCCGCCCCTAGCGAAGAGATGGTGCGCAGGCATGGCGACGAGCTCGGACTGCACGACATCCAGTCTGTCTACGAGATCGCGGGCGACGTCAGCCCGGACGACTTTCCCCTCGATTAACTCTCGTCGAGGACGACGCCGCGCCGAACGCTGCCGTGGCGAAGCTCGGTCGCGTGAAACACCGAGGCGAGCGCGACCGCCCGCCGTTGCACGATCTCTCGCCGTTGCGTCGACTGCTCTTCCGGAAGGAGTGCAAGCGCCTCCTGGTAGAACGCCGCAGCTTCGTGCCTCGCCCAGCCACGGCCGGCCTGATCGCCGGCGATGACGAAGTAGTCGGCCGCGCGAAGGCTTTCGCCGGCTTCGGCCCAGTGATGCGCGAGCGCTGAGGCCGCGGCCCGAATCTCGGGTGTCGTCTCTTCGAGGAAGGCCGCCACCTCCGCGTGCCTCTTCCGCCTCTGAGGCCGCGGGAGGGTGGCGTAGGCGTTGTCCCGGATGAGATCGTGCTTGAAGCTGAACTGCTGATCTCCTCGCAGTCGGGAGACCGGCTCCCGCCTGATGAGATCTCGTCCCTCGAGAGAGTCGAGTAGCTCTGAGAGAGGGAGCCCGCCCGAGGACATGCGCTCGAGCGCGCCGCTCCAGAAGACCTTTCCGACGACAGCCGCATCGAGCAACACCGCGCGCTCCCCCGGCGGAAGCGCGTCCATTCGCGCCGAGACGATGCCGCGGATCGTGGTCGGCAGGTCGGCGGCTCCGCCGGTCGCCTGTTCCGCCACGGATGCGGCCAGCTCCTCGATGAACAGCGGATTGCCTTCGCCGACGAGCCCGATCTCACCGGATTCGTGATTCGGCTTTTGCATCTGTTGCAGAACCTGAGCCGCGAGCTCCCTCGCGTGCTCTTCGGCCAGCGGCTCGACGGGCAGAGCGGTGTAGCCGGGGAGGCCACCTCCCCACGTCGGCCTCCGCTCGAGCAGTTCCGGGCGAGCCGGCGCGAGCAACAGCAGGGGAACCTCACGGACACGCGAAGCCAGCACTTGCAGCAGGTCGAGCATGCCGTCGTCGGCCCAGTGGATGTCCTCGAAGACGAGGACTGTCGGTCGCTGCGTCGCAAGCGCCTCGACCACACGGCGCGCCGAGTAGAAGAGCGTCTTGCGGTCACTGACACCGCCCTCGCTTCCCAGACCGATCAGCAGCGCGATGTGCGCAGCGACCTCTTCGGCGTCGCCGTCGACCAATTCTGCAACCGCGGTGTTGAGCTTTTCGGAAGCGCCGCCGACCTCGTCCGTGTCGAAGATTCTCGCCACCTGCTTGACCTGCGCAGCGAAAGCCCCGTACGGGAGCACCTCGCCGTAGGGAAGAGATCTTCCCGTGATCACACGTGCTCCCTGAGCGGCGGCAAGCCGCCCGAACTCGGTGGAGAGACGCGTCTTGCCGATTCCCGCAGGGCCGAAGAGCGTCACGAGCTGGGGTCGCTGCTCAGAGACGACCCGCTCCCAGATTCGCTCGAGGACGGCCAGTTCCGACGCCCGCCCCACCATCGGAACGCGACCCGCCGCGCGCTCCCCTGGGGCGACGGACGCCGCCACGGGGCGCCATACACGCACCGGCTCTTCCTTGCCCTTGGCGACCACGGACTCCGCGTCTTCGTACAGGATGACCGAGCGCGTCGCTCGGTACGTCTCCTCGCCGACCAGGATCCCGTTGACCGGAGCGGCCTCCTGCAGGCGCGACGCCGTGTTGACGACATCGCCGGCGACGACCCCTTCGCCATGCGCAGCACTCGCCCCGAGTGTCACGAGCGCCTCGCCCGTGTTGACGGCAACGCGGATCTTCAGCTCGAGCTCGGGCTCGCCTCGATTCATCTCCTCCACCGCAGCACACATCGCGAGGGCGGCTCTGACTGCGCGTTCCGGGTCGTCGCCGTGGACCACCGGCGCTCCGAAGATCGCCATCACGGCATCGCCGATGAATTTCTCGACCGTGCCGCCGAAGGACTCGATCTCACTCCGAACGCGAGCGAAGTACGGCGTCAGGATCGCCCGAACGTCTTCAGGATCGAGGCGTTCTGCACGGGCGGTGAAGCCGACCAGATCCGCGAACAGGACCGTGACGACCTTCCGTTCCTCCACCAGGCCCGGCGCCTGCTCGGCAAGCGGCTCCGCACACGCGAGACAGAACTTCGCGATCGGCGGATTCTCTTGCCCGCAGCTCGGACAGATGATCATCGGCAAAGCGTACGGACGAAGCGGGAGTCGGTCTAGTTGCCCGCCGGCAGCTTGCGGCGGCGGAAGAGCACGATCGCCGCGATCAACGCGATTCCGGCCGTTGCCGCGGCAGCGATCGTCAGTCGATCACGCCCCGTAGAGCCACCGACTTTCGGCACTACCAGGCGGTGGCCCTCGCCCGCAGCCAGCCGCTGCACCGCGACGATCGCGGCCTGGGCCTCCTTCGTCGCGCTCGGTCCCGGAGCTGGAAGCTTCTTCAGAAGCGTGCTTGCCTTTGGATCGGGATCGCCGTTGACGGCATAGCCGTAGCCGTTCGGCATCACGACCAACAGGCGCCCGTGATACACGAACGCCAGCTCGAGCCCGAGAAACTGGGCGTATTTCCCCGGCTTCCCGAAGAGCGAGAACGCCGTCCCGAGGTCGGACCGGCTCAGGATCAGAGCAACTCTTATCCGGTAGCGCTTCTGGTCCGCCGCATGCAGCAACGCGTTCAGCCGCGTCACCTCGTTCTGGTCGATCTTCGTCGCGAACGGCAGGAAGACGCTCTGCGTCAGCAGGTAGTCACTCGCAGGATCCCCGTTCGCCTGGCCGGTCGAAGGTGCCCAGAGAAAGGCTGCCGCGACGACGAGAAGCGCGAACCGCCTCCTAGCCAAGCGTGTCGACCGCCAGAAGGATGACGACCACGCATGCGCCCATTCCCGCGGCGAGAGCCAGCAGGGAGGCGATGAGCAGAACGGGAACGCTTTTCATCCGGTTGTGCGGTCGACGAGTGTGATCGTGAACGGTTGCTGCCCAGGCGCGGTGATCTCGAACGAGAGCCCCCAGTGTCCCACCATCACGAGCGCCGGCGCGGAACGCTCGTAGATCCCGGGAGCGTGCTCCGGTAGAACGTCGCTCTGGCGGCCCATCTCCATGTCGAGCATGGCGAACCCGGCGATCACGCTCGCCTGGCGCACGGGCTTGCCGTCCTTGGTCAGCTGGATCGAGAACGCATTTGGAGCTGCCGCGCGGTTAGGTGTCACACGGATCTCGATCCGGTAGCCGTTCTTGTTGACGACTTCCGTGACGGGACCCGGCCCGACCCGGGCGAGTGCGCTTCCCGCCTCGGCAAGCGCCTTCGCGGGGGGCGGGAGACTGGACAGGACAGCGGCCGCGACAACCGCCGCAGAGACGAGCAGGGTCTCTCCCGATACGAGCCGGCGCAGCAGCACCGCCGCTCCCGCCCCGAGCTCGGGACGATCGCCGTACGCCGCGAGCCGAGGTTTCGTCCGCAGCAGGTTGACCGAAGCGAGCAGCAACGCCACGTCGAGCAGCCCGATCTTGACGAGCAGCGCCTGGCCGTAGGACGTCTGCCAGAGAGACGAGAAGGTCGGGAGGTGAATGATCGAAGCCCCGACCCCGGACCCGATGAGCGCGAGCACCGACACGAACGCCGTGTTGGAGAACCGTGGGACGCACACCGACAGACCGGCGACGCGGCGCGCGACCGGAAGGCTCCGCCAGAGAACGAGCAAGCCGATCAGACCGCCGATCCAGACAGAGCCGGCCGTCAGGTGAAGCCCGTCGAGCGCCACCGACAAGCCTCTGGGAGCCGTCTGCGCTGCGTGTCCGGCCAACCCTGGGACGAGGAGCGTCGCCGCGGCTGCGAGCAGCGCACCAGCGGTCGACATGAGCTCGGCAATCGATCGCTGCGGGCGCTCGGGCCGATCGACCCAGAGCGAGACCGCACCAGCGAGTACGAAGAGCGCAAAGGTGAGCTCGAGATCGAGATAGCCACGACCGAACGCCGAGTCACGCAGCAGCGGCAGGACGTTCCCGAAGTCGAACGCAGAGCGAAGCGCGAACTCCGCCGTCGCCATGACGACGTACACGGGAGTGGCGATCAACGCGACGGCGGCAGAGATCCCGAAGGCGATCGAGAGCGCCCGCAGGCGTGTCCCCGGGACGCGTCGCACGATCGGGCGCGCGGTCGCGATCCGCAGGATGAAGAGGCCGATCGCCGCCATGATGGACAGAAAGACGATCGCGCGTGCCGCGACGAGGCTCGGCGTGGCGGCGGTCTCCGAGATCGAGGGCACCGGAAACTGCGGCGCAGGTCCCGGATTGGGGCCGACCGCGAAAGTGAATGCACCCCGAACGGGATGGCCGTCGACGGAGATGACGCGCCAGTAGACGAGGTACCACCCTTGCGCGACGCGGTGGAGCGGGACGACGAGGGTGTTGGGATTCGTTGCGGATCGACGCGGCGGCCCGGCGATCTGCTGCCGACCGGCGGCGTTGGTGACGGAGACGATCGCAAAACGCGGCTCGACGGCCTCCGAGTACGTCAGGAGGACCACCGGCGGCGGCCGATTGACGACCGAGCTGGGGAGCGGCGACGTGCGCACGAGCACCGCGTGTGCCCAGGCGGCCGCGGGAAGCGCGAGCGCCCCCGCGGCCACCACGACGAGCAACCCGATGCGCGCGCGCCGGGTCACGCCAGCGCGCGTCGCCCCGACTTGCCGACGAGACCGGCGACCGCCGCGACCAGCGCGAGCACGGCGAGCGCGACGGCGACGATCCCTAGCGTGTTGCTGCCACCTCCGCCGAGGGACGACTTCGCCTCGATCGTCGGCGACGGTGTGTCCGATGACTCAGGCCCGGACCAATCGACGACCGTACCGTCCGAGTACGTCTGCCGCACCGTGAACGAATATGTCTTCGCCGCGTCCGGGGATGCGAGGAACTGGAACACGGCGTCTTCGTCGGTCGGAACGTTGCCTCCGCTCCAGGTGACCTTCTGGATGACCGTGTTCGCGCCCGTGCCGGTGGTCTGGGTCTCCCGCTTCCAGCCCGCAGCCGGAGCAAACGAATCGATCGAGAAACCGGTCGGCAACGTCAGCTCGACCTTCGTCGTGGCCGCGTTCTCCTTCTCCGTCGGCACCGCGAGGGTGAAGAACTGCCCTTTCTTCGAGACCACGACGGCAGGGCCGACGATTGCGTGAGCGAGAGCCGAGCCGGCGAGCGCCAGCGCGGCGCCTCCTGCGATGAGCAGGACGGCAAAGCGCGTCGTTGCGCGCGACGGATCCATCGATGTTTCTCCTTTCGGTTCGAGGTGCGAACGTCAGGAGAAAGCGGGCGGCGCACGTGACCGGCCGTAGCCGACGCACCGAGTCGCCCGTGGCGTGTTCGCAGCAGGCCGCGGCGGAGCAGGGAGCCACGAGAGCCCCGGCGGCACGACGCGCAGGAGCGCGAATGTCCTTCGCATCCACCGAGCGACGTGCTCAGCCGCTGCGAGCACAGCCGCGGCGACGAACGAGAGCGAGGTTGCGATCGGCAGGAGGTCGCGATGAACCGGGCCGAAGACGCAGTGCATACCGTGCCAACCGAGGCCTGCGCGCCAGTGCAGGTACGCCTCGAACAGTCCGCCTGCGACCGAGGTCACGACCGAGAGGACGAGCCCGAGTGCGAATGTGCGCGCGGGGCTGAACCGAGGTGGCGCCACGGCGAGCACGCGCCGCTCGAGCAGTTGCCGTTCGCGGACACCGAGAGCAGCCAGCCAGCAGATCGCAATCGCGAGCGAGGCACCGAGCGCGAGCACGACCAGCGTCAGGACCGGCAGGGCCGGGCCGCCGGCACGCTGTTCGAGCACGCGGGCTGCCGGGCTCGGCGTGAGCGCGTACGCGATGCTGCGGGCGAAAAAGACGACGAGCGCCGCCGCGAGAATCCTGGAGAGCGCCTTCATCTGACGACCAGAGTAAACGGAGCGGTGAGCACGCGCCCGTCCACCTTGCACTGCAGGAAGAGCCGCCAAGTGCCGGGAACGGGTAGCAGCACGCCGACGCGCAATTCACCGGGCTTCGTCGCCGTGCCGGTGATGCGCGTCGAGCCGAGGACGCTCGTGCAGCCGGTCATTCCTGCAGAGCACACATGCGTGTGGAAGTAGTCCAACGATCCCGCCCGGAAGAAGATTGCGTGGGCCAGCGCTCCGAACCACGGCGTGAACGTCGCCGGCGTGCCGTCCGGCCGCGTGACCTCGAGCTTCAGAAAGGCAGGGCTGATCGCCTTGAGTCGCGGGCGATTCTTCAACGTGAAGCGATAGCCGGAGACGAGCGCCGTGCGATGAAACGCCCCCAGCGGTGTCCTCGGGGCGGTTCCCGGCGCGGTGATGACGGCGAACAGCTGGAAGTTGCGGAGCGGGCCCTGGAGGTTCGGATACGCATCGACGACGACGCGATACTTCCCCGGCGTCGGTAGCGTGAGGGTCTCGCTGATGCGACCATCCGTGCCGATAGGCGGATGCCGATGAATCAGCGCGCCGAGGTCGCCGCGCACGATGATGAGGTGAACTCCGGTGTGGGGCCCGCTCCCCGTCCGATAGTTCGTGAGCGGCTGCCCCGACGGCTGATCGATGGTGAAGGAGAGCTGTTCCGGCTTTCCCGCGGCGAACCTGATGGGCGCGAAGCCCGCGAGCCTGAACGTCCGGGCGGCGCCGATGGTGATTTGGGACGTGCCCGACGAGCCGCACCCTGCGAGCAGCAAGACCAGGCCGACCAATGCACCGACGCGCTTCATCGGCCCAACACGAAGTCGAACCGTGCCTGGAAGCGGCGCTTCACGACTCGAAGCCGCACGAGGAGTCGCCGGTCGAAGAACGGGTCGCGCGCGTTCAGTGAGACGCCGGGGAAGTAGAGCATTGTCGTGACCATCCGCTCCCCGCGTGCGCGCACCGTCACGTGCAGGTGCCGCGTGCGATTCGCATACGGCCCCGGCAGGATCGTCTGCAGCCAGTAATGCCCTCGGGCATCCGTGAACTGGTGGCTCCGCAAGCGGACGCCGGTGTCGTCGTACACTCCGTTCGCGTCCGCCTGCCAGAAGTCGACGCGCGCGCCGCGGATCGCACGACACCCACTCGTGAGCACGTAGCCGCTGAGGGTGATGCGCGTGCCCCGCGTTCCCGCCACCAGGACGGAGTGGCGCGCCGGCGACGACTTGAAGTGCGTCCCGCCGATCTGCCCGTGAGGCCGAATCCGTTGCAGGCAGCGCCGGCTGTGCCAGGCGAAGCAGCAACCGCGGCGCCCAGGACCGCCGAGAGGCATCCGGCGACGACGCTCGGGCGCAGGTCCGGCACGAGCGTCATTGAAGCAATGCACCGTGACCGGTGCCTGATTGAATGAAAAAGTGGCGATCGGATCCAGGCCGAACCTGCCGATTCGGCGCAACACGGTGATCCTCTCGGCCACGATGGCGGTCAACTCCGCCGTCCTTCAACTGACAGCCGCCGTCTCGTCGCTGACGTTCGTCCTCGTGACCGGCGTGAGGGGCCTGCTCGGGCTGGGGCCGGCGATCTTCCTCACGTCATCCGGTTTGACCGCAGTGCCGGCCGGCCGCCTAATGGACCGCGTCGGACGCATACCGGTGATGACGGCCGGGTTCACCCTCGGCGCGGGCGGTTGCGCGCTCACTGCTCTCGCCACACACACCAGGTCGACGCTCGCGGTGATCGTCGGCTTCGCGCTCGTCGGTGCGTCGAGTGGCATCGCACTCCTCATCCGCACGGCGGCAGGCGACATGTATCCGCCCGCACGTCGCGCGCGCGGGATCTCCTACGTCCTGTTCGGGTCGGTCTTCGGCGCCGCTCTCGGGCCGACCGTCTTCGGTCCGCTCTTCGCCGGGAAGGACGTGAAGGCCGGCGCTTTGACCGTTCCGTGGCTCGCGGCCGGCGGCCTCGCACTGATCGCACTCGCGCTCGTGCAATTCGTCCGGCCCGATCCGAAGCGAATCGCCGAGTTGATCGGGGCGAGGGACGACGTGCCCACCGAGCCCGCCGCCCCGCTCGGCCAGCTCGTTCGCCGGCCCGGCGTTCGACCCGCGATGCTCGCCGCGCTCGCAAGCTTCGGAGTCATGGTCTCCGTCATGAACCTTTCCGGTTACGTCGTCGTCGAGCACCATCACCACAGCCAGGGCTCCGTCTTCCCGATCATCGGCGCACATGTCTTCGGGATGTACGCGCTCGTCCTCGTGATCGGGGCGTTGATCGACCGCGTCGGACGTGCTTCCGCGCTCCAGATCGGGCTCGTGGTGATGGCGATCTCCACGATCGGACTGCTCTGGGTCGCCAGCGTGTGGGCGACGGCAGTCCTGCTGCTCGGGCTCGGGCTGGGCTGGAACTTCTCATTCGTCGCCGCGACGGCTCAGCTTGCAGATCGCACGAGCCCGGCCGAACGCGGCAAGCTGCTCGGCTTCAACGACCTGCTCGGGGCGCTCTTCGGCGCGAGCCTCGCACTGCTCGGCGGCTACGCCCTCGACGCGATCGGCGTCGGCGCTCTGGCGATCGGCGCAACGGTCATCGTGGCCACGCCAGTTCTTCTCATCGCGCGGACGACAACGACTACGCCCGCACGCCAGTCGGCCTGAACGGCGCTGCTCGGCGGCACATCGGGGCCTCTCTATGCTCACGGGCGTGAAGCTGGCCGCTTTCGCACTTATCATCCTCACGCTGCCGCTCGCCGGGTGCGGTCACTCGAAGAAGACGAGCGCAGCGCAGGTGGTCACGACCAACCGAGCAGCGTCGCCGCCCGCGCGCACCTACCATTCGCGTCCCGACTTGAAGCCGCCGCTCGTCCGGATCGAGACCGCTGCGCACGCCACCGCGCCCGGCTACATCTTCATAGCGCCGAAGATGGTCGTGGCGCAGGCCGGGCCGATGATCATGGACAACCGCGGCGAGGTGATCTGGTTCAAGCCGCTCAACACGCGTGGCGTGACGGACTTTCGTGTCCAGCACTACCGTGGGAAGCCGGTGCTCACGTGGTGGCGGGGACATGTCTCGAATGCCGGCGTCGGTGACGGTTGGTACGTCATCTACGACGCCTCGTATCGCCCCGTTGCCGAGGTCAGGCCCGGGAACGGGCTCATCGGCGACGTGCACGAGTTCCTGATCACGAAGAACGACACCGCCCTCTTCACGGTGTACCACCGCGTACCGGTCGATCTCTCGTCGTTCGGCGGGCCGAAGGAGGGCAGCATCTGGGAGGGGATCGTGCAGGAGGTCGACATCGCCACTGGGCGAGTGCTGTTCGAGTGGCACAGCTATCCCGAGGTTGCGATCGCAGAGTCGTATGCGCCCCCACCGAAGGCGAAGGCCACCGCGAAGGCAGCGCCTTACGACTACTTCCATGTCAACTCGATCGACGTCGAGCCGACGGGCAACCTCCTGGTGTCGGCACGGAACACGCGCACCGTCTATGAGATCGACCGCAAGACGAGGAAAGTGATCTGGCGGCTCGGCGGCAAGAAGAGCAACTTCAAGATGGGCCCCGGGACGAGATTCGCCTGGCAGCACGACGCACGGCGCCAAGCCGACGGAACGATCACGTTGTTCGACAACGGGGCAACCCCGCCGGTCGAGAAGTTCTCGCGTGTGTTGGTCCTGCGAGTCGACACCGCCCGGATGAAGGCGACGCTCGTGCGCAGCTACCACCATCCGAAGCGGCTACTGGCTCCCTTCGAGGGCAACGCACAGCTGCTCCCGAACGGCGACATGTTCGTCGGCTGGGGAGCGCAGCCGTACGTGAGCGAGTTCGCACGCGGGGGCGCCCTCCTCTTCGACGCGTACTTCGGGCAGGGCAAGCTGCCGGGCAAAGACGTCGACACGTACCGGGCTTATCGCTTCTCCTGGCACGGGCAGCCCAGGGATCGGCCGGTGGTCGTGGTCGCAGGCAACACCGCGTACTCGAGCTGGAACGGCGCCACGGAGGTTGTCCGGTGGCGGGTGCTCGCGGGCTCGACGGCCGATCGGCTGAGGGCAGTGCAGACCGTCGCGAAGAACGGCTTCGAGACCCCGATCCGCCTGACGGAGTCGGCGGCCTTCTATGCCGTGAAGGCACTCGGCCGCGACGACAGGGTGCTCGGAACGTCGAAAGCGGTTGCGGCGCAGCCTTAGGTAGATCAGCTCGCGCGCGCGACGCGCAACTTCGTCAACTCGCGGTCGCGCTCCTCGATGATCTCTTCGAGGTGAGCGACCTTCATGCGCAGCGTCTCCGTGGTGGTGACGAGCTCGATGAAGGCACGCTGGCGTTCCTTCAGGAGCGCCTCGACACTGTGCAGCTTGATCTCCGGGTCGTGAATCAGCTCGGGTGCCACGGGCGCGGCCGGTGCCACGGGCGCGGCCGCCGGTGCCACGGGCGCAGCGGCCGGTGCCACGGGCATGGGCGCCGGTGCCACGGGCATGGGCGCCGGTGCCATGGGCATGGGCGCCGGTGCCACGGGGGCAGGGACCGGCTCCGGAGAGTAGGCGACGTGGCGTGTCGGCGCGGCTGGGAAGGCGGGAGCATGGGCCGGCGGCTGGACGACAGGCGGCGGCGCCGCGACGGCCGGTCGAGCCGCAGGGACATGCTCGACGTCCTGGATGTCGAGCACCTGCTCGGCGATCGCGCGAGCGAGCCCGAGCCAGGAGATCCGCCCGGTCTCGATCAGAATCTGGCCCAGGCGGAGCCCGGTCCGCTCCTGTTCGGCGAGGGCAGCCGCGAGCTCGGCCTCCGTGATCTCGTTCTTCTCGACCAGAATCTGGCCGATAGGTCGTTTCCGCATTGGAGTCCTATCGGCAGGAAAGCCGTAGGGCCAAAGGCCCCGGTCTAGCGACGTCGGAAGCGGCGCGGAGCGTCATCCTGGACGAGCGCAGCCCCGTCCGTTTCGTCGAGGGTCTCCGAGGCATCGAAGCCCTCCTCCCAGGGGTCCGGTCGCGCCCGGTCGTCCGCAGCAGGAAGCACGCGAACGTGCGGGGGCGGCGCCTCCGCGGCGGGCGGCAGCTCCGGCTCCTCCGATTCAGGCTCGGGGTCAGGCTCGGGCTCGTCCTCGGCAAGCGCGTTCTCCTCCTTCACTGGAGTGCCGATGATCGTCATGGCATCCGATGGCTCCTGCGCCTCCTCGAAGGCCGCCCAGCCGAAGGAGTCGACCTCGTCCGTGTCCCCCGCCCGTTGGGCCTCGACCACCGGGTGCCCCGCCACCGGAGCCGCAGGGCGCACGAACGACATCTGCTCGCGCCCCGCGAGCCACTCGATCACGCAGGCGATCACGAATGCGCCTCCCATGCCGGCGAGAATGACCCACCACGAAAGCTTCGCCACGCCCAGCGCCACCGCCACCGCTACGAGGAACGCAACCTCGCCGCCGATGCGCCACACCGCCGGCGGCACCCCCTCGCGCGGCGCGCGCATGCCGTAGCCGTACGACGGAGGCTGTGTCCATGATTGCTGCGTCCACCCGGCCGTGCGCAGAGCACGCAGGTCGGCGCGCAGGGACGCTGCTTGCCGGTGAAACGAATCGACCGCTTCGAGTGTCCGCAGGGCCGTATCGAGCTGAGCGGCGTGGCGATAGAAGGAATCGAAGGCGGCCTTGACGCTCTCCTGCTCGTAGCCCTGCTCGGCCACGGGCAGATCCTCGACGCGCGGAAGCGCGTCGCGCGCGGGCGTCTGGGGAGTGGGCCAGGCTTCGGGCTCCATGAGCAGGACATTATGCGTTCAACGACGGCCTCCTACTAGGCAGCGCGCGTCAGCCCGCGGCTTCCGCACGCCTGAGACCGCGAACGGCCCAGGCGGCGAAGCCGACAATCAGACCGGCCGCGATGGCGAAGGCCGCCACGGTGAGCTCGGGGCTGCCCGAGATGAAGCCCCGGCCGGCCTCGAGCAGGGCCGTGATGGGGTTGACGGACGCGACCCCGTGGATCCAGCCCTGAAGCAGGTTGAGCGGGACGTACACCGGAGCAAAGAAGAGCAGCAAGAAGACGGGCATCTGCATGACCGGCGCGGCTTGCTGCGTGCGCAGGCGCATCGCCACGCCGGTGGCCCAGAGCGTGCCGGCGAGATTGAGAAGTAGCGCGAGCGTGTAGAGCCCGAACAGGTCGACGCCGCCGCCGCCGACCTTCATCTGCGCGAGCAGTGCCACGATCGTCACGACGACCGCAACGGTCGCCCAGCGAACGAGTGCGGAGACCACGTAGCCGAGGAGGATGCCCCTGCGGTTCGGAGCCGCGAGCATCAGCCGCCGCATGAAGCCGCTCTCGAAGTCACGTGCGATTCCGAACCCTGTGAACACGCCCGCGAACGCGGCGGACTGCAGCAGCACGAACACGAACTGGAAGGAGGTATAGCCGGTCGGAAAATCGAACCCCGGCACCTGCGTGATACGTGAGAGCCCGCCGACGAAAGCCGTGAAGAAAAAGAGTGGAAACGCGACCGAGGGCAAGAGGAATGCCTTGTTCGTGAAGAAGGTGTGCAACACGCGCCACGACACGCCGCGCGCAACCGAGATCGCGTCGGTCATGTCCGCTCCAACCGATTCCAGAGCGCGTGCGTCGCGAGCGCGAACCCGACGGCGCTGAGCGCCGCCGCGACTGCGAAGCCGAGACCGATGGTTTGCCAGTCCCACCCCGTGATCACGAGTGCGCGGACCGCTTCGATCAGGTACGAGACGGGGTTGACCGTCGCGACCCACCGAAACCAGTCCGCCTCGATGAGGTTGCGCGGAATGTTCATCGACGAGAGGAAGAGAAACACGAAGAAGACAGGGAACAGGCCTTGCACGGCCTCCGTCGAGCCCGTCCGCAGCGCGGCCCAGCTGCCGAGCGACGCGAAGGCGAGCGCGATGCAGGTCTCCAGTAGCAGGAGCATCGCCGCGCCCCCGATCCCGCTCTGCAAACGCACACCGAACGCGAGGCCGACGGCGAGATAGAAGACCGCCTGAACGACAGCGATCGTCACCAGGCCGCCGAGCTGTCCGAAGAGGAGAACGATTCCTCGAACCGGCGTCAACGCGAGCCGGTTCAAGAAGCCCGTCTGGATGTCACGGGCGAACTCGACGTTCGCGTTGATCGTCGCGAGGAGCGCGCCCTGGACGAACGGCACGGCGAGGGCGAATGCGACGAACGAGTCGGTTGGAAACCCGGGAAGCCGCGTCTCCGCCTTCAAGCCGCCCGCGTTCACCGCGAACAGGAGCATCGGAAAGATCAGCGGGAAGATCACGTTCGCGGGCTGGCGTCCCGTGCGAACGACCGCGCGCTTGCCCAGCGCCGCGGTTTGCACAAGCGCGGTAGCCGTCACGCCCGGGCGGGCTCGAGCTTCTGCTCGGAGTCCTGCTCTTCCTCGTCCCCGGCCCCTTCGAGGTGCCGTCCCGTCTTCGCGAGGAAGACGTCGTCCAGGGTCGGCTCGTGGATCTGCAACTGGGAGAGGACGACCCCTTCGGCGTCGAGCGCACGCACGATCTCGGCCAGATTGCCGTCCGACGACGTCAACTGAACGGCAATGCTGCCCGGCCCGTAGCCGGTGGTCTGCTCACCGAAGCGCTCGAGCACCGATACCAACGCGCCGCGCTGGTCGGGATTGGCCGGCACCGCCTCGACCGTGGAGCAGGCGATCTCCGCCTTCAGCTGCTCGGTAGTTCCCTCGGCGACGATCCGCCCGTGGTCGATGATTCCGACGCGGTCTGCGAGCACGTCTGCCTCTTCGAGGTACTGGGTGGTCAGGAAAACGGTGACGCCCTCCTCCTTCGCGAGCCGGCCCACCTCGACCCAGAGCGCCGTGCGGCTCTGGACGTCGAGCCCGGTAGTCGGCTCGTCGAGAAAAAGGATGCGCGGCCGGTGCACGAGCGCCAGCGCAAGGTCGAGGCGGCGCTTCATTCCCCCGGAATAGCCCTTCACCTTGCGATCAGCCGCTTCGGTCAGCCCGACGCGGGTGAGCAGCTCGTCGATCCGCTCGCGCCGCTCCTCGCCTGTGATGCCGTGCATCGTCGTCTGCAGCCTGAGATGCTCGCGACCGGTCAGAAAGGGATCGAGCGCGGCCTCCTGCAACGCGGCCCCGATCGCCTTCCGTACGCTCGGTCCTTCCTTGACGACGTCGTAGCCCGCCACCGTCGCCGTACCCGCCGTCGGCGGCAGCAACGTCGTGAGCATGTGAACGGTCGTCGACTTCCCGGCTCCATTCGGCCCGAGAAATCCGTAGATCTCACCTGGGTCGACGCGCAGGTCGATGCCGTCGACGGCGCGCGGCCCCCTCTTGAACTCGCGGACGAGCCCATGGGCCTCGATGCTGTTCTCGCGCGGGGGCTCCAAGCCCCGCAGGCTACCCGTGCGCGAGTTCCCTACGGAGCACCGCGGCGAGCGCCGTCAAGGCCACGCGGGTCTCTGCGAGCTCCGGCTCCCGGGTCGTCAACCGCTGCAGCGCGAGACCCGGCAGCAACACGACGCGGGCGAGGCGAGGCAGCCGCTGGACGAGCTGCCACAGCTCCATCGTGAGCGCGAGAGCGAGAACCGAGACGACCAGCGGAGTGACCGCGGTTGCAGGCAGCGGCCAAAGGCGGCCGCCGAAGATCGCCACGGGCAGCAAGAGCGCGGCGAAGTTGGTGCCGCAGCGAAGAGAGAAGCGCGAAGGACGCGCCAGACCGGTCCACGTCTCCCGAAGACGCCGTTCCTCGAGAGCGGCGATCGCGCGGTGCTCGGCGCCGTGCAGGTACAGCGTTCGACCACGCAGCAGCCAGCCGAGCAGAGCGAACGTGGTGGCGAAACCGATGGCCAGCCCGAGCCAGTTCGGTGCAAAGGCAAGCACGAGTGGAGCGCTGATCGCGACGGTCAAGAAGATCCGCTCACGCCGGCGCGCGACGCCCTCCCGCTTGAAGAGCGGCGACAGCGATCCGGCCAGCCGCACGAGCCCGCGCGCGAGGGGAATCGCACGCAACGAGCGTGGAGCGAGCGGCATCCGGCCTTCGCGCAGGCTTCCGTCGATCCCTGCGAAGGCCCAGTAGCGCTCGCTGACCATGACGATCCCATTCGCTCGTGCCATGCCGCCCAGGCGGGGCACGGACGAGCGATTTTGCTCTTCGAACTCGGTCAGGAAGGCGGCGGGATCCACCCAGCCATGATCGCCAGAACGTGGGCCGCCCGGCAAGTGCCGGGCGGCCCATTTCGAACCTTGACCGGTCCTAGGTGCCTACCAGCGCCCGCGCGAGAAGAAACCCATTAGCGCCAGCACGAGGATCACGATGAGGATGATCCAGAGGATGCTCATGCGATTTCCTGCCTCCTTGTCGTCTCGATTGTCGACCTGCACGGAGTGATTCCGTCTGGGATCAACGAAGAAACACCGGGGCCGGTTACGCGGCCGGATGGGTCGCCCGTCACCACTTCGACCCCCGATCGCGTCAGCATCGCCGCCCCGGTCCTGTCCGCGTAGGCAACACTGAGTCGCATGCGCGACGGTTTGCTCCTCTGCGAGCTGCACGCGCACACGACGTGGAGCGACGGGGAGCTGACGCTACCGGAGCTGGTCGATCTCTACGGGCGGTCCGGCTTCGACGTGCTCTGTGTGACCGATCACGCGGTCCGCCTCGACGATCCTGCTCCGAGAGCGGTCGACTCCTGGACTTGGCCGGCCTACACGGCCGCAGTCCGAGCTGAAGCGCAGCGCGCCCTCGTCGAGTACGACCTGCAGCTCATCCAGGGGCTCGAGCTCTCCGACAACGACGCGGATCCCGATCTGTCCGCGCACGTCCTCGCGCTGGGGCTCGACCAATACGTCTCGGTCGACGCGGGCATCGTGCCGGCGCTCGAAGCAGCGAACCGCGAGGGCGCAGCGCTCGTCGCGGCCCATCCGTACTCCGACGCCGACTCGACCCCGCTACGGGCAACCCGGCGAATCTGGCGTGAGCGCGAGATCTTCCGCGACCTGATTCATCGCTATGAGCTGTTCAACCGCAACGAGGTCTTCGCCTGGATCGCAGCCGAGGAGCTACCTCCGGTGGCCACCGGGGACGCTCACCGGAGCGACCATCTTGCGTCGTGGAAGACGCTTCTTCCCTGTGACCGGGATCCGGCCGCAGTGATCGCGCACCTCCGCTCCCGCGGCCGGGTCTTCCTCACCCCGTTCGCCCTCGAACGGCGTCTCGGGTTGCCGATCGCAGCCTGAGCGGGGTCCGTCACAAGTCTGTAACCCCACCGGCGCCCCGATTTGAGACAAGATACGCGCGTGGCTCGCGCCGACACGGCTCTCGAGACCGACGACGCGCGACTGCTCAACCGGGAGCTGTCCTGGCTCGACTACAACGCTCGGGTTCTCTCCCGTGCGGCGGACCCGGCGCTCCCGCTGCTCGAGCGGTCGCGAAATTGCGCGTACTTCTCGTCGAATCTCGACGAGTTCTTTCAGGTGCGCGTCGCCGGCCTGATGGGCCAGGAGGAGGCCGGCCTGCTCGTCCGCTCTCCCGACGGGCGCACCGCGCAGCAGACGCTTGCTGAGGTTCGCGAGCGTACGCTCGAGCTCACCTCTACCCAGGCGAAGCTCTGGAAGCGGGACCTGCGGCCGGCGCTCGCAGAAGCGGGGGTCGTCGTCGGCGACGTCGAGGACTGCAACCGCAAGGAGCTGGACGAGCTCGAGCAGCGTTTCGACCGGGACATCTTTCCCATCCTGACTCCGCTCGCCGTTGGTCCCGGCCAGCCGTTCCCGTACATCTCGCCTCTCTCGCTCAGCCTTGGAATCTTCGTCCGCGACGGGGAGACCGGCGAGGAGCGCTTCGCGCGAGTGAAGGTACCCGAG
>Ga0070707_100001552_pt1 | contig 22320 bp, 24 predicted proteins | sample KBSK5502metaG_FD_65468 | JGI IMG/M metagenome (GOLD analysis project Ga0070707, IMG submission 65468) | Corn, switchgrass and miscanthus rhizosphere microbial communities from Kellogg Biological Station, Michigan, USA - KBS K5-50-2 metaG | ecosystem: Host-associated > Plants > Roots >...
CGGAGCGCGGAATCTCGCAATCGAAGAGATCGTTACTCTGTCTAAAATAGCGTGATTAATGGCCTGTGAGGGATCCTTCTACCGCAACGGCGGGATCAGGATGACACCGTAAAGGATACGTGCCGTTCTCGAAGAGTTAACCGCGTAATCAGCTCCTCGTTGTCATTCCGAGCGAAGCGCGGAGCTACGCTCCTAATTATATTGCATTACCGGTGACCAATGGATTCACCCAAGTCCGCAGGTTCATTCAGATTTCGGAAGAATATTTCCTCCTCGTTCGCGACATGAATGACCTTTAATTTGCCGGCTGCGACGAGTTTTGTCGTCACTGCTTGTAACGAGAAATCAGTCCCCGAAAGCGCCGCGACCAGATCTGGGTGGACCTGGACCGGGTAAATCGCGGCCAACGGCTCCGCCCGATTTTCGATCATTGGGAGCGCGCCGCAGCCGGGCTGAATATTATGAGACAATGAGCGCAAGAACTTTTCGTTCATAAATGGCATATCGATGGCCAGAACTATCAAATGACTGCTGCGGATCTCTGCCAGCGATGCGCAGAGACCGCCTAGCGGACCGCGCGATGGAGAGTTGTCGGGCACGAATCGCACATCCAGCGGGCGCCAGGTCGGGTCCGCTTGTGCCGATACAAGAATCTCCTGCGGCTCCAAGCTTCGCAGAAGATCGAGTTGAATTTGCCAGAGCGGTTTTCCGCGAAAGATAATGGCGGCCTTATCCTGACCCATGCGCCGCGATTTGCCGCCGGCGAGTAAAACTGCGCTGAGCTTGATTGAAGAGCGATGATGCTTCGCGATCACTTGGTCCGCCTCTCCCCTTCACGATGGAGAGAGGATTGCATGCCACGCCGAAGTGTTGCGTAGACGGAGGTGAGGAGATTCACATCAGGCGATGCTGCGGTGGCCACCCCTCACCCTACCCTCTCCCTTGAAGAGGGAGAGGCCAAATCCGGAAGGTCAGGCGCGCTGGTTTCAGCCACCCGCGAGGTCGACCGCAGTTCACCGTCGCTGAGGATTTTCGCGCGTAAACCGCCGCGACCCTTGAGGAATTTTTCTGCACCAGGCGCAATGGCGCGGTCCATCCAGTAACATGGTCGACATTCTCCGCTGCCGTGGAAGCGAACACCTTGCACTTCAAAATCTTGTCCGATCAGCTGGTTAAGATCGACATGCCGAGTGATTACATTGCGCCGCACCAAAGCGGGCGAGCCATCTCGAAGCTGAAGCGCATCGCACAATTGATCGAAAATCTCCAAGGCAAAAAACGTGATCTGTCCTTTGTAATCCTCTTGATAATCGAAGAAGCGATCGCCGCGAATGCCATGCCCGGCTGCGCATTCGATCAATTGGACCTCGGTGATAGGATATTCATCCGGTTCGCGCCCATGGTGGCCAAAAAAGTTATGGCCAGGCGAAATGTAAAGATGACAGATTTCCAACGCGACAATGCTATCATCGCCGAGCCGACGATGCCAGCGGCGCGTGGGAGCTTTTGTTTACATGAAAAGAAAGAGTGATGGGGTTGATTCGGGCCCGATTATCCGGCGAAAGCAGGATGGGTCGCTCGAATTCCAGCACGATGCTCTCACCATTGAAGAGCCGCTTGAAATCCGCCTCGGCCGAAAAATTCTGGCCACGACCATGCGAACGCCCGGCCACGACGAAGAGCTCGCCGCCGGTTTTCTGGTTTCAGAAGGAATTGTTCGAGAGCCCGATCAGATCGAGAAAATCACACGCGCCGATGACAACATCGTCGCTGTCGAATTAATCGGTGGATTGAAACCGAAACTGAGTTCAGCCCGGCGTTTCGGCACGATTTCAACGAGCTGCGGGATTTGCGGCAAAAATAGCATAGCTGACATTCGGCAAAATTTCCCAGAAATCGCCGCGGGAAAGAATGTGCGGATCGAAATCAAGACGCTGCTTTCGCTGCCGTTGCTCTTGCAAAAACAGCAGGGGGACTTTGCACGCACTGGCGGAATTCACGCCGCCGGCATCTTCGATTTAAATGGGCGACCAAAGGTCGTTCGCGAAGATATTGGCCGGCATAATGCCGTCGACAAGGTGATCGGGCGCGCTTTTCTTGATCGACTTTTGCCGCTTGATAAGCATCTGCTTCTCGTTAGCGGCCGGGCTTCATTCGAGATCGTGCAGAAAGCGCTCGCCGCCGGTCTACCAATAGTTGCGGCCGTTTCAGCGCCTTCAACTCTGGCCGTGATTTTTTCCCGTGAAAGCAATCAGACGCTGATCGGTTTTCTTCGGCCACCGTCGTTCAATATCTATTCACATGTCGAGCGGGTGAAATTGAACTCCGATTAGCAGAGGCCATGGTCAGCGACCGCGGCTACAGCATCAGCGTCTCGATCTCGCCCGCGTATTTCCATTCGTCTGCCGAAGAAACGAGGCCGGCACGCACAGGATTTTCATAAACGTAATCCCATTTTTGCGAATAGCTTTCACTCGAGCGCAGGACGTGGTCGAAAAATTCGCGTTGCCAAAGCGCAGCTGTAGCTGCGGTCGTTGACCGCGGCCGATTTAACTCCCTTATCTTGCGACTGGTCCAACTTTTCCAGATTCCGACAAATTTTGGCAAAGTCTTCCCATCGTATTCGCGTCTGCAAAAGAAATGTACATGATCAGGCATAATGACGTAGCGGCCTACGAGCCAGCCGTGTCGATCTTGGGCCGCGCTCCATTCCTGGATCAGAATCTCGGCTACTTTACTCTGTGCGAGAACAGGCCGGCGGTCTTTCGTGCATGTCGTCACGAAGTACATTGGTGCATCGATCCAAACACGTTCCAATCGTCGTAGATGGCCATGCATCCCGCGTTGTTGTAGCCGAGCTCGTTGAGCTTGGCCAGCTTGAAGACCGCGGTCAGCGACCGCGGCTACAGCTGAATTTGCCTCATTTCCGTTGCGATTCTCCAGCTTCCAACATGCGCACGCGCTGGTCCATATAAGGGAGGCGAATCGTCAGCGTTAGGCCTTTGCCTTCGTGGCTTTGGATCGACAATTCGCCGCCATGTTCTCTTACAATCCGGCGCACAATCAACAGACCCAGACCGGTGCCGGATGTTTTTGTAGTGAAATACGGTTCGAAAACCTGGCTTAAGTTTTGCGCCGAAATTCCACCGCCCGTGTCGATGAAACTGATAAGGACATGACTGCCATCCATGTCGGTGCGGATATGGAGAATTCCCCGGCGCCTCATCGCTTCGAGACTGTTTTTAATGACGTTGTAGAATGCTTGCTTGATTTGATCGCGATCGAGCTGGAGTAGCGGCAGATCGGGGCGCAGCTCTTGTTCGACAACAATGTCGCGGTCCTGAATCTCGGGCGCGAAGAAGCGAACGGTTTCATCCACAATGGTGTTTACATTCTCCGGCCGCAGCTGGGGCTTGGTCGGACGGATGGCGCGGAGGAATTGCGTAATGATGGAATCGAGTCGGCCGATCTCGGCCCGTGCTATCTCGACGGATTCTTGCAGCTCCGGTTGCGATGGCCCTTCTAACTCGCGGACGTTACGGTCGATCAACTGCAAATGAATGTTGAGCGAGTTCAGAGGGTTGCCGATTTCGTGCGCCACGCCGGCGGCAAGTAATGTGAGCGCGTTTAGTTTTTCCGACTCGAGCGTTTGCTGCGCGGAGCGCCGGCTCTCCGTAATGTCGCGCAAAATGATGGCATGACCGACCCGCTCGCTCGGGCTGTAGCTCACGTTGCCGGCCTCGGCCGTAGTTCCGTCAGCTCCGCCCTGCTTTCGGTGGCCGGGGTCAGCGACCCCAGCTACCGTTTCCTCCTCACGTCGTTCGATGATGAGTGGGACGATGTAAAAATTGATGAAACGATTTGCCGGATAGAAGATTTCCAGGTCGCGGCTGATCGGACCGTCGCTTTGGGTGAGGGCTTGCCAATCAAGACCGCGCACGCGCTCATCCAGCCGCTTTCCGATGGAATCGGCGCCTTCCATTCCGAATAATTCACAGGCGGCATCGTTCAGATAGGTGATGCGCCCCCTCAAATCGGTGACGATGATGCCTTCCTGGATGGCGTTAAAAACTGTTTCGAGAAACCCTTTTTCCTGGGCCAGGCGCAAAAAATAATTCTGCACCTCCTCCGGATCGATCCGTCCGAGGCGGCCGATAAGCTTTTCGAGGAAGCCCGCTTTCATCGTCCGTCGCAACTGTAGCGGCGGTTTATGACCGTCGCACAACTTGTCTTGGCGCGACAAGAAGTTCAGCGCTCTTGCGGTGACAGCGACGATGCCGTCAGCAGTAACAACCAAGGGGCGGACAGAAAAATGTGGGAGCGGCCTTAGTGCCGCGATTATCGGGACGCCTCGACAGAGCGAGGGGGCTACAGATCAGCGCTCTTCTACTGGCTCTGGCTGGGGCTGGCCTGTTTCTTTCTCCGCGCGTTCTTTCAGTGCCGCTTTGCGCGAAAGTTTTACGCGGCCTTTGTCGTCGATGCCGATGCATTTGACCCAAATGACATCGCCGACTTTGGCCACGTCTTCTGTTCGTTTGACCCGAAAATCGGCCAGCTCGGAAATGTGCACGAGCCCGTCCCTGCCGGGAAAAACTTCAACAAACGCGCCGAATTCTTTCACCGAAACGACCCGTCCCTGATAGGTCTGGCCAATCTCGATCTCGCGCGTCATCCCCCCGATGATTTCTTTCGCGCGCGCCATGCTTTCGGGGCTCGTGGCGTAAATATGCACCGAACCGTCGTCGTCGATATTAATCTCGGCGCCAGTTTCGGCCACAATGCCCTTGATGGTTTTGCCGCCCGGTCCAATGAGCGCGCCGATTTTCTCGGGATTGATTTTGATCGTCTCGATACGGGGCGCGTATTTCGACAATTCCGCCCGCGGTTTGTCGATGGCGCTGCGCATAATTTGCAAAATTTTTGTGCGTGCGTCTTTAGCACGAGAAATTGCTTCGGCCATGATCTTCTGACTCACGCCAGGTAATTTTAGATCGAGCTGAAACCCAGTGACACCGGCATCGGTCCCACAAAGTTTGAAATCCATGTCGCCGAAATGATCCTCCGATCCGATGATATCGGTGAGAATTTCGTAGCGTTTTACTTCTCCATCGTCACCGGCCTCGGTTACCAACCCGACGGAAATACCCGCGACTATGCCTTTGACGGGCACGCCTGCGTCCATGAGGGCAAGCATACCGCCGCAAACGCTGGCCATTGATGTCGATCCGTTTGATTCCATGATCTCGCTGGAGATGCGAATGGCATAGCGGAAATCGTTTTCGCTCGGGACAATTGGCTCGAGCGAGCGCTCCGCCAGCGCGCCGTGGCCAATCTCGCGGCGGCTCGCGCCGCCGGTGCGCCCCGTTTCACCCACGCTGAACGGCGGGAAATTGTAATGCAAAATGAAGCGCTTCGATTGTTCGCCGCCACCGTAGGCGTCGATCATTTGCGCTTCTTCGATCGGGGCGAGGGTAGCCAAAGCCAGCGCCTGCGTTTCACCGCGTTGAAAGATTGCGGAGCCATGGGCGCGCGGCAAAACGCCGACTTCGCAGCTGATTTCCCGCAAATCCTGATAACCGCGGCCATCCATCCGCTTCTGCTTTTCGAGAATACTGCGGCGAAATGCCTTCTTTTGCACGTAATCGAAAGCTTGATTGATGGCAAAGCTGCTCGTTTCGGGATGGGTCTGGAGGATCGCCTTCTTAACTTCTTCACGCAGTTCCTCCACCGCGCGCGCGCGCGCGACTTTACCAGGGGTGTAAAGAGCACCTTCGATCCGATCACCTGCCACCTGATAGGCAATTTCGAGCAACGGCGGATCCATGTGCAGCAGCGGCATCTCGCGTTTCGGTTTGCCGACCTGGGAGGCCAGCTCCTTTTGAATACGAATCATCTCGCGTGCATGAACGTGGGCGAATTCCAGCGCTTTCGTCAACTCGGCCTCGGGCACCTCATTGGCCGCGCCTTCGATCATGATGATGTCTTTTTCCGTGCCCACGTAAACCAGATCGAGGTCGCTTTGTTCGCGCTCGGTGTGTGTCGGATTGGCTACGAATTGCCCGTTCACGCGGCCGACCCGGACCGCGCCGATAGGACCGGCGAATGGAATATCGGAAACACAAAGCGCGGCTGACGCGCCGTTGATCGCCAGAATATCAGGATCATTTTCGCCATCGGCGCTGAGCAACAGGCTGATGACTTGTGTGTCGTAAAAATATCCTTGCGGAAAAAGTGGCCGCAGCGGCCGATCGATCATGCGTGAAGTGAGCGTTTCTTTTTCGGACGGGCGACCTTCCCGTTTGAAGTAACCACCGGGAAACTTTCCGACCGCGGCGGCTTTTTCGCGGTAATCGACCGTGAGTGGGAAAAAATCCTGGCCTTCTTTGATGGTGGTGGCGGAGACCGCACTGGCCATTACGATGGTATCGCCGCATGAAACGACGACGGCGCCGTCGGCGAGCTTGGCTATTTTGCCAGTCTCGATAGAGATGTGATTAGCCCCAATCTGGGCTGTGACCTTCTGTTGCATATAACTTTCCTGGATGTGTGAATTCCAGGCCGGGTCACCCTGACTGTAGGTTTTAACCCCGCAGTTGCGGGACTAAAACCTAGAATCCAAGGTGCCTTAGCGGCCTGGTTTTCTCGTTACTCTTTTGTTTTCGAATCGGCTTCCGCCCGGACGACGGACGCAAAAGATCGACATTGATCTGCGGGTTATTTCCGCAAATTCAACTTATCGATCAACTTCTTATAGCGGTCGGATTTCGACCGGCTCAAGTAGTCGAGCAAGCTCCGTCGCTGCGCGACCATTTTTAAGAGGCCGCGACGCGAGGAATGATCTTTGGCGTTGGTCTTGAGGTGCTCGGTCAACTGCGCGATCCGGCGCGTTAAAAGCGCGACTTGGACGTCAGCACTTCCCGTGTCCTTGTCGTGCAATTGGAACTCCTTAAGATCCACCGCTTCCGTGCTTTCTGCCATAAACGAAACGCCACCATAGATGGAAGAGCCGGCCTTCGCAAGTGCCGGTACGGTGGACCAACTTTGGAGACCGCCTGCCCTCAGGCCGTTGGGGGCGAAATAACGGCCCGAGGGCGGGCCGTCTCCATGTTTATGAGAAGGCTTCTCAAAAAGGCAGCGGCAAACGATCTGGCGGAACCCAATTTTCGCGGGCGGCGCTCGAAGCAATTAATTCCGGAGTGAAATGCGCCTCAACCGGGCGTCGGTTACCCCATTGGGCCACAATCTGATTAATTCGTTGCCAGAGCGCAATATCTAGGTTGTAGGTCGCAGCGACGTGTTCGAGTAATCGCATCCAAAATACCGTGAGTGTTTCGTGGTAGAGATTGGTGACGCCGTGGTGTGCGGCGAAGGCACGAATTTTCTCTCGCATCCGGGCAAGGGCTTCGTTCGGAGGCAGCTCCGCGAGGTAACTCAATGCCACCGCGACGTGGGCGACGTGGGTGAATTCGGATGCCGCAATGGTCGCAGTTTCGAACGCGAGAACCAAGGCTGCGACCTCGGCGTCATTGACAAAGTCTTTCGTTTTCATGTCCGTAATTCGCGAAGTTGCCACCCAAGCGGCGGGGCTTGGGGCATTTCAAGGAGCGGCGGTTTTTAACCGCCGACTACAAACACGGCGCTCTGGAGAACGCCGCTCCTTGGTTTGCAGCGTCACTGCATGAAAGACAAGCGTTATCCGGGGTTTAACTTGCCCCAGATGAAGAGCAGGATGAGCGCGCCGATGATCGACATGATGAAACCTGCGGCATGAAATGAAGAGCCGGGCTCGGGTTTGGAGAAGAGCCGCGCGATCAATCCGCCAATGATGGAGCCGCCAATACCGAGGAGTGTGGTGGCAATAAAACCGAGGTGCTGCATGCCCGGCATGATCGCGCGGGCGATCAGACCGATGATAAAACCGACAATGATCGACCAGATGATGTGTAACATATATTTTTGGGTTAGGGGCGGAGGCTATCAGGGTGGCCAATCGGAAAGCGAGGCTTTTCGCATCTTCTGTAGCGGCGGTCTATTTATCGCGCTGTAGCCTTGGCGAAAGCGGATGACCGCCCGATATGCCGCCCGCGGCCATGAAGGCGGAATTCGCCGTGGCTTTTTTTTCAGCACGGTCGTCGTTTTGATCGAAGTATACCCGCTCGCGTCCTGGTACTGCACGGTGATGGTATAGATGCGGCCTTCGCCGGTGCCGGGGGAGCCCGGCCGGAGTTTGTGGGAAGTCCGCTGATGTTCTGCTCTGGATGTCGTTAGGCATATCTCCGGAGCCGCCGCCACTATCCGGTTCATTGCTAGTCTCGTTTCCTGGCGACGGCCGACCAGCGGATTGTTGTTGCGCTGGTCGCCGGCCGCGTTGAGAAGCCGCCTGGGGCCGGTGGCGCCGATCGCTGCCAGCTGCATCGCTGCTCAAGTTATACTCGTAGGATGACGGTACCTTGAAAATTAGCGTTAACGTGTTGCCATTTTCAGGGAACATCCCACATACTACCCAGGTAACGCCTGTCAGGCCTCCGACGGGAAGTGGCCGACGGAAAATTCACATGCAAGTATTGTTCGGCCGAGCATTGAACCGGCGGAAGAGAAGGGATCGCACCTCCTTCGAGAGGCGTTTCGCCTACCGAGCGGATGATCTTGTGCTGGTGTCATATCCAAAGTCGGGCAGCACCTGGGTGCGTTTTATTCTGGCCGATGTGCTCCTCGGGAATGGCGAGGTTGGGTTTTTGAAAGTGCAACACCGCCTTCCGGAGATTTCCGCCTCTGCTGCCGAGCACGGAGTTGATTTCGAGAGTCTGCCGTCACCGCGCATTATTCACACGCACGCGGTGTATGTACCGGAATGTCGCACCGTCGTCTATATTTTGCGTGACGGACGTGATGTCATGGTGTCGTTCTATTTTCATCAGCGAAAGTTTCATGGATTCGGTGGATCCTTTCTGGAGTTTCTCGAATACGCCCGCAGGTTGTCCGAATGGGACGAACACGTGGATTCGTGGATTTTTAATAACCCGACGCTCGAGCGAGTGTGTGTCATCCGTTACGAGGCGCTGCTGGCAGATACCTTCCACGAAATGAAAAAACTCCTCTCCTTCGGGAAATTGAAGTGTTCCGACGACGAGCTGCGCGGAGCCATTGAACGCTGTAGCTTTGAAAACATGCAGCGCATCGAAAAAGAAAAGGGCCTTGGCTACGTGGGTGCGGGCGATACCGACATCGCATTCATTCGAAAGGGTGGAAGCGGCCATTGGCGTGAGCTTTTTGGCGAAACAGAAAAGTCGGTTTTCAAAGAGCGCTACGGCCGAACATTAATCAAAGCGGGCTATGAATCGTCGCTCGATTGGTAACTGCTCTGCGAACTGGCACGCGCATGCAACGACTGCGAAGCACGATTCAGAAGTTGAGTCGGTGGGGCAAAGAACCGCCGCTCGCTGCCGTGACCGGCCGACCCGATGCCCGTTGCCGTTTCACGTGTCGATTATTTGAATCTTGGTTGCGGCAACTCCTTTCATCCCGATTGAACGAACGTGGACAAGTCCCGCGTACCAGAGCACAGCGAGATTTCAATTCATTGGCGCGCGCGAATCTAGCTGCCGTGCGAGTGATTCACCTCACCCATGATGTGAAAGGCGGAGCGGCGCGTGCGGCCTATCGACTGCACCAGGCATTATTAAATCCTGGCCACGAATCCTCCGTGCCCGTGAAGCGGAAATCATCCGCTGACTTCACTGTGATCGAAGTGCGCTTCCATGACGACGCTGGCACCGACGAAGTTCGTCGATCGTCGAGACTCGTCCCAGGTTATTGCGTCAGAGTCCCCGTCAGTCGGAATCAATAGCACACGGCGTGGCCAGTCCTTCGTTGCCGATCAGTGTGTTGATTCCGACGCGAAATTCAATGGTGTATTTGCCGCGCCATTTGGAGTCGATGAAGGAATGGTTGCCGCTCGTAGATGAAGTAGTGGTGGTGGACAGTGAGTCGACCGACGGGACCGTCGAGTTCTTGAAGAACGATTTAGGACCACATCGCGCGCGATTCTTCCTGCATCCGCCCGGACTTTATCAGTCGTGGAATTTCGGCATTGCGCAATGCACGGCCAAATATATTTACCTTTCGACCGTCGGTGAGTCGATCACCCGCGCTGGTCTGGAGTGTCTAGTTGATATGGCGGAAGCATTCGACTGCCATGTCGTAATCAGCCCGCCAAGAATTGTCGATGAACAAGGGCGCGAAGTGATCAAGCGCTGGCCGATCTTTGATTTGATTAAAGCCCTCCGGCTTGAGAGCGCGGTGAGTTTAAACGGTTCGGCCACACTCCTGTTCGCATTGATATCGTTGCACCAGGCAATTCTTGGGAGTTCAGCGAGCAATCTCTATCGTACGGATTTTCTAAAACGCGCTCCATTCCCGACCGATTTCGGCAGAGGAGGGGACGTGGCCTGGGGGTTGCGCTACGCCGCCGAAACCAAACTCGGCGTTGTGCCAAAAGTCTTTTCGACTTTCCTGCTCCACACCAAGTTGTACCAGCCGCGTGATTATCGGATCGAGAATCTGGACGAAAAACGTGTGGTCGCTGTCCGCGACACAATGGCGAGGAAACCTTGGCGGCAACAAGCGCAGCTCATTTTCGACGAGGCAGCTTTTGAAAATCTGTCGAACGAAGTGCTAAAGGCCTGGAGCGAATTTTCACTCGCGCAGCGACGAATTCGAACGCGGGAGAAGAGCCGGCGGCGCTTTCTATCGGCCCACGCCTGGCGCGAATATTGGATATTCGCACAAAAGTTGAACGCCTTGCGAGCCGCACAGCACCGTGGTTGGAGATGGATCGACCGGTCGATTCGAAGCTCCGCATCATCCATTACTCCGGCGAGTCGGCAATAGTCAACGCCAGCAGCCGCATTTACATCGCTGTTGTCGCCAGCCTATATTAGCACAGTTGGCCGGCGGATCGTGCTTTGTTGGCTCTGCGCGATCCATAGGCCAATAGCACCCCACGGACTGTGGCAAGCAGCTTCCAGTGGACCAAGGGGTAAGCCCGGCCGTAAATTGCGCGGACTTCGCCGTCAACTTCGGGACTGAAAGAAGGCTTTCGAGTTATGGAGCTTTGATCCCACTCAGCCGTCGATTTGGTGCTGGGGTAACTCGTGAGTAGCGCAATGCCATGACGGTATCAACGCGAACGATGTCGATTGAATAGCCAATCCCGATGTCCACGTGATGCCGTGCTCGATTTCGCAATGCCGCTTAAGCGTCTCTTCGAGCTGCCCGATCTCCGGCCCCATGATGAATTTCCCGTGCCGGAGGGCGCTGCTGCTTCGAGCTCGGATTGGATCGGTGCATGAATGCCCGTGAGATCGAGGAGGGGGATCATGGGAGCGCTCAGAAAAGCGCCAAGCGGCCGGATGGATTCTCGAAAGCGCTGGCTTTGAAATCAGGCGCTGTCTAGTTTTTTGATCGGCAATGAAGCCCAAAGACAGCAGCTCGAGACTGGCGCAGATCGAAGGCAGCCGCCTACACGTCGCGATAGCTGATTTTTTGCAAAGCCATCTCTACCGCAATCCGAAATACAGCGAGAGCAAGCGACTCACAGCGTGTGAGTGCCAGGGGTTTTCGCAGTTCGGCGAGGACGGCATTATTCGCGAGATTTTTACCCGCATCGGTACCGGCGACCGATTTTTCGTCGAGTTCGGCGTGCAGGACGGGCTGGAGTCAAACAGCACGCTCTTGATTCATGATGGCTGGCGGGGCGTGTGGTTCGAACCGGACGAGAAGAGCGCCCGGGAGATCGAAGCGCGCTTCGGGAGATTGATCGAGCGCGGAACCTTGAAGTTTCGACAGGTGGCACTCAACGCGGAGAACGTCGAGTCGCGATTCGCGGCGTGCGGGGTGCCATCGGAGTTCGATCTTTTATCCGTCGATGTGGACGGCAACGACTACTGGATCTGGAAAGCGATCGAGTACTTCAGACCGCGCGTGGTGGTTATCGAATACAACGCCACTTTCCCACCGCCAGTCCGATGGGTGATGCCGTACGATCCAGCGGCGAGGTGGACGGGAAATTCGAACCACAGCGCGAGCCTCAAATCCCTCGAGTTGCTCGGCCGCGCGAAAGGCTATTCGCTGGTCGGTTGCAGTTTCGCGGGGGTGAATGCGTTTTTCGTGCGGAACGATTTGCTCGGCAATCTTTTTGAGGCACCCTTCACCGCCGAACATCATTACGAACCGCCGCGATTTTTTCTCATGCACAAAGCCGGCCATCCCCGCACCTTCAGCGAATCTGGAGAACCGACCGATGCAGAGTGACGCCCGGCCCGCGGGGCGGCCTTGCTGGTGCGGAAACGCCGAGCTTCTCCAATTTTCGGCCGACTATGCGCGGTGCCCCCTCTGTGAAACGCTAGTCGCGCAAAGTGGAATTCCTGACGACATCTCGCACGTCACCGACGACGAGAGCGACCTTTACGGGAAGACTTATTTTACAAAACACCAGAGCGAGGATTACGGCCTGCCGGACCTTCCGACGAGGGCCAGGGCCGACCTGCCAGAACGCTGCTCTCATTGGCTGCGGGCGATCCTCAAATACAAACTCCCGCCCGGACGCTCGCTCGAACTCGGCTCAGCGCACGGCGGATTTGTGGCGATGATGCGGCGCGCGGGTTTCGAGGCGAGCGGACTCGATCTGAGTCCGTGGCTCGTCGAATTTTCCAGCAAGACATTCGAGGTTCCAGTGCTTTGCGGGATAATCGAGAAGCAGGCAATCTCGCCGGCATCACTCGACGTCATCTGCCTCTTCGACGTGCTCGAGCATTTGCCGGATCCGAGACAAACGATCGGGCACTGCTTGAGTTTGTTGAAATCGGACGGGATGCTCGCCGTTCAGACGCCGTGTTATCCGGAAGGCAAAACGCTAGACGAAGTTCTCCGCGCCGAGCCTCGTTTTGCCGATCAATTCAAGCCGCGCGAGCACATTCACATTTTCAGCCGGAGATCGGTGACATTGCTCTTCGAGCAGCTCGGTGCGCCGAACGTTGTGTTCGAGCGGGCGATTTTCGGTCACTACGACATGTTCCCTTTCGTGAGCCGCGTCCCGCTGACGGTCAACAATCCCGAGATCATCGCTGCGGCTCTCCAACGCACGGCGGACGCCCGCTTCGTGCTCGCCCTGCTCGATGCAACGGCACGGGCCGAGCATTTCCAGCAGAAGTCAGCGAAACGCCGGGGCGCGATCCAATCGCTCAAAGCAGAACCGGACCGCCGGAAACAGAAAAAGGCGCGCGTCTCTTTTTCGGCGAAAGGTCCATCGTTTTTGCGGCATCCCCGGAAGGCAATAGCGGCCTTGTTCCAGAGGTTCCATTGAGCAGCGGTAAGAAGCTGGCGGATGCGCGCATGCAGACGTGCTTCGTCAATCTCATCGGTCTTGATCCGCCGCGAAATGGAGGCTTGGCGCGTGTCGCGCGGGAAGCCTGCGGCCTGCTCTTGAAAGAGGAGAGGGCGAATCGTGTCCGGGTTTTTTTCGTGGTGCACGAAGCTTTTTTTCCGCAAGTCGGTGAATGGTTGCGCGATCGGCGCGCGGCGATCATCCCCCGGCGATTGCTCACTCGCGCCCGCTCTGTCCTGGAGAGTCTGCGACCGGATTTCATTCTGCACCCGCTCTTCGGGATTTCGCCTTTCGACACGCCGGCCCTCCAAACCAAAGCCCGGCACATCGTCTCGATGCCGGATGCTTTGGCGCTCGATCATCCGGAGTTTTTCGACAAGGAGGAAGCCGCGCGCCGCCGGCTCCTGTACGAACAACTCAAGTCTGCCGCCGGCGTCATCACGTTATCGGAGCACTCACGCAGCAGGTTGATGGAGCACATTGGGCTTCGCAGCCCGCGGGTTCACGTCGTCAACCTCGCGGGGGATTTCACTGCAAATCCCGAAATGCCGGAAAACGTTTCGCGCCCGTACATTTTTTATCCGGCGAACGACTGGCCGCACAAGCGGTTCAACCTTCTCCTCGGTGCCTTCGCCGAAATCCGGCGATCGCGGCCCGATCTGCGGCTCGTGCTGACCGGACACCATGATCCGGAAAATATTCGCAATCACTCCGCCGCGGCAGCTCTTCCGGAATCCGCGGTGATCGATCTCGGCCGTGTGAGCGACGATCATGTTGCCGGTCTTTACCAGCAGGCCGAGGCGATGCTTTTCACTTCCCAATACGAGGGCTTCGGAATGCCGCTGCTGGAAGCAATGCACTTCCGCTGCCCGGTGATTTGCGAAGCGATTACTTCCATTCCCGAAGTCGCCGACGATGCTGCGCTGTATGTTCGCGGAGATTCTCCGAGCGCGTGGGCGGAAGCGTTCCTCGATCGTCTTCCGCGGGAACGAGCGGAACTGATCGAGCGCGGCGTTCGCCAGGCGCAGAAGTTTTCGTGGAAAGCAACGCTCCAGCAATACCGGCGCGCGCTGATTTCGAGCGGACTGCACATTGACCACGAACCCAGGGCGCAACGCGAGCAATCGGGCGAAGAGGTTCCCTTGAAAGGGCTGCTGCGGAAATGGTTCGGGCGCTCCTGACCGCCTGTGCGCGCGACCCGGTTTCTATTTGCAGAGCTTCAGCGAAGGCACGCATCGACGAAGTGTTTCTTCCTCCGTCCTTTAGCGAATCGGCAACGGACCGGTGTGACCATGCCAGGCGTCGTCGCCGGTCGGCGTATTCTCCAAAGAGGCCATTTTTTAGCCTCTCTGCCTTTGTTGCCTATGGATTGAACCTACCGTATTACCTATGTCCTGAACCTGCACCAGATTGGCTGAATTTTAGCCGCAGGTGATCCGGCAGCTGCCGGCATACCGGAACCCCATAGCCCCGGGGAGGAAAACGGTCGGCCCATGCTTTGTCCAGGTACTCGAAGGCACTTTGCCGCGTTCTCCTCTCGCGCTCGATAGCGGCGAATTCACTGTACTTCTCGGACCGTAGTACGTGGCTCATATTACGTCTTACCAGAGATCGCCCCGTTCGTAGCCACCCGGCACAAGCACATCACTGAACAGTCTTTTGAATTCGGCTTTGGTTTTCTCCGAAAAATGCAAACGCCAATCGCCCGCGGTCGCCTCCGATAATGTGAATTGATGTCCTCGTTTCCTTTGTCCCCGCCCCCGCTGTATCGGCTGAAATGATGTCGTGCCGAAACTTCATCAAGCGCAGCAGTGTCCAAGCAGAGCACAATTTCCGCCATGTCGCTCCGCCCCACAGACCAAGTTCGCGCGGCCGTTCATACGTGTTGGATGAAGGCGGGCAGAGGTCAAAGTGCAGTGCGGCATCGATCATCTTCCGAGAACCCAACCGTCATTTGGGTAGCGCCTCGTTTATCACGCTGGCCAGCGCGGATCGGATCATATTGCTGGTGGATGGCCGATGATCGAAGAACGCAGCTTCGAGTAATTGCTTAGGGCGGGTCGTGTGCTCTCCGAAATGGCCCGGCAGCAGGGGCTGGGTAGAACTAAAGAACTAATGCTTAAGGCCAATCATGCCGACTGGCGCCGGTTACGACCGGCATTGCCTCTTCAACTCCTTCAGGCGCTGGCGAAGTCGATTGCGCTCAGCGCGCGCCTGCCAGGCACGCCAATTCAGCACCCAAAGAACACGTGATCGGTAGAGGGCCAGCGCCTGTTTGCATTCCTCATATCGATCAGTTGTGTCTAACAGTTCGCACAGGACTTTTAATTTAGGAAACTGGGATAGATCGCAAATGGGGCGCGCCTTGTGCAACACGGTTCGACCCAAACTTCGGAACGTCTCCCTTAATATCTCGCGATTTAGCTGGTGACTTGTCGGATGAAACAGGAAAGTGGAAAAGCACTCCGGCGTGACGGCGAAGCCTACGTCGCAACAATTGAGCAGGCCCCAGGCTGTATCTCCAGCAGACTGATAGTCGGTTGGAAATGGATTTTTCTGCAGCACAGCAGTCCGGTAAAGATTACTCGCCGAACTGCCCAAAATCCCGCTGCCCCCGCCGCGCAGCACGTAGAACACCGCTTCGGCCTGGCTTAACAGGCGTGGCTCGCAGACATTTAAATCTTCAATGATTTGGTGAATCGGCCAGCGGATTCGTTCCAGTGTGCGACCTTCCATGTCCAGGAATTGCGGACGGCTGATGCACACGTCAGACCCGAGCCGTTCGCTTGTCTCGAGCAGGTGCCGCAATCCGCCAGGAGTGATGCTTTCTCCCACCGTACATATATAGGTGTATTTGGTGCTGAGCTGCCCGATCCCATAATTCCATGACGCATAGAGGCCAGGTGGACGCGAAAAGATGTGGAGATTGGGGTGCGTCAAGTGCTGGCGGATATATTCCAGCGTGCCGTCCGTGGAATTGCTATCCACCACCACGATTTGCTCAACCATCTCAGTCCACTCCCGGAGGCTGTGCAGATGCGCAGGCAAATACTGCAAAGAATTGCAACTAGGAATGACAACTCCGATGGGTAACGTGGGAACCTTCACGCCTTTCCAATATTCTGACTGCGCGATTTGCGCGCGCGCGCGCGGCGAATCGACGCGCCGTGCGGCAGGACCATTTCTCGAAAGTAGTTCATGATTCGAATCGTTGAGAATCGTTGAGACTGAGCGACGTGCAACGCCCCTGTCGGTTTCTCGCAGTACGCGTGGATAATTTCTGCCGCAAACCGTGGCTCTACGCAACTTCCCGCTGAGTTTTTGCAAGCACTCGAGACGACGCTCACGCTCTGCAGCTCCGAGCTTTGGCGTCGATACTTGTTTCCGTTGCAGATCTTCGATCGATTTCTGGATCAGGGGCTGAAAGCCCGCCAATAAAGCCGGGCCAACCGGCATTGGCGACGTTGCACCAGACCGCCTGTGGTTCGGTCGGGGCAAGAGAGTTTTGGGCAAGGCGACGTAGCTCTCAGCTTGCGCAGCGAGAGAATATTTTTGCTCGATTAGTTTGCGCCCACTCACGCCCAGAGGACGCCGGTCCACGTCGGAAATTCCGCCGCTGGCAAAGGCGAGAGCGCTCGAATCTGACGAGACCTTCTTTGCCGGCCGGCTGAGGTCAGCCGACGTTGAATTCGCATGCGCGTGTCCCGGCACGCGCGTGGCCTCATTCGTTGGCGACCTCCCGGCAGGGAATAGCAAATCTGCGTCGTTGCAGCTATGTAGAAATATGAGCGCACCGTTCATATTCACTGTGCCGGCAGAGCTGAGCGCGAAAGAGCCACCGGAGCGCCGCGGAGTTCCACGCGATCAGGTGCGGCTGCTGGTGATCGATCGAGCCAGTGGACGGATCGAGCACAGCCGCTTCGACAAGATCAAAGATTACCTTCGCGCTGGCGACCTGCTCGTCTTCAACTCGAGTCGAACCCTACCGGCATCGCTTCGCGGTTGCGCGGGCGGCTGCGGTGAGGCGAGCTCCCGCGAGTTCGATCAGGCAACGGCGTCGCAGAGCTCCGACCTCTATGAAACGCACGCCACTCATGGCCCATGCATGGAAGTGCGCCTGGCCGAGCATTTGACGGACGACTCCTGGCTCGCACTCCTTTTGTGCGAACGGGGAGATCCGTTTGGGTGCGGATTGCGTCCGGCCATGCAGATTGAATTCGCTGAGGGACTCAACGCCACGGTTTTGGACCGCGACGCGCGCATCCCGCGGTTGTGGAAAATCCGGTTCTCGGTTTCCGGAACCGAACTGATCGATCTCATTTACCGTCTGGGGAAACCAATCCGCTATGAATACGTTTCCGCGCCCTGGGATCTTGATTATTATCAAACGGTTTATGCGACCGAGCCGGGCTCGGCTGAGATGCCCTCCGCTGGTCGGGCGTTCATCTGGAAGTTACTGCTCGATCTCAAGCGCTTCGGGATCGACTGCGCTTACATCGTGCTGCACACCGGTCTTTCTTCTTACATGGATGACGAACTCGACCATCAGCATCCAGCCTCGGAAGAGGAATACTTTATCAGTTCGACGACTGCCGCAAAAATTCGGCGGACGCGCGAAGCGAACGGCCGCGTGATCGCGGTTGGGACAACAGTTGTGCGCGCGTTAGAATCTGTTGCCAACTCCAAGGGAGATATTGAGGAAGCGCGCGGTTACACACGATTAAAGATCGACCATCGCCATCAATTAAGTGCCGTGAACGGTTTGCTCACAGGCTTGCACGAGCCGGAGGCGAGCCACCTTGATTTGCTGACCGCTTTTTTACCGCCCGGAAAAATACGCGAGGCATATGATGAAGCCGTGGTTCACCGATATCTCTGGCACGAATTCGGCGATCTCAACCTGATCCTTTAGCTGTAGCGGCAGTCGCACTTATTCCGACTTCCATGTAGAAGCGGCTTCAGGCGCTTTATTACCGAAAGAACGCGACTGGAAGCCACGTCTACTTGCGCTAGACTAACGGCCAAGGTTGTTGCCGTACATCACACCAACTTCACCGTGAACTTCCGACCCTTTATCCGAGGGACGGATTACGGTGTTCCGGTCCGCCTGATCATTTCTGGTAGTCTCGCAACCGAAAAAAAATACAATCGTCACGACAATCCCGAGAAGAATAGAGGAGCCACGCGATATTTCGATCACACTCAGATGATCGATCCGACCAGGAAAACCAAGTCGTTTCATTGCAGATTCGACCCCGCGCAGCGTAAAACGTTGCGAAAAATTGCTGAATACTTCGACCTATGATCAAGACCTACGGCCTCACCCACATCGCGTTGGCGGTAAAAGATGCAAGGCGAGCCTTTGAATTTTATCGCAAGATTTTCGGAGTGATTAAGGTTTACGATCAAAACGGCTGGATACAGGCGCAAACTCCTGGCTCACATGACATTATCGTGTTCGACGAAACTGCGGCCCGCACCGGAAAAATCGGCGGCGTCGCGCACTTCGGGTTTCGGCTGGCTGACGCGAGGGACATAGACGCGGCTGCGCGAGCGGTGGAGAAAGCCGGTGGAAGGATTCTGGATAAAGGGGAGTTTTGCCCGGGTGAGCCTTACTTGTTCTTTAAAGATTTGGATGGTTATGATGTGGAGATTGCCTTCGAAGTGCCAACGCCGGTCGATCCGAAGCAGGCGACCTAACTAACGCCGCAGATCATGGTTCAATAATTGCTGCTTTACTTCATTGTTCCCGCCGACAATGAAGAGTCGAGCTTCCATCGGCAATGCTGATGGCTCGGTAAAAATATGAAAAGTGTTGACCTTCTTCAACGCCTCTGATAGGCACGCCTCACAGTTTGTAATGCAGCGAAGTCTCACAAGAAAGGCGGCCTCCGCAGCGATGCTGACGAGCGTTGCTTTAATTGCTGCACCGCTCAACGCCCAAACGACTCTGACCGTGCCGGGCACCGCAAATATTTATGGCGCAGGACATGCCACACCCCCTGCGCCAGGCGGAGGCGGAGCTGGAACACTGCCACCTATGGTGACATTCACCGCTGGATCTTTTTCGGTGCTTACTTTTTCAAGCGTAACAGGAACGGTCACGCTCAACGTCGGCAGCGGCGACAACCCGAACGATCCGGATGGTTTTGGCGCGGCTCCGAGCGACTCAAGCGCTAGTGCGTTTGATGGCATTTCGGGAATCTCGGGTCCACTGGCTGGCTGGCTTGTCGGCGTTTTCGAAACCGATACAGAGCCAGCTGATCCGCCGCCCGCTAGCCTAGATTTCAACACGATCGGCACCAATTTTACGATGCTGTCCCCGACGATTAATCAAGTGTTCTTCATTGGCGACGGCTTATCTGGCCATGGCTCAGGGTCGGTCCAGCAGTTCACTGTCCCAGCAAATGCTACGCATCTGTTTCTCGGAATCTCGGACGCGCCCGGTTATCACGGCGCCCCCGGGGCATATGGTGATAACGCCGGCTCTTTCGTAGCGACATTTAACATCCCGGAGCCGGGTGTGCCCGCGTTATTGATGTTTGCCCTCGCCGCTGCGCTGATTCAGCAGCGGCGACGGTTGCGCTAACTCTTCTGGATGGGGGTGGCGCTTTAGCGCCGATTCGATCAACTTACCGCAATCGCGACTAGAAACTGGCAGGGTTGGACAGGTCATTTCCCGGCTTTAAGATCGACAACTTATCTCGCATGTTGTCGTTTATCGTTCCGGCTTACAACGAAGAGTTTGAACTGCCTCGCTGCCTCGCCGCCATTCGAGCGGCGGCCGAACGCAGTGATCAGGAATACGAGATCATTGTAGTGGACGACGGTTCGACGGACCCAACGGCGCAAATCGCCGCGGATGCCGCCGCGCGGGTTCTATCAATCAATCGCCGCCATATTGCAGCGGCACGCAACGCCGGTGCGCGCCAGGCGCGTGGCGTTGTTTTGTTTTTTGTGGACGCGGATACGCAAATTCATCCGACTCACGTCGTCGATGCTCTCTCAGCGCTCAACGCCGGGTGTTCCGGCGGTAGCGCGCGCATCGTGCCGGGCGGCGTGATTCCGCTTTGGGCGCGAATCTTCACAAAGGTTTTTTGCACGCTTTATTTTGCCAATAACCTGGGTGCGGGAGCATTCCTCTTTACCACGCGCAACAACTTTGACGCCGTCGACGGATTTGATGAGCAGCTCTTCGTTGGCGAGGAAATCTATTTCACCCAGGCTTTGAAGAAACTGGGGCGCTTCACACTGTTGCGAGAGCCTATTCTCACTTCCGGACGGAAATTGCGGATGTACCCGGCCGCACATATTTTATCGCGTTCGTTCGGTATCATCATTCGCGGTACGCGTGCCGCCCGCTCCCGCGATCGCCTCGATCTTTGGTACGACGGCAAACGGGAAAGCTGTCTCTCCCACAAGCTCATTGGCGATAGTCGTCCGCCTCTCGCCAGTGCGGAGCGGAAAGGCAGGGGCGATTGACTCGAGTTCCAGAAAATGAGGACCCTCGCTGGAACGCGCCAAGGAAAACGAACCACGAAGATTGCACGCGTCTTTCGCTTCTGTGCTTTGGCTGTTTTTGCCTGGGCCTGCGCAAATCGGGACCTGCAGGCGCGCGTCTGGATCACAGTGAGCGGACAGACTTTTGAAGGCGACTTCGTTCGCCAGGAAGGCGACAACGGCATCTTCAAGGTGAAGGGCCGGGAATATCTGTTCCCAATATCGCAACTACGCGTGGCCGATCGGTTGTTCGTTGGTCGGCTCGTGTACGAGCAGAACAAAGCTCCATCCCCTCCTTCCAGCAGCGCTTTGCCGACGGCCCCTGCGGCCATATCGCCTCCGCCGGTGCTGGCACAAACGTCGCCCGATCTGAAACTTAACGGACAAATCCTCAAGGCAGGCGATCAAAACGAAATTGACGCGACCATCACCGGCTCGGCAGCACTGAAAACCGTGAAGGATGCTTATGGCAAACCGTCCACCAAAGCGAAAATGCTTCTGGCATTGCCTAACGATTTTGACCCAATGCAAAGGAATTGGCCTCTTCTGATCGTCAGCGCTACCACCGACGGAGCTGGTTCAAGTATCGGTTCGGCCAGAGCCAATTATCTTCCCGACGCCACCGGCAAAGGATATGTCGTGCTCGCGATTGATGGCGAGTTCGGCAAACCACCGTCTGAGCAAGATTCGACCGATTTCCGCTGGGCGCTGGTTTCCTCGGCCTTGGACGCGATCAATAAAGAATGGCCGAAGTCGAAGGCATGGCCGATCGCCACCGCTGGAGTTTCGGGCGGCGCGGGTTATGCCAGCCATGATGCTTCTTCAGAAACAGGCCCCTGTGATCGGTATGCTGCTGGCCGTCTCCGGCTGGGATCCGGTCGATTTTCCTGATGTGCTGCGCCGCACCCCTTTCGCTCCGCTCCACAATCTGCCGGTCTTCATGAGCGCAGGAGAAACCGATTCGATTGCCACAAAACAAATTACGGATCAATCCCATCAGGCGATGATGCGGGAAGGATTCAGAAAAATCCGCTTTGAACATTTCCCTGGAGGACACGAGTTGTATCGAGCGCACTTACAGGCCGCACTGGATTGGTTCCGCGAAGAAAGTGCCAAATCCGGGGGCGGCGCTGCAACCTTGAAACGTTAGCTGAAGCCGCTGAAATCGGCTTTTACTTTCCGGAGCGAATCTGTGGAATCCGCGTAATCTGCGGTTAAGAGAAAAGTTATGAAAAACGAAAACCCTTGGATCGAAATTTGCCCCGGCATCAAACGCCGCACCATGGCGAGTGGCAAGACCATGTATCAAATGCTGGCGCTGCTCGACGCCGGAAGCCGAATGCTAGAACACCGGCATTCTCAGGAGCAGTTGGTGCACATTCTCGAGGGTCGGATGCGGCTCATCGTCGATGGAACGCCGCACGAACTCGTCGCCG